>Ga0268283_1000554_pt1 | contig 23558 bp, 20 predicted proteins | sample saktaG_13_FD_190140 | JGI IMG/M metagenome (GOLD analysis project Ga0268283, IMG submission 190140) | Saline water microbial communities from Sakinaw Lake, British Columbia, Canada - sak_2013_06_06_36m | ecosystem: Environmental > Aquatic > Non-marine Saline and Alkaline > Saline ... | reverse complement strand
TCTGTACAACTATAAGAACGCTGAGTGCCAATTAAAAATTGGATATAATCTTGCTCTGTACATTTTGCTTTGTTCATCCTATTATCCTAGCAAATTTTGACCAACTGCGTAACTCCTACATATGTCAAATTCTTTCCTTCTTTAATCTCAAATACCTTTTCACGAAAATCTGTTGAATATGTCATTTTGTCCCCGTACTCCATAACGTGTTTTTACTCAAACACTCTTTATACCTATTTTACAAGAGCTTTGCTATAATTGCGCAGAGCATAAACGTGGACAGAATCAAAACACAGATTACTGAGTTTGGGAACAATTGGAAGACGGCGCCGTGGAAACGGTATCGTACGATAGTGTTTCGCCTGCAAAAGCGTATTCACGAAGCCGAAAAGGTTGGGAATAAAAACAAAGTTAGGTATTTACAGAAGCTATTATTGAAATCATTTGCAGCACGGATACTTGCAGTAAGGCAGGTTACAAAACTTAATGCAGGTAAGAAAACAGCTGGAGTAGACGGTAAAGCATCCTTGACCAACGAAGAGCGCATAAGACTGGTAAAACAGTTGGAAGACGCTAAGAAATGGAAGCATCAAGGATTACGCTCAGTCATGATTCCTAAAAAGAATGGCAAGATGCGGGAACTGAAGATTCCTACTATTGCAGACAGAGCGTGGCAATGCCTTTGTAAACAGGCAATCGAGCCTGCACACGAAGCACACTTTCATGCAAGAAGCTATGGTTTCAGGCCTGGAAGAAGTGCCCACGATGCCCAGAAAATCCTTTTCCTAAACCTCCAATCAATTCATGGGGGAAAGAGGAAATCCACCCATCTATTAGATACGCAGATGACATGGTGGTGTTCTTAAAACCAGAAGATGATGCAGAGGCAGTGCTAGGAAAAATAAAAGCCTTCCTAGCGGAACGCATGATGAAGGGAAGCGAAGCAAAAACTAAACTAACGTCTACACTAGACGGATTTGATTTTCTTGGATGGCGATTCTACGTCCAAAAGAATAACGGAAAGTTTCGGAGTGAACCCTCAGAGGCAAACTACCAAGCGTTCCGTACGAAAGCCAAAGCCGTGATTCTCAATCCTAGCCTAAGTTTTGAATTGAGAGCACAAAAGCTAGCACCAATAGTCAGGGGATGGCGAAATTATCATAGGTTCACAAAACTCGACGGGAGTCGGTTCTCACTATGGCGATTAAATCACGCAGCCTTCAAAACATTTCTCAAAGGGAAGAACACCAGCAGATATGAAGCAGAAAGACTGGTAAAGAAGGCATTCCCAATGGTAGGTTGGTCAGAGAACCGATTCGTAGGATTGACAGAAAAAATGCTCAAGAAACAAAACTATGCGTGTAGCAAATGTGGATTGAAACTTTGGGACGAAGAAAAAGTGCACTTACACCACGTTGACGGTAACCATGCAAATTGGGAAGCCAAAAACTTGGTGGTAATGCACCAATCGTGTCATCAGGAAACGCATTATGCTGCATAGGCAAGGCAATGGCCGAGGTTGGAAATTCGAATGCAATCTTAGTCAGAAGCCAATATCATCGGGAGCCGTATGCCGTGAAAATGGCACGTACGGATCTAATCGAGAGCTTCGTGGGGCGACTCACGATTCGACTCAAACAGAGAAGACGTTGAACAGTATCCAGATGCGTACCAATGCCAAAGGGTAAAGCGTTTTGGAGTAAGTCAAGCACGAACCAAGCGTTCGTGGCGTAGTACCCACAGGTATGGCTCACGGTTTAAGAACGAAACAAGGATAGGTTCTAGGAGAAAGTTTCGCAAAACTTGGTGTACAATAGACACTCTTCCGTATTGTTTGATTCAACCTAGAGTGTTCGTCCCTTGCCAGAACATCGTTTTACGCTGCATACCCGATTTTTCGAACATTTTCCAGATCCGCTTTGCGTAGTAGGTCGCGGACTGATTTGCGGTGCTGCCAACTCCGCGTTTGTAAAACTCTTCGGAAACGGAAAGAATCCAACGGTAGGACATCCCCTCAGGGACTTTCTAAGCAGTACGATCCTGGAACAAATTACTCCTGCATTGGAGTGTTGTTTTTCGAAGGAAAGTCACTCAGAAGAAGTCCAGTACATATTGATAGACGAAACACCTGTGGCACTTCGCTGTTGGCCTTTGTCTGTTGATTTGCCTACTTACGTGGCCTTTTCGTTGCGTTCGATGTCGCCCGACAAGGATGCGCCCACAGTAGAGTTAGAAAAGGCTCAGCAGGCTGCTGCAGAAGCAAATTATCGTAATGCAGAAATGAGGGCTGCGTTGCGTTACCAGTCCGCCCAAAACGGCGAGTCTCAACGGCGCAAAGATGAGTTTCTCGCAATGTTGGGTCATCAGCTCCGAAACCATTTAGCTCCTGTTCGAAACGCCGCCAGATTTCTGCACCACAAGTTGTCCGAAACTTCAGAAGTTCGTTGGTGTGTGACAGTCATCAATCGCCAAATTAGCCAGTTAGCGCGTTTGATCGACGGATTGCTTGACATGGCAAGACTGGAGAGCGGTCAGTTCGATCTAAATAAGGATCGATTGCTTTTGTCTGATATTGTTGCGAAGGCGATCGAATGGACTCAGCCCCTGCTAGAAGAGCAGCGGCAAATATTGCAAACGAGCGAACCAGAACAGCCGATTTGGGTGGATGCGGATCTTCAACGGATTGCACAGGCCTTAGAACACTTACTGCACAATGCTGCATACGCCACCGGACCTAGGGGGCAGATCCAAGTGCACGTTCGCCAAGAAAGAGCAGAGGCAGTGATTTCGGTGCAGGATCAGGGGCGTGGGATCCCTTCTGACCTCTTGTCCAGAATCTTCGATCTCTACGGAGAGATCCCACTAGACACAGAACGTTCCCAAAGTGAACCTGGTCTCGGATTGGCAGTAGTGCGCCGAGTCATTGAATTTCACGGAGGGACTATCCAAGCCAGTAGCTTGGGGCCAGGGCAAGGCACCCGTTATACGGTTCGCTTGCCTGTTGCGACCCCACCCACTATGGCCATCACGGGTGAAAGCTCTTCTGATTTATTGAACGAGAACCCGACGGCGAATCGTATCTTAGTGGTAGATGATAATGAAGACGTTGCCATCTCGTTTGGTGCTCTCCTAGAAGTATTGGGACATGAGGTGCGGGTGGTCTTAGATGGGCCAATGGCGATCGATGCCGTTCGGGATTTTAGGCCACACATTGTTTTCCTAGACATTGCCATGCCAGAAATGGATGGATATGAAGTGGCTAGGAGATTACGTGTAGAACACCGAGGGCTTCGCCTGGTGGCCGTCACGGGCTATGGCCAAGACCACGATGCAGAACGTGCGCAACGTGTTGGTTTTGACCATCATTTGTTAAAACCGGTAGACCTAAAAGACCTTCAAGCCTTATTAGGGCACTAGACTTTCCGAGATATTTTATGTATCCAAATCTTCGTTGGTGTGTGTTGCTTTGGGCAGGTTTGGTTGGTGCTGCGCCCACTCACCTCTCTATTCCTAAAAATGGGGCTTATGCAGGTGCTTACGTTGATTTTGGCGAAACTGAAGATACAGTGACCGTGCAGGCGATTCGGAATTTCGAATCTTTGGTGGAAAAACCGTTAGCGATAGTGGCTTTCTCTAGTTATTGGGGAAAGCGGTCTTTTCCGAAGGAAGCTTTGCAAGCAGTGGGAGAGACTGGGTCTGTTCCGTTGATCTTCTGGTCTCCTTGGGATCCTCCCTACCAAGAAGCCCAATCTGGGAAACCAGCGAAAACCGTTATCCAGTTGCAAGACGTTCTGAATGGAAAATTCGATGCTTACATTGACCAATGGGCAAATGATGCCAAAGCCTACGAGAAACCCCTGTTGGTTTCATGGGGATTAGAAATGAATGGGGAGTGGTTTCCATGGTCAGGAGTGTTTCAGGGAGGCTCAAAAACAGCAACAAATTGTGTTGAACCATGTACCCTAGGCCCAAAAACCTACCAAGACGCATATCGTTACCTAGTCAATCGAGTACGTGCGCGTGGTGCTAAAAACATTGCTTGGGTATTTCATGCCAACGGGAACAACCTGCCAGATGCTTCTTGGAATCGAATGGCCGCCTACTATCCTGGCCCTGAATATGTAGATTGGCTCGCACTCAGCGTGTACGGAAAACAATTTGTTGGCGAGGAGTGGTCTTCTGCAGAACAAGCCATGGATGGCCCTTACCAAGAAATTTCAAAAGTAGATACTAAGAAACCGATTTTAATTGCAGAATGGGGAGTAGCAGATTTTCCGAAGTCTGGAAGCAAAGCAGAGTACATCCGTGATGCCTTAAAACTTATGTCATCGCGTTATTCTCGGGTAAAAGGGGCTATTTTTTGGCATGAACGTTGGGAAAATGAAGACGAAACGGTAAGCAATTTGTACGTAAACTCTTCTAAAGAAGCTTTAGATGCTTATAAAACTGGAATAGCAAATCCATTTTGGATAGATCACCCAGTGTTCGAATAGTAATCTATGACACATACACACTACTCTGAATCGGATTCTGCAAAAAAATTTATAGAACATTGTGAAATTGAGCATGAAAAACGAGCAAGCTCTGGCGAACTATTTGACGAAGATTCTTTCAAAAGTGCAGTTGATTTGGTGCTGAGCAAACTCCGACACCTTGAAGGGCAGGCATGATCATCACAAGTTTGCATGCAAAGAATTTTCTCAAATATGAATCCGTAGAATTAGCAGATCTTCCAGAAGAAGGTATCATCGCGGTTTCTGGTGTCAATGAATCTGGAAAGAGCACGATTGGCGAAATTCTTTGTTTTGCCTTGTTTGGGCGTACCTTTTCTTTAGACGATGACCACATCGAAAAAAGTATCCGTTGGGGAGAAGCTCATTGTTCAGTAACTGTTCATTTCTTTCAAGGAAAAGAACGATATGCCCTTTTTCGTTTTTTAGATAAAAATGGGAATCACGGCGCAAAGCTATCTTCAAACGAAAATGGCCTAATTGCCAATGGCCAACAACCTGTTTTACGCGCAATAGAGGACATGCTTGGATATGGATTTGAAGGATTCATTCATTCTTTTTATCTTGCTCAACGCGAGATTACTGCACCACACCCAAAGAGCGAAATCGTAAAACTTGTTTCCGGCATTTCTAAGCTCAAACAAGTTGAAAAAGAAATTGATCTTGAAATAGAAAAGGAAAAAGGTGAAATCGACATTGCGCGCTCTAAGATTTCGGAGGTACAATCCGAAATCGATGAGTTGCTCGCGGACAAATTAAAACTCCGTGCTTTGCGAAAAAAATATACGACCCACAATGACCTATTGGGTGAACTACATCGTGGTCTAAATGGTTTAGAACAAGCTTACACGCACTATCAAAACAGTCTCCCCATTATTCAAAAAATTCAAAAAACTTGGCTTAGGATCAAAGGTATTCGCGATTTTTTTTGGATAATAACTCTACTCGTGAGTGTTCTTGTATTGGTATTTAACTGGCTCCCAAACTTCCCATGGAAACCGGTTGTGGCCTCTGTTTTAGAAGTAATCGATCCAACTTTTTATTTTTTATCGATTCCTGTGATCATCACGCTAGTTTTTCTATTCTTTCAAGTTCGCCGAGTATTTCTCAAAAAGAGGTTACAAATCCTTCACAGGGAGCGCATCGAGTTTGCAAAAATTTTACGGCGAACGCACTACGCTACTACACTCCAACGCTCTCTTGAAATTCGACGAGAAGAAACAACAGATTCCGAGGAAATCTTAACAGATCAGGAAATAGAACAAGTTACCAAAAAACTAACAGAAAATAAAATTTCTGAGACTCGCACTTGCGACGTTTTTTCTCGTGTTTCTAAACGAATCGAATATTTGATTCAACAACATAAAAACGTAGTAGAAGATCTTAACGAAAATATTTCTAAAGAAGAATTAAAAGTTAAAAAAATTAAAACTTTAGAAGAAATACGTGCGGGATTTCAGGCCACAGAAGAGGGTTTCCATCGAAAAGTTACCATCCGGCAACTGGCTACGGAGTTGGTTCAAGGTACTTGCAATCGAATGGAGCAACACTTTAATCGTGCCATACGTGATCTGGCAAGCGTCACATTGCCATTATTTACTGAAAACCGCTACGAATACTTACGGATTGACACGCATTTTCGAATTGAAATTTTTTCTAAGGAAAAAAACGATTTTATGGATTTGGAAGAACTTTCCAGCGGTACGCAACGTCAAACCATGTTGGCACTGCGGTTAGCCATCGCACAACGTTTGGTCGATCGCACTGGTGGTGTACCACAATTTGTCTTCTTGGACGAACCGTTTGCATTTTTTGACGAAAGCAGAACTAAACAAACTTTATCAGTGTTGCCAAAAATTGGAGGGATGGTAAAACAAATCTGGATCGTTGCGCAATCTTTTCCGAATGATTTACCTTTCCGTCGTCGTCTTCACTGTACACCTGATCAACTGGTTTTATCAGATTCAGCGAAATTGCCTCTGGCGTAAGGCTTCAAATAAGCAAACCCCAGCGGCAACTGACGCATTTAGGCTTTCCACGCTGCCTAACATTGGCAGTTTTGCTAATAGGTCACACTTTTCAGCGGTAAGTCTTCTAATCCCAGTGCCTTCTGCGCCAATGACCAAAGCAAGTGGGACAGTAAGATCTATATGGTAGATGAATTGATTGGTTTGGTCTGTGGTGCCTACGATCCATATGCCAAGCTTTTTCAGCAGATCGAGCGTGCGTGCAAGGTTGGTAACTTGAAAGAAAGGCACGGTCTCCGAAGCACCACTCGAAGTTTTGTGCACTGCAGGACTAATACCCGCAGCACGGTCTTTGGGTGCAATTACTGCCTGAACACCGGCAGCATCTGCTGCTCTCAAACAAGCACCCAAATTGTGTGGGTCTTGTATCCCATCCAATACCAACAGGAACGGCACGGCCTGCAGCGTTTCTAAAAACAAGGCTAACTCGTCCTCAGTTAAGGCTTTAGCACCAACGCAGCGAGCAACCACACCTTGATGACGAACTTCTGGGAGCATTTCCTCCAGCACTTTCCGATCCACTTCGTTACAAGGCAAGCCCGCAGCAGTAGCGGCCTCCCGCAAAGCACTGAATCTTGTATCTTGACGTTTTGCATCTAGCCACAGAGCGCGAGCACTGCCTTGCGCCACAGCGGCCAGTACTGCATGGACTCCATACGTCAATCTTTCATGTGCCATTCTCTTCCCCCGTCATGCCAGCTTGGCCTCGCCAGTAGCCCACGCAAGTTCCCAAAGAAGAGCTTGTCTCGGCTAGTGCTGACTGTGGAGAACGTGTCCCGTCCATGACCTCTCGGAAAATGGAGACTACACGATCGGTGCCTTCTGGAAGAGGGCTAATTCTAGCAACGTCTACTTGAAGGTGTGCTAGGTCTGCCAGCTCAGTTACTAACTGATAAGTCAAAGCAGATTGAATTTGAACTCCATTGAGTATTAAAAAAGGTTGGTTTTCTTGGGAATACAACAACATACCTTCTCGGTAATCTAGGCATTTGCACTGGCAATCATCTTTTGGCAAGTTGTGGGCACGAGCCGTGAAACAACGTGCCGACATTGATAAAGGAAGCCTCCCGTAGACTTGCACTTCTACTTCTAATCCTGCAGGACGTTCTGCTTGTATGTCAGCCAGGGTAGATCGAGAAAGCTCAACAGGCAACACCCAACGCCTCAAGCCCATACCATGTAAAAGACGCAAAGATTGAGAATTATACAAATTAACAGAAGGTCCTGTTATAAAAGGGACACGATTGGTGAGAAGGTTAACGGCCGCCATGTCATTGGCTTCAACCAAAAAACGACCGTTTTCGCAAATTCGACGTAAAGTTTTGAGTTCAGATTCTGCTTCTAGCAAAGAGAGTGTAGACAATACAACCTCTTTACCAGCAGCAGCTAGTCGCTCGCCCACTTCTAACCATTCTTGAAACGAAAGCGACCGACGTTTAGAACAAATGGTCTCTCCCAAGTACACAATGTCTACTGGCCAGCTTGCTACTTGTTCGTAAAAACGGATCAGCGTATCGGAAGACCAATAATAGGAAATCGGACCGAGGGAGAGTTTCATAGACTTCTCGTAAGCAAGCTCCCGACTTCCGTCAGGAGTTCTTAAATCAGTGCTGCCCTTCTGCAATCTCTTGGTGAATCTTGACCATGTCCAAAGCTTTAATCTGCGAAATCAAATTTTCAAATGCAGCCTCTGGCAATGCACCCGCTTCAGAATAAACAATTACCTGTTGGCGAAAAGCCATCAGGGTAGGAATCGACCGAATCTGGAAATAGCCAGCCAACTCGCGTTCTTCTTCCGTGTTAACTTTGGCAAATACTATTCCCGGATGGTTCTCTGCCACTTTTTCAAAAACAGGTTTGAAGTGGCGGCAAGGGCCACACCAGTTTGCCCAAAAATCAATCAGAACGAAATCACTTTCCTGAATGATCTTTTCGAAATTCTTTTTTGTGAGGTCAATAGTAGCCATGAATTGCTCCCCACCGCGTTGCACGGTGCTTCGCGGTAGACAATAGATGCTTGGTTTAGCCCAGTGCTGCAAAAACTCGGTCGCGGATTTGGTCTACGGATCCGACTCCAGCCACTTTGACGTAACGGGGAGCACGCGCGTCTCCAGCAGCAGCCAAATTGGAGTAGTAAGCTACTAAAGGTTCCGTTTGGGCATGGTAGACCTCCAAACGTTTTTTGACCGTTTCTTCTCGGTCGTCTTCGCGCTGGATCAAGTCTTCTCCAGTGGCATCATCTTTGCCGGCCACTTTAGGTGGGTTAAAGAGGACGTGGTAGGTACGACCTGAGCTAAGATGTACCCGACGACCGCTCATGCGACGAATAATTTCCTCATCTGCGACGTCGATCTCTACCACGAAATCAATATCTACTCCTGCCTCTTTCATGGCATCTGCTTGGGGGATCGTGCGAGGAAACCCGTCAAACAAAAAACCTTGAGTGCAATCAGGTTGCTGGATGCGTTCTTTGACCAAACCGATGATAACTTCGTCAGAGACCAAAGCTCCTGCGTCCATCAACTTTTTGGCGGCAAGACCAAGCGGCGTACCAGCTTTGACTGCTGCACGCAACATATCTCCAGTGGAGATTTGAGGAATCGAAAACTTTTCTTTGATGTAGTTGGCTTGAGTGCCCTTTCCAGCACCTGGTCCACCCAGCAAAATGATACGCATTTTCCAACACTCCCAGTGAGCCTATTAGTTACAAAAAATGTAATACAACAAAAAGTATTGCCTTTCAGGCTTGTTTTGTGTCAGTATATCATCTGTAGTCTGGGTAGAAAAGTTACGCGGACTCCAAAATCTAGTCATTCCAGGAGTATCAAATGCAGAAGACTGTTCAGATTGTCAAATACTCTGCTTTAGCAGTAGTAATCGCCCTAGCCGCTGGGTGTGCCAGCAGCGAGACCACCAAAGCAGTGGAAGACAGCCAGCGTGCAGTAGCCCAAGCAACCGACCTCGCCAACCAAGCAAACCGTGCTGCTGCCGAGGCCAGCCGTAAGGCTGATGCAGCCATGCGTGCTGCGCAGGACGCAAAAAGCTGCTGCGAGAGCAACTCCGAGCGGGTTAGCCGCGCTTTCGAGAAGTCCATGCGGAAGTAGGCTTTTCTGGTCGTGGAAGCCCCAGAGACGTAAAGCTTTGGGGCTTTTTCTTTTAGATTAATTGTTGTATCAGTTGCCTATGTTGTTCATCCACCGTGGCTTTTCGTGAGCGCGCGAAAGCGTGAGCCTCTGGCCTGCGGCTCGGTGCCAAGTGCCAAGCTTCTGCAAAAGAAGAACACCATGCCTCTGGATTTCCCCAGTCTAAGACTGTCCAATCTGTGTGAGGTACTGTCTCTGGCAATCCGCCTACCCTGCTAACCAAGACAGGGATCCCATGTCCTAGTGCTTCCAGAGCCACTCGACCGTAGGCTTCAGAAACTTGTGAAGGTACTAAGACTAATCGCAATCCAGAATACAGTTTTTTAGTGTCTCGTTCCCATCCTGCAAATACTACATTTTTTGGGAGAGGAGTCTTATCCACTTCCCTGGCATGTAATCGAAAGGGAATCTCAGGAAAACGATTAGCTAAAGCACGGAAGATCAACCCTCCTTTGTCTGCACCGTCTCCTATTACCCCCACTGTCCCTAAATCCTCTTCTGTAGGGCCAATAAGGTCTTCTACTGGTGTTCTTGGGTAGAGCAAAAGAGAGTCCCGACTAGAAAACGCACGAATCCGATCGGCCATAAAAATGGAATTAGCGATGACTAGGTCTGCACGGTTCAGTGCAATGCGCATTTCTTTCCGAAGGGCAGCGATTGCTGGTGCCATGGCCAATCGATAGGCTGTCTTTGCAATTCGTCGTGCCCCTATTTCGTGGTTTGGCCATGCTCCCCAATAGCGCACATCGCGCACAAAAAAAACTGTTCTCACCGAACGTGGCAACGCGTTTACAAAAGCAGGCCCAATCAGGGATTGAACTAAAGATAACCGTCCCTGAAACTTGGCTGCAATTTCCCGAACTGCTTTTTGTCGTAAAGAACGTTGAAGGAGAGGAAACGAATGCAAACGGCCAGGTGGATCGAAACCACCATCGCTGACCGCCCACAACCATTTTGGCTGAGCTGCCTTGATATCTTCTACTACTGCGGCTAAAGAATGTTCTGCACCTCCCCAACGCATTGAAAAATGGCGCGTCACCAGGAGAACATCAGCGTCTTCCTCTCCGCAGAAACCTTGCATCCTGAGCTATGGCACAAAATCTGTGTGGGTTAGATTGCGCAAATAGCCAAGAAAATCATTGCGTAAATCAGGATGTTTTAAGCCGTACTCCACGGTAGCCTGTAAGAATCCGAGTTTGTTCCCACAGTCGTAACGGCGGCCTGCGAACTGATAAGCCAGTACGGATTCTTCTAACAATAGTTTTGCAATGGCATCGGTCAGTTGGATTTCTCCTCCTGTGCCACGACCCGTCGCAGACAACAAATCGAAGATTCTGGGAGTTAGGAGATATCTACCAACGACTGCTAGGTTAGAAGGTGCCTTTCCTGGGGTTGGTTTCTCGACAATCTCACGTATTTGTGCAAGATGTTCCGAAATAAACTCAGGACGAACGATCCCGTAGCGGTTGGTCTCTTCAGGTGGGACTCGTTCAGTGCCTAAAACACTGCATCCGTAGACTTGATACTGCTCGACCATCTGTTGGAGGCAACTTTTATGTTCGCCACCGTCAATCAAGTCATCTGCTAAGATCACTGCGAAAGGTTCATTCCCCACCACTTCTCTGGCGCACCACACTGCGTGCCCAAGACCTAACGCTTCTGGTTGTCGCACGTAGGCACAACTAACTCCTTTAGGTAACACACCTCGGACAATCTCGAGAAGTTCAGTTTTCCCTTTGCTGGCCAAAAGGTTTTCGAGTTCAAAATTCGAGTCAAAATGGTCTTCAATGGCGCGTTTGGCCGAACTGGTCACAAACACCATTTGCGTAATGCCTGCCGAGATCGCCTCTTCCACTGCGTACTGGATCAGTGGTTTATCGACGATGGGTAACATCTCTTTTGGGTTTGCCTTGGTCGCAGGTAAAAACCGAGTACCCATGCCTGCTACAGGAAAAACTGCTTTGCGGATAGCAAAAGGCATCGGACGTCCCTTATATGCAGTTTAGTTAGAGTAACGCGACAACACCTGACGGATTCCTGTAGTCCTTTAGAACCACTGGAATCCGAGCAGGTAACCTTCAATCAACTTTGCGATGGAGGAGTGATTTTTAAGCGAATACCGCGACGTTTCACCCCGGCACGATCTTTGTGACTTACTGGTAGAACCTTATTTGAAGGCATTTCCAATACCTCTGGTAAAAGCCTTTCCGGCTGAATTATCTTCGCTTCTGGGGTAGGTATTTCTTTTGAAACAAGCATAGGTTCTGCTTCTGCCGTTTCTGCTCGTCCAAAGGAACCCGGACGCGGGATCGTAACCGATTCCTCCATTACTGGTTCTGGTGCTATTACTTCTGCCGAGAAAACTTGCTGAGGCTGCTCTAACATAGATCCAACTTCATGGGGTTTGGGTTCCATTTGAGGCCGTGGTACTCCCATAATTTCCCCAGTGAGTGAACCATCCTGTAAGTCATTCTTCTCTTGCGTGGCAACCACTTGAACGACTGGAGGAATCTCCAAAGGAGTAGGGGGCACTTGGCTAGGCCAAGAGAGAGGACGCGGGATCTCTGCAGGTTCCGATACCCTAGCCTCTACTGCCGTTTCTGGTTGCAGAGCTTGAGAAACAACAGGTGCAACTACCAAAGGTGCAGGCAAAACAGTCACAGGCGACGTTTGAGAAACTTTTTGTACCGGTTCTTCGGGAGTAGGAGCAGCAACAGGAGGAATTGGATACTCAAAAGAATCTGCTGCGCTGGTGCAACCTAGTGGAATAACTACCAAAGTCAAGAGCGTAGAAACCAACACACCGAAGAGCAGTGAAACCGCCATGCCTTGGAAGATTGGATCAAAAAGGATCACAAAAGACCCAGCAACCAAAGCAAATGCAGTAATCATGATGGGACGCATTCGAGTTTCAGAAGCCAAGACAACAGACTCTCGAAGACTACGCCCCCCCAATATTTCATGTTTAGCGAAGTCTACTAGAAGGATCGAGTTTCGCACGATGATCCCTGCAAGTGCGATGAAGCCAATCATGGAAGTAGCAGTAAACTCTGCACCCATAAACCAATGGCCAGGGACAATCCCAATCAGCGTGAGGGGAATTGGTGCCATGATGATGGCAGGCAACATGAAATTTCCAAACTCCCACACCACTAAAATATAAATCAGTATCAAAGCAGCGGCAAAGGCAATACCCATATCTCGGAAGGTTTCATAAGTGACTGTCCATTCGCCAGTCCATTCAAAACCACTCTTGTCTGAGATTTTAGGTGGACCAAGGTAGGAACCACTGACGCCTTGAATCCCGTCCGGAGTAGTGTAGTGGTTCAGAAGATCTTGAATGGCAAACATCCCATAGATAGGAGCACCGAGCCTCCCGACGAGATCCGCGACTACATATTCATTGGCACGCAAATCTTTGTGGTAGATCGTTTGATCTTCTGGAACCGCAACGAAGCGACCTAACTCTGCAAGAGGCATGACCATCCCGGACGCAGAAGGAATAGGTAAATCACCTAATTGCGTAATTTGTGCGCGTTTTTCTAATGGGATTTGTATCGTGATGTAGGTTGGTTCTGGTGATTTGCCACGCTTGACGTCTCCTAGTTTTTCGCCTCCCATAGCCATAGCTAAGTTACGATTGATGGTGTCCACAGAAATGCCACGTCGAACGGCTTTTTCGGTGTCTACTTCAAACCGAAAGACATCGTGTGGATCCGTTAAATAATTGTCTACGTCCACTACCCGCATCTCCCCTGCCGTTGGGAGCGCAGCTTTTGCAAAAAGCTGTGTCAAATCAGAAGCGAAATGACGTCGAGTTTGTTCGTCTGGTCCGTACACCTCGGCAACAATCGATTGGAGCACCGGGGGCCCGGGAGGCACTTCCGCCACCGTTAAATTGGCGCGTGCTTCTCTAGCGATTGGTTCTAAAAGGTTACGAGCTTCTACTGCGATTTCGTGACTTTTCCTAGTTCGGGCTTTTTTTGCAGTCAACTGCACTTGGATATCAGCGTGCCAAGATTTATCGCGGAGATAATAGTGGCGCACTAATCCATTAAAATTGAAGGGAGAAGCTGTCCCTACGTAACTCTGGAGAGCAGTTACTTCTGGGATCTTCCGAAGCACCTCAACCATCTTTTGTGCGACGTTGGCCGTGTTTGGCAATGCAGTCCCATCTGGCATATCGAATACGACGTCAAATTCAGATTTGTTGTCGTACGGCAACATCTTGACTGGTACTAACTCAAAATAAAACATAGAAACGGAGAGGAACCAAACAGTAACAATTCCAATCAACGTCATCCAGCCTAAAAATCGGTTTTCGATTAAAGGCATCATGAGCGCACGGTAGTATCGCCCGATGACTTCTTTTTCTCGATGTTCTCGTTTTTCTGCTTTTCTTAGCGCAGCAAGACTAGGTTTGATCCGCATGACCAGCCAAGGGGTAAACATGAAAGCAGCAAACAGAGAAAAGACCATGGCAATAGAGCCAAGCACGGGAATAGGACGCATGTAAGGTCCCATCATTCCACTTACAAAGCCCATTGGAAGCAATGCGGCCACTACCGTGAAAGTAGCTAAAATCGTGGGGTTGCCTACTTCGCGAACAGCATCAATAGCAGTTTCGGTATCGTTCTCCCCTTTAACTAGCCATCTTCGATAGATATTTTCGACGACCACGATGGCATCATCCACTAAAATGCCGATCGAAAAGATCAGTGCAAACAAGCTCACACGATTGATGCTGTAGCCCGTCATGAGCGCACCAAAAACCGTGAGCAAAATCACGACTGGAATCACGATGGTAACTACAATAGAAGGTCTCATGCCCAGAGCGAGAAAAACCAAAATGGTCACTGCTCCCGTGGCAATAAAAAGTTTCTTTAATAAATCGTTGACTTTCTCATTGGCGGTTTCCCCATAGTTGCGGGTGACTTCAACTTCTACATTGGAAGGAATTAAACGTCCTCGAAGTTGCGATAGACGCTCTAAAATTGCATTGGCAACCGTAACTCCGTTGCTCCCCTCTTTTTTAGCAATGGCAATGGTGACGGAAGCAACACCGTTGGCAACAGCCTTGGCTTGAGTGGCTACCCCCGTGTAATGGGAGACCATCTGTTGAGTTTCTTGGGGGCCTTCGAAAACATCGGCTACGTCACTAACGTAAATGGGCATACGGTCGTGCATACCCACGACCAATTTTTTAATGTCATCAGCACTTCGCAAGAACGCACCAGTGGTAACCGAGTACCTAGATCCGCCCGTTTCTGCAGAACCGGCACTTTGTTCTGCATTGGCACTGCGAATGGTCTGAGCAACTTGATCTAGGCTAATTCCAAAACCTGAGAGACGCTCGGGTCGTACCTCTACGCGAATTTCAGATCGGCGACCCCCAATAATTTCATTCCAACCCGTGTTGGGTACTTCCTTGAGTGCTTGAAGAACATCCAAAGCAAGAGACCGGAGGGTACTATCGTCTAGGCTACGTGACCAGAGTGCCAGTGTGACCACGGGAACATCATCGACCCCCTTTGGTTTGACCAATGGCATCATCACACCAGGCGGAATCTGATTTAAATTGGACTGGAGTTTGTCGTGGACTTTGACGACAGAGGGCCCCATTGGCTGTCCCACGTCAAATTCAATGGTAACCATTCCTTGTCCACGCATAGAAGCTGAGTAGACATGCTTAACCCCGGTGATCTCACTCATGATTCGTTCTAACGGATCAATGGCAAGAGCGGAGACTTGGGCAGAAGAGGCTCCAGGGTAAGAGATAAAAACATCTACCATGGGGACAGAGATTTGGGGATCCTCTTGGCGAGGTGTCAACACTAAACCCAGAAGGCCCAAACACAAAGAGGCAAACAACAAGAGCGGGGAAAGTGGCGAATGGATAAAAGATTTCGCCATGGAACCTGCAACGCCCAAACCTTCATGGGCACTTGGCTGATCCGTGTGGTGTTTTTCGGTCATTTGGCTAGGAAATTTAGAGAGGGACTATTCTGGACTCGGTTGACCCCAACCAACAGCCGCACCCCCAGGAGAAGCGAGGACGCGCTCACCAGAATTTAGACCAGAGAGGATGGTGAATTGGTTTCCAACGCGTTCCCCAACACGAACCATTCGAAGTTCGCTTTTACCATCATTACCCACGATAAAGACTGCGGGTAGACTTCCACGCCACACGACTGCAGAAACGGGAACCATCGGCAAGGTATTAGAAGTTGCACTGACATCCGGAATCTGGAGTTCAGCATACATGCCTGGGCCTCCTGGAGAACCTGGTGGGATGTCAAGTTTTACTGTGACCGTATGACGCTGGGTGTCCGCCATGGGATAAATCTGAGCAACGCGGGCTTCTACTCGCGTATTGCCTACGTCCAATTTTGCAGCCAAGATCATTCCTTTTCGGAGCCCTGGCATGAGTCGTGCGGGCACTTCGACCCTGATTTGAAGATTGCGCGTATCTGCAATTTTAAAAATGGGCTGGCCAGGTTGGATGGTGTCTCCCACTTCTACAAACTTTTGGACGATAACACCCGCAAAAGGAGCAATAGATCGAGTGTCCCGCAATTTTGCGTCGATCTCTTCGATCCTAGCCTGGGCACGTGTGAGCCCCGCTTGAGCTTGTTCGACACCGGTTCCTGCGCCATAAACTTCAGCACGCCGCTCAAGCCCGGGGTTGCTCATTCCAGTCATCCCCGAAATGGGACGAGTAAAAAACTGGTCAAACATGGAGGGTACGCCCATGCCCATGTCAGTGTTTGGACGGCCACTGCGACCCGAGTATAACTCACGAGAGAACTGCACCCTAGCATTTCGTGTAGCAAAGTCTGCATTGACTACATCTGCCATGGCAGCACGCCGCTGGGCAAGAAGATCCTGATCGTCGATGGCTGCAATTACTTCTCTTGCTTCAAACCAATCGCCTTCCCCTCCCTTTAAAAACACCACTCGACCTGGCATTTGCGCCGCGAGTGTCACTTCTCGAAACGGCACCACAGTGCCACCAAGGGTAGTAACTGCACTGACTCCGCGGGATTCGACAGTCAAAACACTTGGCGAAGAGGGATTAAAGTTTTGTTCTGAGGAGGCACCGACGACCCCTACGAGGCCACTCGCCAACAAGATAAGGAGTTTTTTCGACATGCGTTTTGAAAAACCCTGTTGACGCGGCAGGTATGTGTAAGAAAGCGTGAACCGCCGCAGATTTGAACGAGAAAATGCCCTCGAAAACTCGAGGGCTAATCTAGAAACGGCTACACCCGACCCATTACGCTGAAACTTTCAATGAATGGGCCTGCCATTCGAGGCTCTTTGATCATCGCCCCGTAGTCCCCGACTTGAAATTTTATCTTGCCGGTGGTGTACGCCATCCCAAGGCCCATCATTCCAAGCCCTTTCTCAATCCATTTCTGCCAGTTTTCTGGACTAGCGCGAAGGTCCCAATTTAGGGTTTGTCCTGCATAAACACCTGAGGCTACTACTTGCCCATTCTGCACTTGAATAAATCCGCGAGGTTGGGCTTCCCCAGTAAAGCCATAAGCTATGGTGGATGCAAAGTTTATTTTTGCAAGGTCCGCAGCTAACTTGGCTTCTTTGTTCCACTCTTCACCAAAACGCTTCATCCAAGCTTCAGAAAAAAGATCCGCCATGATGGTTCCCCAGTAAGTGATAGACACCACCTATATTGTACCCAAACATGCGACCTATTTTCAACGGGTTTCAGAAAGAGACAAGAACAAAGACTCTTCACCGGCAAGGCATAAGGGACATTTGCTAACTAAAAAGACGCCACCAAACGTTCAACAGTCGCAATCACAAAAGAAAGACCTAACATCGGGAACAAACCAAGCACGAGCGTAGCCAAAGACAGCGCACCTGCTGCACTCATTTCGGCGTAGGTCAAATCTGGGTAAGAGTCCATCTTTGTTGAAACAGGACCTGAAAATAATCTACTAATTGTCCGCAGGGCATAGGCAGCCGATATCAGCATCCCAATCGATAGCAATGCCATCCATCCTCCCCAAAGTGCAAATCCACCCACCAAAGTATAAAACTCTGAGATGAAACCCGCAGTGCCAGGCAAACCAACCGCCGCTAGAAAAGTAAAAATAGTGAAAAAGGCAAATCGCGGCATAGTGCTAGATAAAGAGGAGTAGTCCCCAATGTCTCGGGTGTGGGTTCGCTCATATAACAACCCAATCAACAAGAAAAGAGCACCTGCGGTGAGGCCATGGGTAACCATCTGTGCCACGGCACCAATTAAACCAAAACGGTTGAGTGAAGCAATGCCAATCAGCACCACTCCCATGTGAGAAATCGAGGAATAAGCAACCATAGCTTTGAGATCACGTTGACGCCATGCCAACACACCACCATACAACAAATTGATGAGACCTAAAGTTGCCAAAATTCCTTGCCAGCTGGCCACCGCTTCTGGAAGTGTTTGCACAGCACGAAGTAAACCGTAGGCACCCATTTTGAGAAGTGCACCAGAAAGCAAAATAGAGACTGGGCTAGGAGCTTCAACATGCGCCAATGGTAACCAACCATGCAAGGGAAAGATGGGCATTTTGACCCCAAATCCAATCAATAGACCTAAAAAGATCCACCCTTGTGTTTGATAGGGTAAAGAGTGAATGCCTGAAGCAATGGCAGTCATATCGAAGCTATGGTTTGGACTAGCGTCATACAAAGTAAGTAACGAAATGAGCAGAAAAACGGAACCACCCATGGTATACAAAACGAAATTAAGCGCAGCGCGTTGACGGTGAACCCCTCCCATCCGTTCAATCAGCAAGAACAAGGGAATTAGGGTGAGTTCCCAAAAAACGTAAAACAAAGACCAATCACGGGCTAAAAAGACACCCAACAATGCTGTTTCTAGTGTCAGTAGAAGAAAATAGTACAACTTTGCCGAAGCACCACGCGCATGGCCGTCACCTTGATTGGCTACGCGACCGGAAGCCAGTATGGCCACCAGCATTAGCAGGGTCGATAAGAGAACCATGGGCAGAGAAAGCCCATCGACCCCGAGCGCGAAAGCCGATCCGAGCCTTCCGTGCCAAGCGTGGCTTTCAAAAAATTGAACACCACTAGAGGTAGGATCAAACCGTGCTAAGAGGACACAAGAATACAAAAAAGTAACAGCACTCGCGGTTAGAGCCACGCCGCGGATCATCTGTGTCTGCCACCGAGGCAAAGCTGAAACTAAGAGTGCTGAACAAACTGGTAAAAGTAGGAGAGTTCTTAACATGTTGTAGAAGTTTACCTACCCCAGTCAAACAAAGCGAGCCTCCATTCTCGCTTTGAAGTGACACTTCTACCCTTCTCGGCCAGAAGAAACAAGAGAGGCTTTTACCAACTTCGCGCCAGGTTTTTTGCCAGACCCTTTGACGGGCGTTGAAGTCCTGACCGTGGTTGGTTTCGATCCTGCTTTTGCCTGAAGTGAATTTCCTTTCGCAGAAGTACTTACTTTAGCACTAGCGGTCTTAACAGGCGAGGCAGCCCCTTTAGAAGGTTTGGCAGCCTGAGCGGGCGCTTGCGCTATCCTGGTAGTAGGAGAAGGTTTCTCGTGCGTGCCTTTAGTCTGGATCCCCTTTGCTGGAGCAGTTACTTTAGAAACAGCGACAGAATGTTTAGAAGAACCTGTGGTTGACTTTGGAGCAGAAGCGACAACAATGGGTTTCGCTGCGGCCTTAGCAACCACAGATTTCGCAGCCGTCGTCTTTTTGGCAACTTTGGGAACAGGAGCTTTGCTTGCAACCAAAGTGGGTTTGGCCACTGGTTTCTTCTGAACTGTTTTCGCTTCTGCCACCTTCTCAGGCTTCAGCTCGGGCATGTGAATCCTCACAACCGAAGTACTGTTTCTTACTTCGAATATCTTTGGTTTGTTTGCTGTGCTCACATGTGCATATGCTCTCCGGGACCGCCCAGAAGAACTACGATCAGCAGCACTGCTTTCTTCATCACTTTGCCTGCTACTATCCTCAGAATCTTGGGAATCTTGGGAATAATCCCTCAAAACTGGAAGTCTACGAGAGGTTGTTTTGGGCGCAATGTGCATTTCGCCATTTTCATCTACTCGCAGGGGGCTTTCCACTTGAGCCATCGCTCCATCATACGTGCTTGGATAAGGACTTGGTTCTGGAGGTTGGTATGCCCTGAAATCGGATGAGGTATCAGGAATTTGTGTCTCAAATGGTGCCGGTTCTGCCGCACGAGAAGCCACTCGTTGCTGAGCACCTGAGGGGAGCCAAATACGGGTTCCTTCTGGGATGCTAACTCGTCCTTGCATGGCACGGCTCGTCAGACCTGCATTCATTCCGGTTAAATCGGAGACCGAAACGCCATAATACTGCGCCACTTTGTGAATTGGTGCAGAGTAGGCAAGTTCTACTTTCTCCCAATCTAGGGGTGCGTCGCGATGTACCTGATCGAAATAGCTTTCGGCATGGCTGGCTACCTCTCTGGCTGCCAAGAATTCTACGTAGAAGTTACGAGAATCAAATCCAAACAGCGGGCCTTCGTATCGATCCAAGATACGTCCGAAGTCAGTTCCAAATTCCGAAGCAGCACGAGACATCCCACCAATTCCGTGGTTGTAAGAAGTAATGGCTAATCCCCAATCGCCTAACTTTTCATAAGCGTGGGCTAGATAACGAGCACAGCCTTCGGCAGCCAAGACTGGATCGTACCGTTCATCAATCGCGGAGTTAACCGTCATGAAAGTACGCGCCGCCGAAAGGGTAAATTGAAAAATCCCAACAGCACCTACTCCAGAACGCGCGCTAACCTGAAAGGAAGATTCCACGTGTGGCAAGAAAGCCAAATCCTCCGGAACACCGTGTGCACGGAAGATTTGCCGGAATGCAGCATCGTACCGACCACTGATTTCCACGCCTTGCAAAAATTTTTCTCGTACACCACGCTGAACACGAACTCTTTCATGGGCACCCGGAAGCTCAGAGACCTTTCCAATTTTCCTAAATTTATTAAATAGGTCTTGCTCGTCTGAGGTAAGGTCTTCCCCCTCGCCTACTTTCCTTTCGAGGGTACGAAGCCGAAAGACGAGATCTTCCACGTGATCTCGAACAAAAGCCTTCCCGTCCTCTCCAGAACCAGGCACGGTCAACACTTCGTAGACAAGACCAGGATCCGCCATGTCGTGCAAAGCAGCCTGTCGACGACTCCAAATACCAAAAACGTGCCGCCAAAAGTTCACTCGTGGTGCAAGTGTACTTTGATGGGGAAACGGGTCGTTGGGCGAGACCGACTGTGCAAAAGATTCGTCAGGAAGGTTTGGGTCTGCACCACTAAAAACAGGAGACAAAGACAAGAGCAGACAGGTGCTGGTCACCGTTAAATATTTTAAGTATCTTTTTTGCATGTTTCCCCCAGAACCCTCCCCGCAAAAGCACTTCCGGGGAGGAATGCTCAGTACACTACAGAGAACAGTATTGTTCCCAAGCGCGACTGTCTACCAATACGCCATCAATCGGTCCGAATCAACCTTACTGCCAAACTCGTGAAGTGACCGATCCCCATTTTCGATGCAAGCACCAGTGGAAACATCAAAAGCCCAATTATGTTTCGGGCAAGTCAGTCGGTTGCCATCCAGGGCTAAATGTGGTATGTCGGTTACTTGGTGTGGGCAGCGGCTGTCGTAGACCTTAAATGTGTCACCTTTTCGGTACACAAATAGGTGACGGCCATCGCATGTGCGATAGGAAATGGTATCGTCTGCCATGTCCGCAATGGTTCCCACGTCGTGCCAACGTGCCTCGGCGTTCAGGTTCTCCGTGCGGAACTCTGGAATGTCCATTGCCAACAGAATGTCTACTGCCCAGACAATCTTAGCAAGGCCCAATGCAGGAAATGCCATCAGGAGAGCGTCGAGGATCTCTAGTGGCTTGACCCCATCCCGCAAAGCACGAGTAAGGTATTGACGAAAACCACGTTCCGTCTGAGAGTGTACCTTGGTGATAACGGAAATTAGGTCACGGGTCTTGGGGTCTAAGTGTTTACCTGCTTCTTTCAAGAATTTGAAGTAGGGCAGCACGGCATCAGGACGTGCGCTAATTAAATAGCTTAGTGCGTCGCTCATTAGTATCTCCGAGAAACCCCGCTCTTAAGGACGGGGAGGAAAGGAGACGGTTCTCGTCTCCATAGGTTACAAATCTTAAATGTGTTGCTTTTTCAGTTCTAAACAATTACAAACGTTATTTTTTCGATACCCTTACGGGCCTAGTTATGGAGCTTTTCAGCTCGCTCCCCTCGCCAATGTTGCAACACAGCGTATCGTGACAAACCGTTTCGTGGTCACCCGAACCTTGTTTACTTTTGTCACTTTCAGTGCTTGGAGTTGAGGAAGTGCCCCAAGGTGAGTCTTTTACTCCGCTGCAACGTAGCCCGATTACTCGGACCGAGGCTGGTCAATCTCGGGCTTGCTTTTCACAAGCCTCGGGTTTTGGCCCGGGGTGATTGACTTTTGTATCCTTAGTCTATCCAAAGGTAGTGAACATACTCAGTACAGAATAACATATACAGATTACCATAGGGAACATCAAGTTGCACGTGTTTCTTAAAATTTTTTGTAAGCAAGATCTTAAAAACTGTTCGAAAGGTTGTTTTTGTCTGTTTATAGTAAAATCAAATAGTTACTTCACGTTCCTAGAAACCATAGTAGGCTTTTGGAGGTTCTGTGTCTCTTTCTCGTCGCGAGTTCATGAGGATAATGGGGTTGGCCGGTGTCGCTGGTTTTGGAAGTCGATCTATTTGGAGTAGAGAGGCTTCCGATCCCTACGAAGCCGCACCGTTCGGCCAAGTACGGTTGCTTCACTTCACGGATTGCCATGCTCAACTTTTGCCGGTCCACTTTCGGGAGCCGAATGTCAACCTCGGCATCGGTGCTTCTGCTAGAAAACCTCCTCACTTGGTTGGAGAGGTTTTTTTGCAACATTTTGGTGTACCAACAGGTACCGCCAATGCGCACGCCTTCAGTTATTTAGGGTTTGAAGAAGCAGCACGTCGTTATGGAAAGGTTGGCGGCTTTGCACATCTTTCTACTTTGGTACAACGACTGAAAAATGAAGTGGGAGATGGCAATAGCCTTCTTTTAGATGGAGGGGATACCTGGCAAGGCTCCGCGACAGCCCTTTGGACTAAAGGGCAAGACATGGTGGATGCTTGCAAATTGCTTGGCGTCAACTGCATGGTAGGACATTGGGAATTTACTTACGGAGAAAAACGTGTCAAAGAGCTTGTGTTCAATGATTTGTCCGGACACATTGATTTTTTAGCACACAACATTCAAGACCAAGAGTTTGGAGACCCAATCTTCCGACCTTTTGTCCTGAAACAGGTTGGAGGGCATAAGGTTGCCGTTATTGGTCAAGCTTTTCCCTACACTCCGATTGCAAATCCTGCCTATTTGATCCCAAGTTGGTCTTTTGGGATTCAGGATGGACACTTGCAGGCCACGGTAGACAAGGCACGGGCACAAGGTGCGGAGGTTGTGGTTGTCCTGTCACACAACGGAATGGATGTAGACCTTCAGATGGCAAGTCGGGTTCGTGGTGTTGACGTGATCCTTGGAGGCCACACCCATGATGGTATTCCTGCACCGATCCTCGTAGAAAATGGATCTGGGAAAACCCTTGTGGTCAATTCCGGCTCGCAAGGAAAGTTTCTCTCGGTGTTAGATTTCGAGGTCAAGGACAAAAAGGTCACAGACTACCGCTACCGACTGTTGCCAGTTTTTTCTAATCTCATTCCAGCAGATCCAACCATGAGTGCTTTTATTGAGCAACTTCGGAGACCGTGGCTAGACCAACTGCGCACACCACTTGCCACGACGGAGACTACTTTAT
>Ga0268283_1000553_pt1 | contig 23569 bp, 24 predicted proteins | sample saktaG_13_FD_190140 | JGI IMG/M metagenome (GOLD analysis project Ga0268283, IMG submission 190140) | Saline water microbial communities from Sakinaw Lake, British Columbia, Canada - sak_2013_06_06_36m | ecosystem: Environmental > Aquatic > Non-marine Saline and Alkaline > Saline ... | reverse complement strand
AAAATAAACCCAACAGGATCAGTAACTTGTGTACTTTTGTCGGAGGTCGTGGTCAAGAAGGTGCAAAAGGGTTATGAAATTCTTTACCTGCATATTATCGTTCAACGTGCTATTTGTTATACGGATTTTTGCGAAGCGTATAACACTGTAGTTCTGGAAAAACGCCATTTACCTGTAGGTAAAGAAAAGAGAGTTTCTCGTTTAGTAAGAAAGACACTTCCTTTTTCAAAGAAAACAGAAAACCACATAGGCGCTACCTGGTATTTCATACACTACTACAACGAAAATTTACCCGTCAAATTTTGACTTCACTACATTTTACAGGACTACCAAACAGTGACACACACTACCCCTACAGTATGTAGAGGCCAAATCGAGCCATGAACAAACCTTCAACTGCGTATTTGGGTCGGTACGCAGTTGGAAAAATTAGACTAACTTTGGTTTGCTGCCGTTATTTCTTCGTGCAGGTAGCAACTGCCTTCCATGGGCCGTCACTAGCATTGGGTTTAGCACCCCACGTGCCCTCAAACCGATTGAGCGTTTTACCGTTCCCGCTCGCCTGGTCAGTATATTTACCCTTCCAAAAGTATTGCTTACCACTAAGAGTGCCGCTTTGATACACCTGCGTCACATTGCAAATTTGTTTACTACAATTACCGTTCAACGCTGATTTACCATAGTTGTCATTGTAATCACCGGTAATTTTCCAGTTGCCTCCGGCCTCACCTTGCCAAATCACGCTCCAGTGAAAAGTATCCTTATCACCGCTATTAAAGGTTGACCAACTGCCGTCGTACTCACAAGACCACGCCTCAGCGTGGGCACTAACCGTCGTGGTTAAACCTAACAACATCACCATGCTCACTAATTTTCTGTGCATAACAACCCCTTTTAGTCCTCCCCGCTTTGAAGAACGGGGTTTTCGCGCGTACTGCTCAATACCTAGAGCTAGTATCGAGGTTTTTTGTCTTGATTTCGCTGATGTATTGCAGACCTGCATTCGGGGGAGAGTTCAAAATTCCTATGAGTCCTTTTATAAGATTGAAGGCACCTAATCAACCCGCTTCCCACCTTCTCTCCACCGCAATGTGCGACACTAGCATCGGAAGCACAACTATTGTTCACTGTTCGATTGTCCCCTTGAAGCATGGGATCTGCTGCAAACGCTACGGATGTGCAGCCTGCAAAAGCAAGGCACAAAACTTTAGATAAAGACATTTGTTTCCCTTTTTCTGGATGCGTCGTTCTTTACTACAGATATCAACGTTCGCTATTCTACACTATTTTAGCTGCTGAATCTGTTACTCTTTTTCCAAAAGTTAACTTGGAATCTCAAAAAATGTCAAATACTCACTTGGTTGGCGTGCGTGCCCGTTTCGCTCCGAGTCCCACTGGAGAACTACACATCGGCAATGCCCGCACGGCGTTGTATGCTGCATTGTTAGCTAGATCTACCGGAGGCGTTTTCCTCATTCGTAGCGAAAATACGGACTTCGCGCGCAGTTTGCCCGCGTATGAAACCGCTTTGTTAAAGGATCTACGTTGGTTAGGTTTAGAGTGGCAGGAAGGGCCTGACTGCGGAGGAGCATTTGGGCCTTATCGCCAATCTGACCGAATGGCCATTTATGCACAATGGTATTCCTGCCTTGAATCTGAGGAATTGGCGTATCCCTGTTTTTGTACTAAAGAAACTTTAGATCGGCAACGTGCTGCGCAGCGGGCTGCAGGAAAACCACCTCGCTACTCTGGGACTTGTGCTCGTTTATCTCATGCCGAACGGGAAGCACGTCGAGCCCAAATCAAACCTTCTCTTCGGATGCGAGTCCCACAAGGGGTCCCTATTGAGTTTGTCGATGCTGTGTGCGGACAGCAACGATTCCAAAGTGACGATTTGGGTGATTTCGTCATTCGTCGTGCCGACGGAACACCCTCCTTTTTATTTGCCAATGCCATTGATGATGCCTTAATGGGTGTCACACACGTATTACGTGGCAATGACCATCTTTCTAACACCCCTAGGCAACTCCTGGTACTTCAGGCGTTAGGTTTACCTGCCATGCAGTACGGACACCTATCGCTGATTGTTGGCCATGACGGTGCTCCGCTCTCGAAACGACATCATGCCAAAAGCCTGCGAAATTTACGTGAAGATGGCTATCTTCCAACTGCGGTTCTTAACCATTTAGCACGTCTTGGACACCCTTACGAAGACTCTAGTTTGTTAGGACTGGACAAGTTAGCAGATGGTTTCTCATTAGATCGCCTAGGAAGGGCACCCGCTCGCCATGACGAAAACACCCTTTGGCACTGGCAACGCGCCGCAGTCACTGCGGCTACCACGCAAGATTTGTGGAACTGGGTTCCTTCCGAGGTTCGGGATTGCACATCAGACCCAGAGGGTTTCTTAAATGCTGTCCGCCCACATTTGGCGATGCCACAAGATGCCATCCAGTGGAGCAAGATCGTTTACGGGCAAGGTATTGAATATTCTTCAGAGGCACGTGCTGTGATCTCTGCTATTGGGCCAGAGTTTTACGAATTTGCGCGACAAGCGTTTGATTCCCATGGAGATAACTTTAAGGCGTTTACCGAAGCACTTAAAAAAACCACTGGAGCTCGTGGCCCTACTTTGTTTCATTCCCTCCGTGCGGCACTTACTGGTGTTTTATCTGGACCAGAATTGAGCCACCTCTGGAAGTTGATTTCCCAAGAGGAACGCAGAAAACGGCTATCGCCAACATTGTAATTTTCGGGTGGCAAGATGTAGAATACGAAGTAATCCACTTCGAAGTTGATCAGACAATGGAAAACCCAATTCATAGTCGCTTGGTTATTTTAGGTTCTGGCCCAGCTGGGTATACAGCTGCGATCTACGCCGCGCGGGCTAACCTCCGACCTCTCCTAATTACGGGCATGGAACCAGGTGGGCAACTCACGACCACCACGGAGGTCGATAACTGGCCTGGGGACGATGCTGGAGTTCAAGGACCAGACTTAATGGAACGAATGCGGCGGCATGTTGAACGGTTCCAAACACAAGTTGTGTTCGATCAAGTCCAATCCGCCGATTTGGGTCGCCGTCCATTTCAACTCAAGGGCGACAATGGTATTTACACTTGTGATGCACTTGTCATTGCCACGGGGGCTTCTGCAAAATGGCTAGGTATCCCTTCTGAACAAACATTTCGAGGTCGTGGAGTCTCCGCTTGCGCCACTTGCGATGGTTTCTTTTTTCGAAAGCAAGCCGTGGCTGTGATCGGAGGGGGTAATTCAGCAGTTGAGGAAGCACTGTACCTTTCAAATTTGGCTTCACATGTAACCGTAGTACATCGAAGAGAACAATTTAGAGCCGAAAAGATCTTAATCTCACGGTTAATGGAACGCGTCGAAGCGGGTATGGTCTCACTGGAATGGAGCAGCGGAGTAGACGAAATCTTAGGTGACAAAAACGGCGTTACCGGACTACGCATTAGGAACCAGGTAACGGGTGTTCTTAAAACGATTTCACTCCAGGGCGTGTTCATTGCCATTGGCCACGCACCCAATGCACAAATTTTTACAGGACAACTAGCATTGCAACAGGGATACATCAAGGTGCAGGGTGGAACTGGGGGAAGTGCAACGGCTACCAGCATTCCAGGTGTATTTGCTGCTGGAGACGTGGCAGATCATATCTATCGACAAGCCATTACCTCTGCAGGTGCTGGATGTATGGCCGCGCTAGATGCAGATAGATACCTCGATGGGCTAGGTCAGTAGGCGTAATCGTGCTCTCCTGTTAGAATCTTCGCTTCCAAGTGATAAAAACTTAGAAGGATTCATGGAGCAATTTACGCAGTTTTTTCTTCACCATTGGGAGTTGTTTCTAGTGTTGGCCGTGATTCTTGGTATGCTTTTCGGCGAGCCGCTTTTGCGCAGCACCCGAGGATATCAAGGGGTAGGGCCACTAGAAGCAACAGGCTTAATCAGTCATCAAAACGCACTAGTTCTCGACGTCCGCGAAGAAAATGAGTTCAAGGAAGGTCACGTTCTGAACTCGATTCATATCCCGGTGGGAAAATTGTCAGACCGTGGAAAAGAACTAGAAAAGTATCGAGAGCGTCCAGTCATTGTCGTTTGCCAGAGTGGGAACCGTTCTGGGCGCGCTAGTTCCCTTTTGCACAAACAAGGTTTTGCATCTGTTTATAATTTGGACGGTGGTTTGGTTGCTTGGCGTAGTGCCAACCTTCCCTTGACCCAAAAACGGTAAATGGTGAACCTAAAGAGGAGCGTTTCTTTATGCCAGAGGTCGTAATATATGCTACCGGGGGTTGTCCGTACTGCCAGCGGGCGCGTCGTTTACTCGAAAAGAAAGGGGTGCAATACACTGAGATCCGAGTAGACCTGGAACCGACTCGTTGGGCTGAAATGGAAGCTCGCAGCGGACGAGGCACGGTGCCACAGATCTTTATCGGCGATCACCACGTGGGGGGTTACGACGATACAGTTGCCCTAGACGCAGAAGGGGGTCTTGATCCACTTCTAGGTCTTTCCAAAACCGCTTAATGCAATGGAATCCTCATGGCAGAACAAGAAGGGCAGTTTGCAATTCAGAAAATCTATGTAAAAGATCTTTCTTTTGAAACACCCAATTCTCCTCACATCTTCAAAGAGGAAGGACGTCCCGAAGTTAACGTACAACTGGACACTTCTGCTCGGTCTCTCGACCCTCAAAATTTTGAAGTAGTCATTGCGATTACGGTGACTGTCAAATTTGGCGATCGTACTGCCTATTTAGCGGAAGTGAGTCAAGCAGGCGTTTTTAGCATTTCGGGGGTGCCAGAACAACACATGGGGCATATGTTGGGTGCTTTTTGTCCCAATGTTCTATTTCCATATGCCAGAGAAGCCATCTCAGATTTAGTCATACGAGGTGGTTTCGCGCCGTTGTTATTGGCCCCAGTCAATTTTGACGCTATTTATTTTCAAAGAATGCAAAACCAAGCTCCCGCTGCGCACGCCTAAAAGGCAGAAGATGATGTCTCCCAAGACTCAATTTGCGGTGTTAGGTGCAGGCTCTTGGGGTTCAGCTCTAGCGATCTTACTTGCGCGAAATGGCCATCCAGTTTGGTTGTGGGGTCGGGATTCTGCCAAAATGCAAGCGTTGGTAGATGCGCAGTGTAATCCTTGGTACCTTCCAGACGCTCATTTTCCAGAAGGCTTGGTTCCCACTTCAGACTTAAACAACGTTCTTGCCACCACTTCAGAAGTGATCATGGTCACACCGAGTAAGGTTTTTCGACCAATTCTTGAGACAGTGGCAGCGCGGCGTCCAGACAGGTTAAGGTTTGCTTGGGCCACTAAAGGATTAGAACCTGAGACCCAGCGGCCTTTCCACGAAGTGGCAAAAGAGATCCTAGGGGAGAACACACCAACTGCGGTCTTGTCAGGTCCCACCTTTGCGAGGGAAGTCGCTTTAGGGTTACCCACTGCAATCACGGTGGCTTCGCACTTTCCAGAATATGCAAACTGGTTGGCACTTTGTCTTTCTAATTCTGTTCTTCGACCTTACACCTCAGAGGATGTTATCGGAGTAGAAATCGGAGGTGCAGTCAAAAATGTGCTTGCTATTGCGGCAGGTATTTCTGATGGTTTAGGTTTTGGAGACAATGCTCGCGCTGCGCTAATTACTCGAGGTCTTACGGAAGTCATGCGACTCGGTGAAGCATTAGGTGCACGACGGGAAACCCTCATGGGGTTGTCTGGTCTTGGCGATCTAGTACTCACCTGTACGGGCGATCTCTCTCGAAATCGCCGTTTTGGCCTTTTGCTAGGAAAAGGCTACTCTATTGACTCTGCGCTAAAGGTAGTTGGACAAGTGGTAGAAGGGTTTTCAACAGTTCGCGAAGTAGTAGCCCTCGCAAATCGTCTTCAGATCACAATGCCCATTACAGAACAGGTACATTCGGTTCTTTATTTTGGACATTCCCCACGCGAATCTGTACAAAACCTTTTTTCGCGTACATTACGCCCGGAAAATAAATAATTTTTGGAGGCTATTCAGTACTCGAATCGAACTATTGTTATTTTTCGGTTTTAGTAGTTTTGGTAGAGGAGTTAACACATGTCGAATATGGAGTGGGAACCGGTCATCGGCTTGGAAATCCACGCACAATTATCCACCAAGAGCAAGATTTTTTCTGGTGCATCCACTACCTTTGGTGCTCCTCCTAATGCTCAAGCCTGTGCCATAGATCTTGGATTGCCCGGTGTGTTGCCAGTTTTAAATGGTGAAGCAGTCCGGATGGCAGTCAAATTCGGATTAGCTGTTTCTGCAGAAGTCTCTCGTCGTTCGGTATTTGCTCGAAAAAACTATTTTTACCCAGATTTGCCAAAAGGTTACCAGATTAGCCAATATGAGTTTCCAGTAGTAGGGAAAGGTCACCTTTCCGTTCCTTTTGGCGATACTTCAAAAACCATTGGTATTACTAGAGCTCACCTCGAAGAGGATGCCGGAAAATCTTTTCACGAGGATTTTCACGGCTTTTCCGGGATTGATCTCAATCGTGCTGGGACACCTTTGCTAGAAATTGTTTCAGAACCAGACATGAGGTCTGCCCGAGAGGCAGTAGCCTACATGAAAAAGATCCACATGTTGGTTAGGTATCTGGAAATTTGCGACGGCAACATGCAAGAAGGGAGTTTTCGTTGCGATGCCAATGTTTCTGTTCGTCGAAAAGGGACAGAAAAATTTGGTACACGGGCTGAAATCAAAAACCTTAATTCTTTTCGGTTTATTGAACGTGCTATTGAATTCGAAATTGAACGTCAAATCGATTTATTAGAACGTGGGGAAAAGGTAATCCAAGAAACTCGCCTCTACGATCCAGATAAAAATGAAACTCGAGCACTCAGGAGCAAAGAAGAAGCAAACGACTATCGCTACTTTCCAGATCCAGATCTATTGCCATTAGTTTTGGAAGAAAGTTTTGTAAATTCCGTTCGTTCTTCTCTACCGGAATTGCCAGATCAGAAAAGAGATCGGTTTATCTTGGAATATGGTATTTCTTCTTACGACGCCACAGTATTGACTGCTACCCATGAAATTGGGGATTTTTACGAAGCCACTGTGCGATCTTCTAATGGAGAAGCAAAACTTTCGGCTAACTGGATCATGGGAGATTTCTCAGCGGCCATCAATCAATCTGGAAAGGAAGTGTCTGATAGTCCCGTCACACCAGCACAACTTGGGCAGATGATTCTACGCATCGTAGACGGAACGATCACTGGAAAGATTGCAAAAGAAGTGTTTGAAGCCATGTGGTCTGGTGAGGGTAGTCCAGACGACGTGATCTCTAAACGTGGTTTGCGTCAAGTACAAGATCACTTCGCTTTAGAAGCTGCTATTGATCAAGCAATGATAAAAAATCAAGCTCAAGTTACCCAGTACCGTGCAGGAAAAGACAAACTCCTCGGATTCTTCGTGGGGCAAGTAATGAAAATTACTGGTGGGAAAGCCAATCCTAGCCAACTAAATGATCTTCTCATAAAGAAATTAAAAGGGGAAACCTCTTGAACTTTTGGGATTCATTTGAATTTTTGCAGTCAATCAATCTTTTAGCAGAAGAGGCAGGGCGTCGGATCTTAGAGATTTATCATTCAGATTTTCAAGTCTCTTTCAAGGAAGACGAGTCTCCTTTGACTGCTGCAGATCTATCTTCTCATGACTGTTTAGTAGAAGGATTAAAAAAGATTGCACCCGAGTATCCGATTCTTTCAGAGGAGTCTAGTATTGTTCCTTTTGAAGAACGGTCTCATTGGGAAACCTTTTGGCTCATTGATCCATTGGATGGTACTAGGGAATTTATCAAACGAAATGGAGAATTTACGGTTAATGTTGCGCTAATCCATCGTAATGAATCTGTGCTAGGAGCGGTCTATGCACCTGCAAAAGAGGTTGGATACTTTGCTTCAAGTCAAGGCTCTTTTCGAAAACGTGGATTAGAATCTGTTGAGCGTATTTCTGTGAAGAAAAATGTAACTCCTCCTCTTCGAATTTTGGCCAGTCGTTCCCACGGTCGAGAGGAAGTTCTCTCTTATTTAAGCCGTATCGGAGAGCATGAGCTACTTTCGATTGGGAGTTCACTAAAATTTTGTTTAGTGGCAGAAGGCAGTGCGGATCTTTACTTAAGAATGGGGCCTACTTCGGAATGGGATACCGCAGCAGCCCATTGTGTACTCCACAAGGCTGGTGGCGAATTGACTGACTTACAACGAAAACCACTGCGTTACAACAAGAAACCTTCTTTGTTGAATCCTAATTTTATGGCATTTGGTGATCAGTCTCAGAATTGGACTGCTCCTTTTGGAAACAAAAAATGAACGATCTAAAAAGTGTCATTGAGTCTGCGTTCGAGCGACGAGCGCAGATTACCTCTCAAAACGTCGAAACCACAGTCAAAGAAGCCGTAGAGGAAATAATTTCATTATTGGATGCTGGAAAGGTTCGGGTTGCAGAAAAACAAAATGGCGAATGGGTAGTCCATAGTTGGCTTAAAAAAGCAGTTTTGTTATATTTCCGGATTGAAGACAATACCTTCTTAAAAGGTGGGTTTACCAATTATTTCGATAAAGTTCCTTCTAAATACTCCGATTACAATTCAAAAGAGTTTCGAGAAGAAGGCGTCCGAGTAGTGCCACCCGCCAGCGTTCGCCGTGGTGCTTACATTGCACCTTCCGTAGTCCTTATGCCTTCCTACGTAAATATCGGTGCCTATGTCGATCGTGGCACGATGGTGGACACCTGGGCTACAGTAGGTTCTTGCGCTCAAATTGGCAAAGACGTGCATCTTTCTGGTGGAGTAGGTATCGGGGGGGTGTTAGAACCCGTGCAAGCCTCTCCTACCATCATTGAAGATAACTGTTTTATCGGCGCACGTTCAGAAATCGTGGAGGGTGTCACTGTAGGCACCGGATCCGTCATTTCAATGGGAGTGTACATTGGCCAGAGCACTCGGATCTATGACCGCGCCACTGGTCAAATCTCGTATGGTCGCATCCCTCCAGGATCAGTAGTAGTATCAGGTAACTTACCCTCTGCGGATGGCAAGTATAGTTTGTATTGCGCGGTAATCGTTAAACAAGTGGACGAAAAAACCAGATCTAAAACCGGAATCAACGAATTGTTACGAGACATTTAGTGCTGAGACAGTCCGGCTAATAGATACTCTTGTCCGAGTGTCACGTATTGGGCCGCTCGAGGGATAAATTCTTCTCGATCCGTTGCAGTTAGTTCGCGAAGAAATTTAGCAGGGGTTCCTGCCCAAATTTGCCCACTTGGCAATACTTTTCGTGGAGACAACAGAGCACCTGCTGCCAACATTCCGTAATTCTGGATCCTAGCTCCATCTAGGATGCTTGCTCGCATACCAACAAAGGCATGGTTTTCCAAAACACACTCATGCAATAGTGCGCAGTGGCCTATGGTCACATCGTCACCAATGTGTGTTCCCTGTCCAATAGAAGCAACATGCACAACGGTTCCATCTTGTATGTTTGTTCTCGCACCAATACGAATGCGATTCACATCTCCGCGCACTACGCAACCGAACCAAACAGAAGTTTCTGGACCAATGACCACATCCCCAATAATGACCGCTCCTGGCGCAATAAAAGCAGTTTTGTCAATGGTCGGATAAATTCCTCGGTAGGGAAGAATCAAATGGCTAGAATTAGAAGGCACGGTTTTATTCCCAAAAAATTAGGGTTTCAAAAATTGGGAGGACAATTTTCTACCTACTAGAGATTCTAACAAGACAAGCTCGGAGTCTTTATGGTTTTCCATCGGAGCTTTGCGAATCCAAGAATCTTCTGATCCAGAATTGGAAATCACTCGTCCTGCATGGTGTACAGAATGGACAGTATCTCGACATTTACACTTTCCTGCTACGGGGTGAATATCTACAGTACCATAGCATGTGCACAGGTAAGTACGAGTTGGATCGGTCTCTAGGTAAAGTCCTGTGCCGCGAATTCCGAGAACGGCCGTGGTAGTATGTATAGTTCTGTGTTCGCCATGCCCAAATACTGCGAGGAGACCTCCATTGGTTAGTCGCAAAAAATCTCTTGCCCAAGACCGAACCGGTGCAATTTCAAGACGGGTATGCTCTCTTAAAAGAAAAGCACTGCGTCCCATGACTAAAGTCGTTTGGCTGTCTGCACCTGTATCTAAGAAGTCTCCACCACGCACTTGAGTACCGACTATTGCGGGTTGATCGTTGTGGAAGACTTGACCGCTTACTGTTCGAATTCCAATGGCACCTGATTTACGAATCACTACAGGTTGCGCCACTCCAAAATTTGGGAAAAGAAAGCCCGTGGCTAGAAGTTGAAGCAAGAGCCGACGTTGATTATTGCTTAAAAGATTGTTTTCCATGGCATGTCAGAAAAACGAGTACCATTGACAGGCTAACAAAAACTAGTGGAGTCAGCAATGGATATTGAAGCCGTCAAAAAGCGTTTTATTGAAGAAGTGAAGTTGCGTGCCTACGAAGATCGATACATAGACCGCGAAGAGGAAAAGGAAATCCTCAAAATTGCCATCCAAGAAGGTCTTGGTGTCGATTCGGCACGACTCGCCCTACAGCAGGTGTGTGCCCAATCGGAATACGTCATGGAAACCAATCTTGATCAAAAAGCAAGGGAGATACTAGAACAATTTGCCAAGAACGATGGTCAAGTTGACAAAAAGGAATTTGACGACGCAGCTTCAATTATACACAGTGCCGCGCAAGGGCGATTAAGCCAACCCCTATGTCGGAGGAAAGCTAAACAAATCATGATCGCCAATGGTTGGCCAGCACGCGAGGGTTTCCTAAAGGGAGGACGTTGGTTCAGTGAAATTTAATCAACTGTTTTCAAAACTGGTGCTGGTCATAGATATCGGGAAATCTAGTACAATCACTAAGCTAGTAGAAACCACTGGAGTCTGCAATGGATATTGAAGCCGTCAAAAAACGTTTTATTGAAGAAGTGAAGCTGCGTGCCTACGAAGACCGATATGTAGACCGTGAAGAAGAGAAGGAAATTCTCAAAATCGCCATCCAAGAAGGTATTGGTGTCGATTCGGCACGACTCGCCTTGCAGCAGGTGTGCGCTCAGTCTGACTACGTCCTAGAAACCACCTTAGATCAAAAAGCAAAAGAATTGTTAGAACAATTTGTTAAGAATGATGGCCAAGTAGACAAAAAGGAGTTTGATGATGCGGTTTCCATGACCTACAGTGCCGCGAAGGGGCGGCTAAGCGAGGTTATGTGCCGAAAGAAGATCAAACAGATTATGGTCACCAACAGTTGGGGGGCGCGCGAGGGTTTCCTAAAAGGAGGACGTTGGTTTAGCGATATCTGATAGGCCATCTGAACCACTTCTGACGGATTGGGGATTGTCCAAAGTTTCGCGCACGAGAGGCAGTCGCACACTGAAGGTGCTCCCCTTTCCAAGTTCAGAAGCAACTGAGATCGTCCCTCGGTGTTGTTCCGTCACAATAAAGTAACTGACCGAAAGCCCTAATCCTGTCCCCACTCCTACCGGTTTTGTAGTAAAAAAGGGTTCAAACACTTGACTGCGTGTTAATTCGTCCATGCCAGGACCAGTGTCGCTTACTTCAACGCAGGCATAACCTTCTTCACTTCGAGTACGTAAAAGAATTCGGCGGGGAGGGGAGACCTCTGCGAGTGCCTGGGCAGCGTTTTTTACAAGATTTAAAAACACCTGTTCGATTTCGGTACGATCACAAGGTACCAATGGGAGTGTTGGGTCATAATCCCGTACCATTTCGATCCGCCGAAAATCGTAATGCCGTCTTAAATCGTAATCGCCAGCAGCTAGACGAACGACGGTTTCTAAAATTTCTGTCAAATCAAAAGGTGCAAAGTGTGCTTCACCACAACGTGAGAACGCCAACATGTCTGTGATAATTCGAGTGGCGCGCGTTGCTGCCGATTGAATGCTGGCCAAGAAACTCGAAATTTCTCGGGTTTCTAAGTAAAAAGCAAGTTTTTCGAGATCGACACCCGTAGTAGAGGCAGCTTTCCGATTGGCAGGCAGGCTAGGAGAAAGGCGTCGGAGAATGTTTTGTGCCCCCTGGAGGATAGCACTCAACGGGTTGTTGATCTCATGGGCCATGCCTGCGGCCATACCTCCCAAAGACATCATTTTTTCGGTTTGAACCATCATTTGTTCGATCCGAACGCGCTCTGTAACGTCATCTACTCGAATCACCGCTCCTCGCGTTCCATTCACTTCGATCGGATAAATCACCACATCTAAAGTGAATTTTTCACCAGAAAATTCTGTGGTCATTCTTGTGGAATGTGCCGTGCCTTCTCCACGAACCGCAGCAGCCACTTGTTCTGCTTGAGGTGCTAATGCAGGGTAAAGAGACAAAAAATCCTGACCTGCTGCCACGGTAGCAGGCACGCCGGTGGCTTGTTCTGCTCTACGGTTCCATTCGGTTACACAACCTTTTTCGTCAACACCCACCAGTACAGAAGGCATAGCGTCAATAATATTTTTGAGATAAGCCTTCATTCGTTGGGTTTCTGCGACGGCACGCCGCCGTTCGCTGACGTCAACAAACGTCACGACTGAACCGACCACTTCTCCTTCCCTACGAATAGGATGTAACCAACATTCCACCGCAATAAAGGTCCCATTTGCACGACAGAGCTGGGTATATTCGACATGTACCCGAGAGCCTCGTTGCAAAACGGCTTCTAATGCGTGAACAGGGGCACGCACCTCTTCTGCGCCAGCACAGCCAGACGCATCTAAGACAGTGACCTCACAAGCTCGGTACTCATGATAACTTCCTACGAATAGGGTATGTGCATCCCGTCCTAAAAAATCGTCTAAAGAGTACTCAAGTACTCGCAAACAAGCAGCATTCGCAAAAGTAATTCGTCCGGCACAATCTACGCCGTAAATCCCTTCTGCCGTTGAATCAAATAACAGTCGAACTTCTTCTTCCCGTTCTCGGAGTGCGTGCAAAGCGGCTTCGCGTTCATCGGCAAGGCGCAACCGTTCAAAACAACGCTCTAGGGTTGCCAACAAATCGCTGGGTTCCATGGGTTTTACTAGGTAATCATAAGCACCGTTTCGCAAAGCATCTAAAGCCGTTTCAATAGTTGCGAAACCAGTCATCATGACGCATACAAGCCCAGGTCTTAAACGGCGCAATCGCCGCATGAGTCGCACACCACTACTACTCCCAAGACGTACATCTACTAAAACAACTCGCGTATCTCCATTCAACAACTGTGCTTCTGCTTCTGAAGCACTGTAGGCAATTTGTGCAGAAAAACCATAAGCACTTAACAAATTACCTAGGCTGTCGGCCAAATCCTGTTCATTATCCACTACCAAGACGGAACGGCTCATCGTTGAAGTCCGCGGTTAGTTTTGTTGTAACTGATTAGCCAATTTGACCCAAGCACCGCGAAGACGTTGAAATTTGTCGTTATGATCTCTTAGCTGAGTCGGGACACGGTCTAAGTACTCTTTAGCCCGCGCTAACAGATCAAGTCGTCGGCCAGACTTTTCCATACTGAGCAATAGGACTCGGGCAGCATTCATATTGATGGTTGGATTGTTGGGCATTTCCTGAGCAGCTTGTTCTAACACCGCCGTGGCTTGGTCAGTATGACTCTCACGAACGAGGCGTACTCCCTCGTTGTTGGCAAGTGCAACTTTTTTCCAAAGTTTACTGATCAACTGGTCCCCTGCCTCCGCTAAACCCATGGTACCGTAAGCAGCTTTAGCTTGGGTCATGGTGTAACTGTCTTCTAAATGATGATGTACTAAGTCGCTCATGATTGTCTTGGCTTGGTTTTCCTGCCCATTGGTGTAGCAGAGTTTAGCCAGTGAAATAGCAAGATCAGGGGGAAGGTCACCTGAAGCGGTTTGATAAGCAGTGCTTGCTTCGAGAATGGATTTTGCCGCTGCTTCTCTTAAACCTAATCGTTGATAGGCAGAAGCCTCTGCAATCGCCAAAACCAAGGTGGCTTTTGGCTCTCCGGAATATTGTTTTTTAGCTTCTTTGATCGTCTTCGTGGCTTCTTTTGAGTTTCCACGCTCCATAAACACCCCAGATAAATGGGCGTTGTCACTGGGATCTCGATGAATCGAAAAACGACCAAGACGTACTGCATTTCGGTACGCTTGCTCTGCTACGGCCATGTCCCCAGCACGCAAACTGAGAGCACCCAAAGCCTGAGCACGTAAAATAGATCGTGGGGAAATTTGAGCAGCAGTAGCTAGGACTTCTTTTGCAGCTTCTGAATTGCCCATGGCCTGGTGAACGCGCGCCATCCAGTCATAAGCCTCGGTGTGCATTCGATTTTCGGCAATGAGACCTTGGAAATACTTGGTTGCCCCGGCATAATCCCCAAGATAGTACCGAACCTGCCCTCGACCCAGTTTGACCCAAAAAGTCTCTCGAATCTTTCCTGCCATCTCAAAAGATTCTCCTGCGGCTTCAAATTGTCCCATGCGCAACAGAAGTTCAGATTTAACCCGCAAAAGATCCAAAGCGTAAATAGGTTGGGATTGAATCTTTTCCTTAACAAGTGTTATTACTTTTGCTATGTCGTTTTCACGCACGGCACGTTCTACATCCACCAATGCCACTTTGCGTGTCACCAATCGTTCTAAACGTTCTTCGAGTCCTTGTCGAGTAATGGGCTTAATGATGTACTCGTCTGGTCGATATTCCATGGCTCCGAGCACCATGGCTAAACTGCTTTCCCCAGTAATGATGGCAAAAACTGTACTTAGTCCAATCAATTGACGTTGTTTAGCTTCTTCCAAAATTTGCATCCCGTCCCGTCCTTCTCCAAGGATGTAGTCGCACAGAATGATGTCGTACGAGACTGAAGCCATTCGACGAAGTGCGTCATCCCCATCTCCAGATAAATCGATCTTAGTTGCACCTAGAGCGTTGAGAAGGTGGCGCAAGGCACTACGCACTGTGCTCATATCGTCGACGACGAGAATCGTCTTCGTGTTTAAACCGATGTCCATCTGTAGTGTTTTGCCAAGATATCCATAGATTTCCTAATTGTATCGGAAAACTGACGGATTGAGGTTGTTCGGAGACTTAAAACGGAACTAAAAGCACTCAAGAACTACCGTAGGTGTCTAATTAGGACTAAGTACTAACCTGACTGCCAGTGCAACCAAACCGGCGTTGCCGAGAAGCAAACCATTGAAGTGCTTTCTCAAAAGCAGATTTATCAAAATCTGGCCAGAAGACCTCTGTAAAGTAGAGTTCAGTGTAGGCAATCTGCCAAAGCAAGAAGTTACTGACTCGCTGTTCTCCTCCAGTGCGAATGAAGAGATCAGGTTCTGGCAAATTCCCGAGGTGGATCTCTTTTCCGAATAAATCAGGAGTAATTTCGGTGATTTCTCCAGAGGCTACACGCATTGCAAGTCTTTGGGCAGTCTCGGCGATGTCCCAACGCCCACCGTAGTTGGCCGCAATCACCAAAACTAATCCGGTGTTTTTTGCAGTTTGCTCTTCTGCTTTTTGAATACGTGCCTGTAGTCCTACCGAAAAAGCACTACGATCCCCTAAAATACGAAGCTGAACGTTATTTTGCAGCATTGCGCGAATTTCACTTCGCAGTACCACCATGAAGAGTTCCATGAGTAATTGCACTTCATTGGGTGGTCGTTTCCAATTCTCGCTGCTAAAGGCGAACAACGTGAGTGCTTCAATCCCTCTGTCACTGCAAGCCCGGACCACTTCACGCACCCGCAATACCCCCGCGCGGTGACCCATGACGCGAGGAAGATGTCGCTTTTCTGCCCAACGCCCATTCCCATCTAGGATGATGGCAACGTGGCGCGGAAGTGCTCCCGAACCTTCTGACATCTTGAATGTTACCTACAAGGCCATTAAATCGGCCTCTTTGACTGCGAGGATTTTGTCAATTTCCGCAATGTGTTTGTCTGTTAGCTTTTGGACCTCGTCTTGTGCCCGATGCTCAGCATCTTCGGAAATCAAATGCTCTTTTAGGAGAGACTTAAACTCTTGGTTGGCATCACGACGAGCAGCGCGCATGCCTACCTTTGCGTTTTCACCCTCTTGGCGTACCACTTTGACCAAATCTCGACGCCTCTCCTCAGTAAGTGGAGGCAACGGTACTCGAATTACGCTACCCGCAGTGTTTGGATTCAGCCCAAGATCCGAAGTTCGAATGGCCTTTTCAATAGCAGATACCATTCCTTTATCCCAGGGGGTTACCGTAAGCGTTCTTGAATCGGAAACAACCAAGTTAGCTACTTGCGAAAGAGGCGTGGTATTCCCGTAGTAATCTACTGAGATATGATCTAGTAGGCTCGGGTGTGCACGCCCAGTCCTGATTTTGCTCAGCTCCTGGCGGAGAACCTCTAGGCCCTTCACCATTCGCTGGATCACTGTTTTTTTGATTTCGTCTACGGTAGGTTTCATTGGTCTCCTTGATCCATTAGCGTGCCTTCATTTAGGCTAGTCACTGCTCTGTACAGAGAGCCAGACGCACTCATTTGAAATACCCGGACTGGTAAGTTGTGTTCTTGGCACAAAACAATAGCAGTTAAGTCCATTACACCGAGCTTCCGGGATAATGCTTCTGCATAGGTCAAATGAGAGAAGCGGATTGCGTTGGGATTGTCTACCGGATCCTGATCGTACACGCCATCTACTTTGGTAGCTTTGAACAAAACCTCGGCGCCTACTTCAATGGCACGTAAGGCCGCTGCAGAATCCGTGGTAAAAAATGGATTTCCAGTCCCAGCAGCACACAGTACGACCCGACCTGCGTCCAAATGCCCACGTGCCTGCCTTGCATTAAACGGTTCGCACACGTTGGGCATTGGAATTGCAGATAAAACACGGGCCGCTACGCCATCACGCTCTAGCACATCTTGCAAAGCCAAAGCATTCATGACCGTGGCAAGCATCCCAAGAGAATCTCCCGTTACACGAGAGATCCCTGCCAGCGTAGCCCCTCGGAGGAAATTACCTCCCCCCACCACTACGGCCACCTGAACCCCAAGGTCTAAAACCTCTTTGATCTCAGTGGCCACTCGGTCTAAAACGTCGGGATCCAGTGGAGCTTTTCCGTCACCGGCTAGGGCTTCTCCACTGAGTTTAAGCAGAATGCGTCGATAGAGAGGCATAAGCAGATTTAAGCCCCACGAGCCTGTGCCATTACTTCGGCAACAAAATCCGCAGATTTTTTTTCAATACCCTCTCCGAGTTCGTATCGAACAAAACGAATCACGGAAGCCTTCTGTTGGGCCAATACCTTCCCAACAGTAATTTCCGGATCCCGAACAAAAGGTTGCCCTACTAGGGACACCTCACTCAAAAACTTTTGGACTTTACCTTCTATCATCCTCTCAACAATGGCAGGGGGTTTTCCAGTTTCTGCGGCTTGCACTGCAAAGATCTCTCTTTCTTTAGCCACCAGTTCTGCAGGCACTTCGCTAGGCAAAACGCACATTGGTCGATTAGCTGCCACGTGCATGGCGATGTCTTTGGCTAGTTCTGGTGTTCCTGCTTTCACTTCAGCCACGACACCAATTCGGGTGCCATGCAGGTAAATGCCAAACTCACCAGTTTGTTTTTCTAGCAAGGCAAACCGACGAATCCCTAACTTTTCACCGATTTTAGCCGCCAATGCCTGACGAGTCTGTTCGACAGTCAAACCATCCGCTAAAGGTAGTGTTAAAAGAACAGTGAGATCTACTGGAGAAGTCTCTAACACTTTTCTAGCCACTGCTTCTGCAAATCCCTTGAAGTCGTCGCCTCGCGCCACGAAATCAGTTTCGCAGTTGACTTCAACCAATGCGGCACGTTGTCCATCGGACTGAACTAAAATCCGACCTTCTGCGGCTACTCGACCCGCACGTTTGTCCGCTTTGGCCAAACCTGCCTTTCGCATGGCTTCGACGGCGGCCTCGATGTCGCCTCCGGATTCTGCCAACGCCTTCTTGCATTCCATCATTCCGGAGCCGGTGCGATCACGTAGCTCCTTAACCATGGCAGCACTAATCTGCATACAAGTTCCCGAAAGTTCCCAAAAATTTCTGAATTAGGCTTGATCAACGGGAGGAGGAGTGGTCTCTTCGACAAATTCCCCACCCATGCCACCTTTGGCGTCTAAGATGGCATCCGCAGCCCCTTGGGCATAGATCTGAATCGCGCGGATTGCATCATCATTGCCTGGAATGACGTATTCGATCCCATCCGGATTGTTATTGGTGTCCACTACACCAATAATTGGGATACCCAGTTTCTTAGCTTCGCTGACTGCAATCTTTTCGTGCCCAACATCAATGATAAATAGGGCATCTGGTACACCGGAAACGTCCTTAATTCCCCCTAAACTACGTTCTAGTTTATCGAGATCACGTTGTAACCCCAAAACTTCCTTTTTAGAGAGACGTTTTGCGCTACCATCTGCAAGCATGGTTTCCAGCTCACGAAGCCGTTTGATTGACTGGCGTACCGTTTTGAAATTTGTGAGCATCCCGCCAAGCCAACGATGGTTGACGTAGGGCATCCCGCAGCGTTTTGCCTCTTCTCGAATGCAAACACTGGCGGCAGTCTTAGTTCCAACAAATAGTACAGTCCCTTTTCGAGCGACTACTTTCCCCAAAAAATTCATTGCTTCTTGGTAGAGGGCGACGGTCTTTTCTAAGTGGATGATGTGAATCTTATTGCGTTCCCCGAAGATGTAAGGTGCCATCTTCGGATTCCAATAACGGCTTTGGTGTCCAAAATGAACACCGGCCTCTAACATTTGACGCATAGTAACCATGTAATACTCCGATTGGGTTGGGCCTCCACGCACCCCGGACGCTCACTCCTGCGATCCAGAAGCACCCTAGCGTCTGTGACGATGCGTGTGTGGACTAAAAATATGGCTGAAGCAATCTACAAACCAAAAACATCCTCTTTATTGTAAGACTCAGTATTCGCAAAAGCAATCGAAATTGCTAAAATTGGGCTCCGTATCGTCTTTGGGTTACTAGGTATGCCGATCATTCTAAAGGGACCTTCTGAAATTGAAGGGATGCGCGTTGCAGGTCGTTTGGCGGTGGATGTATTGCGAATAATCGAACCTTACGTTAAACCTGGAGTCACCACTGGAGAACTGGACAGAATTTGCCACGACTACATTGTTAAGGTGCAACGTGCGATACCCGCTCCGCTGAACTATCGTGGGTTTCCAAAATCTATTTGTACTTCTGTAAATCACCAAGTTTGCCACGGTGTTCCGGGGGAAAAACCTCTTAAGGAAGGGGATATCGTCAACCTTGACATTACCGTCATTAAGGATGGTTGGCATGGAGACACGAGCCGGATGTACTTTATCGGTGAACCTAGCGTGGCAGCTCGTCGAATCGTACGAATTAGTTATGAGTGTCTTTGGATCGGCATTTCAATGGTTCGTCCTGGCAACAGACTAGGGGACATTGGGCATACCATCCAGCGATATGCCGAGCGCAATGGTTGTTCGATAGTACGTGAGTATTGCGGCCATGGCATTGGGCAGGCTTTTCATGAAGATCCGCAGGTTTTGCACTACGGAGAAGCAGGCACCGGAGTCCAGTTGGTTCCTGGCATGACCTTTACCCTTGAACCTATGGTCAACGCTGGCAAGGCAGCCATTAAGGTGTTACCCGACAAATGGACGGTGGTCACCAAGGATCGGAGCCTTTCTGCACAGTGGGAACATACCCTATTGGTCACAGAGGATGGGGTTGAAATTTTGACGCCTTTCGAAGGCGAGGGGCCAGCAGTAGGTACACCACCGGGGTCGTGTACAACGTCAAAAGTTGGCTGACTAACAAGCCGCCGACGATGCTCACCCCGAGTGGTTCGCGTAGCTCCCCTCCTTCTCCAGAACCAAAAGCCAGTGGCAAAGCACCTAGCATCGCCGCCAATGTGGTCATTAAAATAGGTCGCAAACGCAATAAACAAGCCTGACGGATTGCTTCTTTTGACGAAAGACCAAGTCGACGTTCAGCATCTAAAGCAAAGTCGATCATCAAAATGGCATTCTTTTTGACGACTCCGATGAGCAAAATCACCCCAATCATGCCAATGATGTTGAATTCCATATCCATGACTAGAAGTGCTAACAATGCACCCACCCCCGCTGAAGGCAACGTAGATAGAATGGTAACTGGATGAATCAGGCTTTCGTATAAGACACCTAAAGTGATGTAAATCGCTATAACTGCGGCCAAAATTAGCCAAGGTTGATTTTCTAAGGATTCTTGAAACACTCGGGTGGCCCCCTGAAATCCACCCCGAACGGAATTTGGTACACCAATTCGAATGAGAGCACTTTCAATGGCTTGGGTAGCAGTGCCAAGTGCTGCTCCGGGCTGTAAATTAAAGGAGAGGGTCATTGCCGTTGATTGGCCTTGGTGGTTTACTGCCAAAGTAGTGGTCTCAGTAACCATTCGACCAACCGTAGAGAGCGGAACTGGATCAGGAGCCATGAAGTAGACATTTTGGAGAGATTCTGGATTTTGCCAGTAGGCCGGTGCCCATTCCATGACCACTCGGTATTGATTAAAAGGATGGTAAATGGTCGAAACCTGTCTTTGTCCAAGTGCATCGTAGAGGGTATCATCTACTTGGCGCATCGTGATCCCGTGACGCGACAATGAATCTCGATCTATGATCAATCGGTTTTGTATTCCGCGCTCTTGTTGATCTGTGTTGACGTCTGTCAACTCTGGTAGTTCGGAAAATGCTGCTCGTATCTTGGGTTCCCAAGTGCGCAATGTGTCTAAATCATCTGAAAGTAAACTATATTGGTACTGAGCTCCGCTTGGTCGTCCTCCCATTCGAATATCTTGCACCGGTTGCAAATATAGGCTTGCCCCTGGAATTTGAGCCAATTTCGGACGTAAACGCGCCAAAATCCGCTCTGCACGAACACCTCTTTCAACAAGAGGTTTTAGGGAAATAAATATAAAACCCGTATTGCGTTGTGCATTTCCAGTAAAGCCAATGACATTGGCTACTGCGGGGTCTTCATTCAAGATCTTCATCAATCCTGCTAACTTTTCTTGCATAGCTTGGAAGGAAGTAGCTTGGTCTGCTTGAAGAGAACCTGAGATCCGCCCCGTATCCTGTTGAGGAAAGAACCCTTTTGGGATTATCTGATACAAATGGACGTTTAGAGCCACAATCCCCAAAAGCAATAGAAAGGTGATGGACGGGTGGCGCAAGATAAGATCTAAAGAATAGGCATACCCAGTTTGGAGCAACGAACCCTCTTTTCTTCTGTGTTTGAGAGGACGCAGTAGAAAAGCGCACATCATGGGCGTCGTGGTTAATGATATCCAGAGTGAGACTAAGACGGCCGCTGCGAGAGTGACGCCAAACTCTCGGAACAACCTTCCTAAGATGCCACCCATGAACAAGATTGGGATAAATACGGCCACCAGAGAAATACTCATGGAGACTACCGTAAAAAATACTTCTCGGGTACCACGAATGGCTGCCGCTACTGGTGCTATACCTTCTTCCAAGTAGCGTGAGACATTTTCAACCACGACGATGGCATCATCCACTACAAATCCTGTGGCCACCGCTAAAGCCATGAGCGAAAGGTTGTCTAGGCTGTAGCCACCTAAATACATCACCCCACAAGCACCCAGTAACGACAACGGAACGGTGACACTTGGGATCAAGGTAGCCCGTGCGTTTCCGAGAAATAAAAAAACTACCAAAATGACCAATACTACGGAAGCAGCGATCGCCCATTCCACTTCATGTAGTGAAGCGCGGATCGTCGGGGTACGATCCATGATCACGTCGAGAAAAATTGAAGCTGGCAAAATGGCAGACAGTCGAGGTAGTAAAGACCGAATGCGGTACACCGTGTCTAGTAAATTGGCACCAGGTTGACGATAAAGCAAAAGCAACACTGCGGGTTTGCCATTGGCTAGACCAGCATTTCGCAGGTTTTGCTCCCCATCAAGCACTTCTGCAACATTAGACAATCGAATTGCCGATCCTTGATGATAAGCAATCAGGAGAGGAGAGTAGTCTTGTGCCGTCCGAAGTTGGTCATTGGCTGAAATCTGCCAATGTCGCTCGGCATCTTCAACAGAACCTTTTGGTTGATTTACGTTGGCAGCCACGATGGTAGCCCGTATGTTTTCTAGCCCAATCCCATAGTGATTGATTGCGTGCGGATCAAGTTCTACACGAACAGCGGGTAAAGAACTGCCTCCCATGTTGACCTGTCCTACACCTTCCACCTGAGATAACCGTTGGGCAAGCACGGTAGAGGCAATGTCGTACATCTCTCCCCTTGATTTTGTTTCCGAGGTGAGAGAAAGGATCATCATGGGTGCATCGGCCGGGTTTACTTTCCGGTACGTAGGATTGCTAGGCAGACCACTAGGAAGAAGGGACCGGGCCGCTTGAATCGCGGCTTGAACATCTCGTGCAGCACCATCGATGTTTCGATTAAGGTCAAACTGGAGGGTAACGCGACTCATACCCTCCGTGCTTTGAGAGGTCATTTCCGTGACACCCGCAATTCGCCCTAAAGACCGCTCTAAGGGAGTGGCCACGCTGGCCGCCATGGTTTCCGGACTGGCACCGGGCAACATGGCTTGTACTGAAATAGTAGGAAAATCAACCTGCGGCAGAGGAGCAACTGGCAACTGGCTAAACCCGACCAGTCCTGCAAGAGCTAGACCTAAAGTAAGTAGGGTAGTCCCAACGGGTCGAGCAATACACAGTGCGGAGAGATGCACGAGAGGCTAGCTAGGGTTTAGCGTGCTATTGCGTAATCATTTTTTTGGTAAATTATTTTGATGAAAGTAATTGTTCGGCCCAAATTCTTCCCACAACATTTCATGAAGAAAATATATCGAGGTTCCATATACTGCATCGATTCCCATTAAAGCAGAAGAGAGTTTAGCCGATCCAGTAAAGAACATCGCCATCAAAAAAGTATTGGTTGCCGAGACAATGCGATAGGTCATCGATTTTACCAAGGGGTATTGCACATTTTCTGACAGTGTTTGTTGTGGATTATGGGGAGAAAAATGGTTCCATGCAGATTCATGAGCAGCGTACACCAAACTTTTCGATAACATGATTTGAGAAACAATACTAGCGGTAGTCATCCAACTGCCGGTCATGTAATAAATTGCGGAAATGTCATCTATAGAAGCAACTACTCGGTATGTTAAGGTTTTGGCTAAAGTAAGTTTCCAAGGTTCCCAACTGCTAGGTGGTGGGTTATTGTCGACCTGAGGGATTGGGACCGCAGTCTCTGTTTGAACAATTTGGGAACAAGCTATCTCTGGTAAAACAAATACTAGGACCATCAAAATCGCCTTCACCGTTTTCCCTCTGTCTATGAGCGAAAAAGCATTCTAAAATCGTTAGGAGTTACGCAGTTGGTCAAAATTTGCTAGGATAATAGGATGAACAAAGCAAAATGTACAGAGCAAGATTATATCCAATTTTTAATTGGCACTCAGCGTTCTTATAGTT
>Ga0268283_1000552_pt1 | contig 23608 bp, 14 predicted proteins | sample saktaG_13_FD_190140 | JGI IMG/M metagenome (GOLD analysis project Ga0268283, IMG submission 190140) | Saline water microbial communities from Sakinaw Lake, British Columbia, Canada - sak_2013_06_06_36m | ecosystem: Environmental > Aquatic > Non-marine Saline and Alkaline > Saline ... | reverse complement strand
AATATTTCCTTGCTGGCAATTATCATTTCCCCGAAAATTTCTATCTTTGCACTCCCCAACCTCTTCGTAGCTCAGTTGGTAGAGCAATTGACTCTTAATCAATGGGTCCCAGGTTCGAATCCTGGCGGGGAGACAGGAATAGCAAGGGTTTCAGAAATAAAAAACTGAAACCCTTTTTTATTTGCAAACAATTTGCATAACATGGTCTGGTGAAAATACTATCATCAAGCATTACTATCACAAATAGTATAACCTCATGAAAGCATAAACAATCAAAGCCAGATGTATACGGACCCATCATATCCACTTGCGGATCATTTTTTTTCCTAAATTTGACAAAAACCTGAAATCAACAACTCATTTGTTGATTTTCAAATGATTAATCGTATTAGTCATCACTGAACTTTGTATCTTGATATAGTGACTATACGGTTATTTGTAATATCTAAACTATTCAGCACTATATGATTAATGATACAAAACAAAGTACTGATAACCCCCCGCCATTTGCCTCTGTTCATGCTGGTCGCACAATAATGTTTGCTGAGCTATCAAAGTTGATGGATTTTTCTTCAGGCACAGGTACCAACTTTGAATTGCTTTTTAATGAAAATGTGATCGCAAAGCAAACCCAGGTCAATAAGAAAGAGACGACAAAATATTTAAAAAGGCTATATCTATTCGATCAAAAGGATCCTGCGTTTAAAATGTTCTATTATTTGTGGGGGTTGATACCAATTCAACAAAAACCACTATTATCATTATTGTTTGCTATCACAAGAGATACTTTATTAGCCGAAAGCATTGATACGGTTATTAACATCACTCCTGGTAACAGAGTCAGTATTCATTTGCTGGAAGAGTGTATTGAAGCGAAACATCCAAAAAAATATTCAGAAAAGACACTTCTATCGGTAGCCCAGAATATTGCTTCTTCATGGAAACAAACGGGCCATATTACTGGAAAGGTAAAGAATATTCGTACCCAAGTCAATCCAAGCTATTATCATGTCACTTATGCATTATTCTTAGGTTATATTTCTGGTCTTCGTGGTGATTTTCTTTTTAACACCAAATGGACCAAGGTACTTGACTCTACTGAAAATGAAGTACGTATTTTAACACAAGAAGCTTCTGTGCGTGATTTACTGACGTTCCAGTTTGCGGGTAATATCAATATTATTAATTTTAAATCACTCATTCAGAAACTGAATATCTATGGCATCGAGGATTGATAGCTTACTTTACAATTATGATAAGGTTGTAACGGAACCTTGGGCTACGACATTATCGGGTAGAGAAAAGGTTTGGTTCCTTGTTTATGATCCAAGTGATCAGAGAAAGATCGATCTGCGCTTGGGTGATTTTGAGCGATACTCCAAAAGGGCAGGGAAAAAATGGCAGGAAGTAAATCTTAAACCCTGCTTCCCGGATTGGATGTCATCGCATGCTTATAAACAGAAGTACTTTGAGAAACCCAATTTTATCTCTGACCAGATTGAAGCTGGCTTTAAGAACTATGTAATATCTTTTCTTAAAGCAAAATTGACTGACACAACTGCCGATGCAGATACGGTTGTGGCGGTTACGCAGGTTTCCTCGATTTTTGGATTTTTATTGCTGTCTGATTTACTGGACCAGGTTTACCCGATGATAAAGGGTCGTCTTTTAATTTTCTTCCCCGGTGAATACGAAAACAATCATTACAGGTTAATGGATGCCAGAGATGGATGGAGTTATCTTGCACGTCCCATAACAGTTTAAAGAATTACGCTATGCTCAACAAAGAATTATTTACCCTGAATCCCGACAACAACAATCTTCTGAATGACGGTGTAGTTGAGATCAACACTCTAAAAGATGAAAACGGATTAAAGGTAGTACGATACGAATTATCAACATTCGTGTGTGAAGGTGAATACCAGAAAGGTATTTATAGGATACTTCATACCTATTTAAACAATTTTGATCAGCCTAAACAACCGGCAGTGTGGGTTTCAGGATTTCTCGGAAGCGGGAAATCGCATTTGGTAAAGGTGCTGAGCTATCTTTGGGAGGATTTTGAATTCCCTGACGGTGTCAAGGCCCGTTCTCTAAGGCCATTACCAGATGATGTCCATGATCTATTGGTTGAATTAGGCCGTAAACAAGCAAAGCATGGCAAACTTTCAGTTTCCGGAACGTTAAAAGATTTCCCTTCTCCAGATATTCGCTACTCTTTTCTCCAGCTCGTATTAAATGCACTGAATCTCCCACCTCAATTTCACCATTTCAACTTTGTTTACTGGTGTAAAAAGCAAAACATCTATGATCAACTGGAAGGATTCATAAAGAATCAAGGCAGTGATTTCAAAACAGAATATGAGAACTTATTTGTTTCGACCCTTATAGCAAAGGGAATCTTAAAACTGATTCCGGGTTTTGCTGAAAGCGAAGCCAGAGTATTGGATTATATAAGTGCAAATTTTCCAAGGGTGACTCAAATCAGCAAGGATGAATTGATTGACACTATTCGAAACAAAGCATTTCCTCTCTTTTTCAAAGATATTCCATGTACAGTTGTTGTTTTAGATGAAGTACAACAGTTTATCGGATCCGATGGAAATAAATCCATCGATGTTCAAAATTTGGCTCAGGACCTATGCAGCAGCTTTGATGGTAAACTTTTATTAGTTGGTACTGGTCAAAATTCATTATCAGATACACCATATCTGCAAAGGCTTAAAGATCGGTTCACGGTCACGGTTACACTTTCAGACACAGATGTTGACACCGTCACCCGTAAAACTATCCTTTCAAAAAAAGCATCAGCCATCTCAGCAATCCAGTCCAAGATTGACAATACACTTGGGGAGATATCCCGTAACCTCTCCGGCACTGATTTTGGATTCCAGACAGATGATAAACAAACTCTTGTCGCTGATTATCCTGTTCTTCCTTCGACAAGAAAGTTTTGGAAAAAAATCCTCCGGGTCATTGATACTGCCGGAACTTCAGGGCAATTAAGAAGCCAAATACGGATTGTGGACGAAGGGGTAAAAAAAATAGCGGCAAAACAACTTGGTGATATTATTCCTGCTGATTTTATCTTTGATCAGAAACAGGCTCAGTTATTGCAAAATGCAATGTTATTACAAGAAACAAACAACATTATTGAGGATTATCGAAGAAAAGGTGGCGAGAATATTCTCTTGGCTCGGATTCTTGGTGTTGTTTTTTTAATTGATAAGCTGCCTTCAGATCATCCTGGTTCAAAACTGCATTCTGATAAAGGCACAATTGCTGATTTATTACTGGAATCTCTGAACAATGATGCAGATGTATTTCGTAAAAAAGTCAGTGATGCTATAGATACTCTGGTAGATAAAAAAGTTCTGATGCCAATCGGCACAGAATTCAAATTACAGACCCGGGCCGGCCAAGAATGGGAAACGGAATTTACTGCCCAGGTCTCAAAGCTAATTAACGATGGAGAGGATCAGATACACAGGATTCGGAAAGAACGTTTCTTAACCTATTTGAAAGAAAGAACCAAAAATATTCTTATCCAGCAGGGGGTTTGCAAACACAAACGTGAATTTGAACTTTATGCTGGTAATGAGCGACCAAGCACTGATAACAAGTTAAACATCTGGATCCGGGATGGATGGTTAGAAAACGATGCCTTAGTCCTGGATGAGATTAGAAGTGAAGGGGCCAAAACCCCGTTGTCATTCCTTTTCATTAAGAAGATCAAAGCTGAAGATTTAAAAACAGAAATAATCAAATACAGGGCCGCTGAACTAACGTTGAATGCGAAGGGTGTTCCTTCTTCACCTGAAGGAGAACAAGCCAAGCGAAGCATGGAAACACGAAAGAATATTGCTGAACAGCAGATATGGGAATTGATTGAGAGCATTTCACAGGAATCCATAGTTTATCTTGCAGGGGGTACGAAAGTCGAGTTGGGGACAATCTCGGAGAATATAAAAAAATCCTTGGATGACATTGCCATTCGACAGTTTAGTGAGTTTGGTAAAGCGGATTTCAAAGACTGGGACAAATCTCTGGCCAAAGCATTGCAGAGTGATCAGTCTGCATTGCAAAAAATCGGATATAACAGTGACATCAAGGATCACCCGGTAGCAATATCAATACTTAGTTTCATTGGTAATAATACCAAGCAGGGAAAGGAAATCCGGAATAATTTTCTCAGATCGCCATATGGCTGGCCGCAAGACGCAATAGATACTACTATAATTTTACTCCGGCTTTCTGAAAATATTTCTACCTCGGAAACTAATCTTAATCAGACCCGAATAGGTTCCGCAGAATTCAAGAAGGAGACCTATACATTAACGACTGCTGAAAAAATAGAAATCAGGAAATTATATCAGATCGCAGGAATATCGTGCAAATCCACTGAAGAATTACCAACTTCCTATACTTTCCTTGGAAAATTAAAAGAGCTCGCAGATCAGATCAGCGGGGATGCCCCATTGCCGGAGAAGGAAAACATTGATTTTATTCAAGATATAGACAACCTTTTGGGTAATGAACGGTTGCAAATGATTTATGAAAGCCGAAAGGAACTTGGAGAAAAATACAATACTTGGAGTAAGAAATACGAAACTCTTAAAAAAAGACAACCCCAGTGGGATTTACTCATTGAATTCAATCGTTTTGTTCCTGAAAATGAAGATACCACTGATATTAAAGTTGAAATTATTGCGATCCGGGAGGGTAGACTATTGTTAAATGAGCCTGACCCCATTGCGGATCCGTTGAATAAAATTACCGATTTTATCAGGAAGGAACTAAAAGCCAATCATTCTAATTATGCTGCCTCTTACAAGGAGCTTTTAAAGAATTTAGAATCGAATCCTTATTGGGAAAAATTAAATGATCTTCAGCAAGCAACAATATTGTCGAAGTACGATTTAAATGAAATACCTAAAGTTGATGTCACCGACCAGAAAAAGATGCTGTCCTCTCTTGAACAGATTTCTTTATCAGCCTGGACTGATAAATTGGTCGCTTTGCCGGGTAAATTTCAAGCTGCTTTGGATGATGCGATTGCTCTATCCGCTCCTGAAGCTAAGACTTATTCATTTCCAAAAAAGACCATCAAAAACAAGCAGGAATTGGACCAATATCTTGATACAGTTACAGCTCAACTTGAAAAACTACTCAGCAAAGGCACAATAATAATCAAATAGTTACAACAATGCCGGTATTAACTTCTTCTCAACGGACATCTTTAGAAAACACTATAGTCAAAGCTCGGAAGATAGCAGAAATTGGTGCTCGAAATGCTTTGATGGCCATTGCGGTTGACCAGGTAGAACCATTTCCACATCTTTTGCCTGAACAAAGAGTACTGCGCAGACGCTTACGCAACCGGGCCCGATTGCTTGGTGATATATTGGATGGAAAGGTCCAACAAATAGACCATCTCGAATATGAATTAGCATATGAGTACTGGCATAAAATGCTCTTTGCAAAATTCTTAGAACGCAATGGCTTGCTTATACACCCGATACATGGAATAAGTGTTTCGATGGCAGATTGTGAAGAATTAGCAAAGGAAGAATTTTATCCAGATAAATGGACGGCTGCAGCGCACTACGCTTCCCAAATGTTACCAGCTATATTTCGGACAGATGATCCTTTAATGCAATTGGATTTCAGTACCGAAGATCGTATTGCTTTGGAGAATTTATTAGTGTCAATTGATGAAAATGCTTTTTCTGGCACTGACAGTTTGGGCTGGGTTTATCAGTTTTGGCAAAGTGAAGCAAAAGATCGCATCAATTCTTCAGGCGATAAAATTGATGGAGAAAAACTACCTGCAGTTACTCAGCTCTTTACTGAACCTTATATGGTTCACTTTCTTATTGACAATACCATTGGTTCATGGTGGGTAAGCAGATACCCAAATGAAATACCACCTGTAAAATTTGAATATATCCGCTTTCTTGATGATGGTTCTCCGGCAGCAGGAAAGTTTGAAGGCTGGGCATCTAAAGCAGCAGATTTTACAATGCTCGATCCTTGTATGGGTAGTGGGCATTTTATCGTGGAAACTTTCAATGTTCTTGCTAAATTACGGATTCATGAAGAAGGATTGGCCGCTGTTGATGCTGCAAAAAAAACGATAGCGGAAAATATTTTTGGATTAGAATTAGACCCTCGCTGCACACAAATTGCTGCTTTTAATCTTGCTCTTGCTGCATGGAAATTTATGGGTGGATATCAACCCCTGCCAGAAATGAACCTTGCTTGTAGCGGTGTAGCACCAAGAGGGAAAAAAGATGATTGGACTAAACTCGCTGGTAAAGATGATCGAATGCAAAATGGAATGGCTGCACTATACGACCTCTTTCAACAAGCACCTGAACTCGGTAGCCTACTTGACCCATCTACTATAAAAGCCGATGCCTTCTGTGCTTCATTTGCTGAGTTGCAACCGACATTGGAGCAAGCATTGGAGAAAGAAATTGAATTGAAGAACGATGAGCAAGCTGAGAGAGGTGTAATGGCTTTGGGAATTAATAGCGCAGCCAAAATCCTTTCTCGGAAATTTGATTTAATCATTACCAATGTACCTTATTTATCTCGTGGGAAGCAAGATGAGGTATTAGCTGGTTATTGTTTTAAAAATTTCCCGGATTCAAAAGCTGACCTGGCCACAATCTTTTTAGACAGAATATTAAAAGCAATTTCAAGAGATGGAACAATTGCAGTGGTGCTACCTCAAAATTGGCTTTTTATGGCCTCATATAAAAAATTCCGAGAGAGGCTTATTAAAGAGTACCAATGGAATTTTTTAGCACGTTTAGGACCAGGAGCTTTTAGTCAAATTACGGGAGAAGTAGTAAAAGCAATTTTATTTTCAATTAATAAAATTATCCCTTCAAAGAACCATTTAATAGCAGGGATTGATGCATCTAAATTTGATACAGTTCAGCTTAAAGATCAGAGCCTCAAAAATGGAGAAATTAAATTTGTAAGTCAACATGAACAGTTAAAAAACCCAGACTCAAAATTTATTTTGGACACTGATCACAATCAAAGCGAGTTCCCAATACTGGAAAAATTTGCAAAACCATTTCAAGGAATTAAAACAGGAGATGATCCAAAATTTAAATATCTTTTCTGGGAGGTTAATAAGCTAAGCCATTGGAAATTGGCCTATGGAGGCCCTCTCGCACAATCATCACAAGGTTGTCATTATATTCTTAATTGGCAAAACGAAGGAAAGGATTTTGCTCGTTTTCAGGGGTTCAAAGCATTTGATAAATGTGGATTCTATCTTACAAATGTAGGTCGATTAACCTGTAACAGTTTTGATGCTAAACCCTTTACAAGCGAAATCACGGTTTTAATTCCTTTTAATGAAAAATTATTACCGGCAATAAATTGTTACTTAAAATCTGAGACTTACGAGACGGAGTTGCGAAAAATTGATCAAAATCTTGCTATCTCAACTGCTTCTGTAGCAAAAGTACCGTTTGATAGATTAAACTGGGAAAGGCTGGCTAAGGAAAAATTTCCGGACGGATTAATGGAACCATTCTCTAATGATCCAACACAATGGGTTTTCAAGGGAGATATTGTAACATCCGAAAATCCTTTGCAGGTTGCAGTGGGGCGTTTACTGGGCTATCATTGGCCTGAACAACCGGAAAACTTAATATTAGATAATTTTGAGGATGATGATGGTATTGTTTGTATTCCTGCTGTCAATGGTGAACCAACAACATCTGATCGTTTACGGGAATTACTTAAAAACGCTTATGGCAAGAACTGGGACAATCATACGATTGAAGAATTGTTGAAGCTGACCGGATCTCAATCACTAAATTTAGATTTTTGGTTGCGTGATCAATTTTTCAATCAACATATAAAACTCTTTCAGAATCGTCCATTTATCTGGCATATTTGGGACGGCAGAAAGGATGGTTTTGGAGTGCTTGTGAACTACCTTAAGCTCACAAAAGAAAATCTTCAAAAAGTAGTTTTCACTTATCTTGGGGATTGGATACGCCAGTGTGAAGCAAGGGTACGTAATAATGAAAGTGGTAGTGATGGATTATTGATTGCTGCAAAAGAACTTAAAAGAAAACTGGAATTAATTCTTGAAGGAGAACCACCTCACGACATATTTGTTCGTTGGAAACCCTTGTATAAGCAACCTATTGGATGGGACCCGGATATTAATGATGGGGTTCGATTAAACATACGTCCATTCATGGAAGCAAATATTCTGCGAAACAAGCCAAATATCAAATGGGACAAAGACAGAGGTAAAAATCCTGATACTTCGTTATACGGAACTGTTGAAAGAATCAATGATAAGCATTTCACACTTGCTGAAAAAAGAGAGGCAAGAGAAAAGTTTAAAGAAAAATAATGAATAATTGTAAATGAAACCCTCAAGATAGAAATGGCAGATAAATTCACCGATAAGCTCATAAAAAGTATTCAGGGGGCAGCACTTTTTGAAAGCGGAACCTTGGTCCGGCCCGAGGTTATCATTTGGTGTGATCCTGAAAATCAGTGGAAAAGCATTATTTCAACTTTGCAGGAGCAGCTTCCTTTTCTGTTAATCTTTGGAGATTACAGCGTAGAAAAAAAGACCGGACCGGCTATCTGGCTAAAATGTATGGTTGCAAAAGTGTTGTCAGAGGCTAAATGGACAGACCGGGAAACCCCCATCATTTATTTACCGGGGATCTCCAAACAGGACTTAAAGAACCTTAGCAATGCTCGACCAGAGTTAATGCCATTGATGGAATATCAATACACCGGAGTCTTCTGGCAGCATAGAAATGGTAAGGAATGGACTGTAAATGCTTTTCTTCAAAATGGTGAGGAAGGATTGGGTTTGAATGTGTCACAAGACGCAGCCACCCGTGAAGCAGCCTTAAAGGCCCTTGACAGAATGGTGATGGAAAGTGATATTGCCTATCCTTCCTTTGTAAACGCTGATTTTTTATATGGTTTGCTATTACCCAATGAGACCCAATCCATATTTAAATGGCTGGATAGGAAAGACGAATATTTAATCTCATTAGGCTCATCTGAGCAATCAGTGTTTATTGATATATGCCAATCCAGGTATAATTTCTATCCCGATCCGAGAAATATTAATGATATAGTCGAACAATTGGCTTCCCGTAAAAACAACTGGCAGAAAGTCTGGGACGCATTCATAGCTTCACCACAAAAATATCCCTGGATAGAAGAATTACTTCGCCAGTGTATACCGGGAGAACTGGGAGTAGGGTTATTTGCATTTCCTGAGGATAGTTTTCCGCAGATAAACGAAGAACAGGAAGAAATTCTAAGAAAATCTTTTTTAAGTACTCAGGATAAATCATTTTTACAGGCATCCAAAGAGATCATTGAGCTTGAACAGAAACACGGGCACCGGAGAACCTGGGTTTGGGCTGAGATGGGTAAGGCACCCCTTGCAAATTCACTTTTGCACCTGTCAGCATTATCGGCTATAACCTCTATGCCGATCCCTTCCGGCACATTCAAAGAGCTAAATACATACTATCTGAATACTGCTCATAAGGCGGACTATGCTGCATTAAAGGCACTTTCCTTTGGAACCTCAATAACAAATAAAACTGCTCTTGTTGCTGTGATCGGGCGGCTCTATAAGGAGTGGCTCGAAAACCTGACCAATAAATTTCAATCTTTAATTCCTAATGAGATCAGCGCATTTGAAACAATCCCACTCGACTTAGAAAAGGATGAATTTATCCTATTTGTTGATGCCTTTCGATATGACCTAGCTTGTGCATTCGTTGATGCAGTAATCAAGAATAAACATAAAGCGACTGTTTCATATTCCTGGTCCGCCATTCCCAGTGTAACACCTACTTCAAAGCCATCAAATTCTCCCATTGTTCCCAACGTGAATACCAATAGTATTTGCAATGATTTTCGTCCTCAAGCTCTTTCAGGAAAAGACCTTACTCATGCGAACTTTAAAAATGAGCTACAATCCCTTGGATTTAAATTTATAAGTGACTTTGAGGATATTGAAATAGGCAAGCAGCATTGGATGGAGATCGGCTCCATTGATTCTACTGGTCATACGGAACAATCAGGTATTGTCAAACGTATTGATGAACTATTTGACCTGATCAATGAAACTGTGGATACAATTTTTGAGAAAGGGATTAGGAAGATTAAAATTGTGACTGATCACGGCTGGCTTATGCTCCCCGGAGGATTGCCCAAAACAGAGCTTCCGGGATATCATACTGAAACGAGGTGGGGCAGATGTGCTTTGATCAAAGAAGGCAGGAAATCAGAACTTCTGCATCTACCCTGGCGTTGGAATAAAAATGTTTTGATTGCATATGCACCGGGGATCACTTTCTTTAAAAAGAATGAAGAATATGCGCACGGAGGGATTTCCATGCAGGAATGTTGTATCCCTGTCATCACTATTGAGAATGGGAAACAGCCGTTACGCAAGGTAAGTGTAGCTGCCAAATGGACACATCTGAAATGTACCCTTGAGATTACTGGTGCCGACAGTGCATGCAAGGTCATGATAAGAACAAAGCATAATGATGGAGCCTCAGTCATATCAACGGTTAAAAACGTCTCTTCTGAGGGGAAAGTGACTCTATTTGTAGAAGAGGCCGAATGTGAGGGGCTGGCTGCCTTTGTGGTGATTACCGAAACGGATGGAACTGTCATTTTTAAACAACAAACAATTATTGGTGAATAAATTTATCAATATGGAATTAGATAAAATAGATCAAATTGCCGCAAAAGGATTTGAGGGGAATATCGTTAAGAAAGACCTTATCAAACAGTTCAAGAATCAGTTTCCGGTTCCGACCTATGTCATTGAGTTTTTATTGGGTAGGTACTGCGCTTCGGTTGTTGAATCAGAGATACTTGAAGGATTAGAGATTGTTAAGCGACAATTAAAAGACCGCACTGTCAGGCCGGGAGAAGAGGAATACTTCAAATCCCGTGCCCGTGAAAAAGGGTTCGTAAAAATCATAGATATAATCACTGCCAGGCTGGACGCCAAGACAGACAGTTATCTTGCCACTTTGCCAAGTTTGCAGCTTAACGATGTTCGCATTTCACCAGAATTGGTAAGTGATAATGACAGGATGCTTACTGGTGGATTTTATGCCGAGATCGATCTGGCTTACGATGCAACCATTGCCCAGGAAAAAAATGGTCGGCCCTTTGGGATAAATACTATCAGACCAATCCAGCTTTCTCAACGAAATGTTCTGGAAATGTTATTCAAGGGACGATCCCTCTTTTCCGATAATGAATGGAAGGATTTTCTCATCAGAAGCATTGGATTGGAGCCAGATTCTCTGACGGACCGGGCAAAAAACTTGGTGCTGCTTAGGATGGTTCCCTATGTAGAACGCAACTACAACCTTGTTGAATTAGGCCCACGTGGGACTGGTAAAAGTCACATTTATCAACAGATTTCCCCATATGCACACCTTGTTTCTGGAGGTAAAACTACGGTTGCAAAAATGTTTGTCAGCTTAGCAAATGGTGCACGGGGACTGGTATGCCATTACGATGTAGTTTGCTTTGATGAAGTTTCTGGGGTTTCCTTTGATCAGAAAGATGGCGTAAACATCATGAAGGGATATATGGAAAGTGGGGAGTTTAGTCGTGGGAAAGAAGCAATTCGAGCGGATGGAGGTATTGTTTTAGTCGGAAATTTCGAAGTCGATGTTGAACATCAGCAACGCATAGGTCACTTACTGGGCCCCTTACCACCAGAAATGCGTGATGACACAGCTTTTATGGACCGGATCCATGCCTATGCTCCCGGCTGGGATTTCCCCAAGTTGAATAAGGAAAATTTAACCGAGCATTTTGGCCTGGTATCCGATTTTCTTGCTGAATGTTGGACTCGGCTCCGTGATCATAGCCGTCTTTCATCAGTTTTACCAAGGATCCATTTTGGTGGAGCATTATCGGGTCGTGATACTACTGCCGCCCAAAAAACAATTAATGGATTGCTCAAACTGATGCAGCCGGATCCGGACGTGCCTATTACTGATGAACTCTTAGAATTGGTCGTGAAATATGCATTAGAATGTAGAAGAAGAGTTAAAGAACAGCAGAAACGAATTGGCGCAGCAGAATTTCGGAACACACACTTTAGCTATTCCATCGGAAATGATGGTGTAGAAACCTTCGTAAGCACACCAGAATTGCAAAGCGACAATGCCATTGGTGAAGAACCACAACCACCAGGGCAGATTTGGGCTTTAAACACCGGGGGCCAGGATGAAGGTGCAGGTCTGTATAAAATTGAGGTCAACATAGGACCTGGTAATGGTGTCCGGATTCTTAATAAACCGACACCAAGGCCGTTCCAGGAGAGTGTGAGTTATGCCGAACAAAATTTATACAGCAGGGGGAAAGAACTGCTGGGTGATCGTGATGCCCGTTCACATGAATATTCCATTCAGCTCCGGGCCTTTGATGCAGCAAAATCTGGTGGCGGTTTGGGCGTCCCGGTCCTGATTGCTTTTTGCAGTGCCATGCTGGAGAAAAATTGCAAAGGTGGGTTAATCGTAGTTGGATCCCTGAACCTTGGTGGGTCCGTTGACCTTGTCTACAATGCGATAAATGTTGCTGAACTTGCCATAGAAAAAGGTGCCAGCACTTTATTAATACCCATTAACGCCCGAAAGCAGTTGAATGACCTATCAGATGATATGGCGACTAAGATTAACATTCAATATTATACAGATTTGAAGGATTGTTTGTTGAAAGCCTTAACAGAATGAAATATTTTTTAATGATAAATATTTTATCATTAAAAACAAACAATATTGAAGCATATTTGAAATCCTACTTAATCTATATGGACAATGAATATTATCGAAACTAAACCAATTGGGGAACTTATATTAAATGTAAAAACGCCGAAGCGATATCCTAAAGTTGAACATTACGTGATCCCTGATTTTCAACGCGGATATCGATGGGAAAAAATTCATGTTGTAGCGTTGCTGGACGACATTGACAATTTTATGCAAACAGATGAACCTTATTATTGTTTGCAACCTATAGTTGTGGCCCCAATAATTGATGATGATGGATTCCCCGCCTGGGAGGTAATTGACGGACAACAGCGATTGATCACCCTTCATATTATATTTAAGCAGATACAGAAAGTCACGTACAATATATCCTTTAGTAAAAGGCAGAAAAGCACAAAATTTATAGCCGAGTTAAATGAACAAACTTACAGTGACGAAAATCCCGACTTTCATTTTATGAGTGTTGCCCACAGTGTCATCACCAAATGGTTCAATCAAAAAAAAGAATATGATGTCTCTTACATCGATGAGTTTTATTCAAAAGTCTCAAAAAAAATACAGGTTATATGGTACCAGTTAGCGGACCTTGATGAAGGAGGGAAAATAGATATTTTCCGTCGATTGAATATTGGAAAGATACCTCTGACAGACGCCGAACTCATTCGGGCTTTACTCCTGTCCAAAATGAAATATGGATTAACCGAACGCGAAGCCCATATGCGCCAGGCTGAAGTCTCAAACGAATGGAACTTGATTGAACATGAATTAAGAAAGGAGGAATTCTGGTATTTCCTGAATAATGAACTGAAGGATACCATGTCATCCCGTATTGAGTTTATTTTTAACATATTAGCCGATGGAACGGCGAAAAATTATTCCACTTATATGTGGTTTGAGAAAGCTATCAAACACAAGAGTGAAGAGGTTGAACGAGAAAATGCTTTTAGTCTTTGGGATGAGTCAAAAATTGTCTTTTCCAAGTTCAGATCATGGTATTACAAACGTACTTTATACCATTATGTAGGCTATCTGTTGACTTATAATTATCCAATTAGTGATATTCTGAAAAATTCGAAAACCACGAAACCTAAATTTGAAAGTTGGCTATATGGAGAAGTTAAAAAAATTGTTGCAACAAAAGATCTAAAGACGATTATATATGGGAATAAGGATGCTGAAAAGGTTTTCCTGCTGTTCAACATATTAACCGTCGAAAACCTGAAAGATACTCCACTTAACCGATTCCCTTTTAACCATTATAAAAAGATTAAAACAAAAGAAGGTGGATGGAGTATTGAGCACATTCATGCACAGAACTCTGAACCTATGAAAGAGGAAAAAGCAATTAGGACATGGTTGGAAGAGACCTTTAAGGCAATCGAAAACATTACTATTCTTGAAGTGGAAACAGAGCAGATAGATGAAAACGGAAATAAGATTACTAAACCAGAGAAAATTGAATTGCAAAAAGAATATATAGATCGAATTATAGAGTTACTCAGTTCAACAAAGATAGATACAGATGTGTTCAATAAACTTAAAGATGATCTAATAAGACTTTTTGATTCCGCTTCTGTCCATGAAATAGACAATCTGGCGTTACTTTCTAAAAGAGACAATTCTTCCCTAAGCAACTTTATTTTCCCAGTAAAGCGAAATATAATTATTGGACTTGAAAAGGAGGGAAAATTTATCCCTCCCTGCACAAGAAATGTATTTCTGAAGTTTTACAGTAATTCTGATCACCAGCCTTATTATTGGAGCAAAACGGATAAGGCAGCGTATTTTAAAGCTATGGAAGATATTCTAACCCCTTTGTTCAATTAATACCTTTTAAATATGACTACAAAATTTACCTTTTGGACACTTTGCAAACAATACGATAAAATTGAAGTGCCGATCATTCAACGAGATTACGCACAAGGTAGGGAATCGGAAGAAGTAAAACGCATCCGCAAAGGGTTTGTTGTTGATTATTTAATTCCTTCTGTCCTAAAGAAAAATAAAATCGAATTGGATTTTGTTTATGGTTCTGTCCTCTCGGCTAAAAATGAAAAAAGCGAAGCCACAAAACAAATATTTATTCCTTTAGATGGGCAACAAAGACTAACAACGCTTTTTTTATTGCACTGGTTTATAGCTTATAAAGAAGGCAGGATGAATGATGCCCGTGAAACGTTGATGAAATTTACTTACGAAACAAGACCTTCGGCTCATGATTTCTGCACGAAATTAATTTTCTGTGATGGCCTAACAAACATAAGGGAAATCAGAACAGAAATTAAAAACTCCTATTGGTATGACGACGATTGGGACAATGACCCGACTATCTCGGGAATGTTGACACTACTTCAAACGCTCGCGAGCCATAAAAATCTTGTAACTCATGAAGACCAATTGTTTGATTTGCTTATAAATCCCGAGGACCCATTAATTTCCTTTTATTTCATTCCCTTAGAAAAATTCGGTCTTACCGAAAATTTGTATATCCGTATGAATGCTCGTGGAAAAATGCTGACTCAATTCGAGAATTTTAAATCGGAGTTCTATAAAATCATTCGTAAATTCCCTGATCTGCTTGAAGAAATAAAAGACAAGATGGAGTACGCCTGGGTGGAAAACCTTTGGGACTATAGGGAACCTGACAGTTTTATCGTTGACAAACCGTTTATGCAGTTTTTAGGTTTCATCACGGAAATGCTGTATTTTAAAAATGCTAAGTTCAGGGCAGAATCATACGCATCAAATTTTCTCGATTTCACATTTTTGGAAGAAATCTATTCAGAAGTTGAAAATATCAAATTTCTGGTTTTCTCACTTGACGAGATTAGAACATTGAAAAAGCATGAGAAAAATGTACTATGGGAGGATGCGTCAGCAATTCATGATATTTTAAAAGTAATTTTGGATGGGAGAAATGATACACCCCAATCTATAGTTTTCTTCTCAGCACTGGAGTATTTATATGCCAAGAAGGATGAAAGCAATTTATATGATTTCATTAGAGTAACCCGAAACTTGATTCATAATACAGCGGACAATTCACGACGGGAATGGCCGAAATTATTGAAATCAATCAGGAACCTTATTACAGATGAAAATGTCTATGAGATATTAATAACCGAGAAAGCCGACGATCTATTGGACGGATTTTATGTCCCTCAAAAAAAAGAAGAAATTGTAAAAGCAAACCTCATTTCCAAGATCCCTGAAGTAAAGCAATTGTTATTTGCAGCAGAGGATAATGTCCATCTAAAAGGCAATATTAACGTGTTATTGATTTCAAACTTTATTTCTTCCGAAGCGGAATTTGAAGGTTTTGATCTGGCCAAGGTTGATCTTTCAATATTTAAAGTTTCGCGGTTCTCATCTGTGTTAAGAGCTTATAATGCAATTTCCGAGGATTTTACCATAGTCTGGGGAGATTTATTGATCTCAGATCTTTATTCACATTCAATATGGGAGCAACGCTTGACGTACAGTTATCATTACCCGAAGCATCCATCAGTAGTTTTTCTTGCTGTAAATTATAGCAAATCTGCATCTAACCTTACTCTTGAGGATTTTATTTTGCTCAGGGAAAAAAAATTTATTAATAGATTACTTGAAAAAGAAGAAGATTTATCTGGTATCAGAAACGTTAAGGAACAACTTTACATCTACTATATCCTCCATAGAAGAATTCTTAATAAAGATGTGTTCTCTTTCTTTAAAGGTAAATTCAATTTTGGCTGGTTAGCGAAGGAAACTGGTTTTGCCTCGATTTTCTGCAAAGGAGTTGAAGGTGATCGGCAATTTGAAGAGATTAATCCTATCTTTCAGACTTATAGCAGCCAATTTCGTTACAATTGTGGGCTTAAGGAAGATAATGCGTTGGACGAAGAAATCGTGGGTGCAGGAAGGAAACACAACCCTTTTAAATTGCTGAGTGACTGGGCAGGGAAATAAGGTAGGTAGCTAAAAGCACTAAAAAATTGTAATTTTTACTTTGCTTCAATTTCAACATGCTTGACTATCTTAATACGGCAACAGCCCCAAATGCGGAGTTTCATTTTAAAAGTTTCCGGGGTGCTGTCAGGAAGTTTTCTCCCATGAGAGTGCACTTTAGAAGTTAATACTATTGTTCAATCATATACAAGTCACGGTACCATGCCGCCCATGCATACAACGCTTCGTTATTCAGAGCCTCAGCTGCACGTAGTATTTCGCAGGAAGAGAACCAGGAAAACCGGATATCATTGTTTGTCAGCATTTGATAATCACTCAACACAGCATCTAAGGCATGGTTATCAGGATGTTTGACAACCGAAAAAAAAACATGTTTATATTTTCCCTGCTGCTCAAGCCCGAGGCCAAGAAGTTGATTTCGCCATAATTGGTTCAACCCGTCCCTGAACGGACAATGATTTTCAGCATCTGCATGACAGAATAGATCTTTGTTTGCTTCCGTCAGATTCCAGTATTCATATTTATTTACCCTGTGATAATGGCACAAATCCTTTTTGGCTAAAATCACACTATAGGAATTACTGCATGATTCCTTATAATTGTTATACCTGGTCCTATATCCTCCGCAGTTTGTAAATTCCTTTTCAGTGAGTTTGTGTTCGATAAGCCAGAGACACAACTCGTTTTGCTTGTTATAATATGCAATCGCGATATCGGAATCGGTGCCGGCATTTTTGGAATGATCGCCAAGCAATCCCTTTTCCTTAGCTGAATTACCGTCCCAGAATTCTATCCGGAAACCTTTGTAAAGTTCCTCGGTGGCAAGTATCATGAAATCCGACTTTAACTTCCGAAAAATATCGTTTGTATTTGCATGCAGTAGGACCGGGAGGAACAGGTTAAAGTTGGCGGCTTGCGAGCTTGCCATGTGATGAAAATAATCATGGAGCTTAAAGTCTAACAGAACTTTGTGTGCTTTAAGATCATCAAGGACATCTGGAAAGATCAAAGGATAAGAGTCCCTGACGGATTCCGGCAGAATCGCATCGTACACGTATTCCTTAATAAATCCCTTTTTATCTTTCTTGCTGTAAATTCCCGGTTCAGTGGAAATGTTCTTCCATTTCCATTCAATAAGATGAATGTACATTTCTTTCTGAAAATCGGTAAGCCCTGAGGGTAATTTATAACTCATATTTATCATCTGAATTTACAAACACTCTAAAATTTTAACCATGCTCAACGTATCCATTTCACAATACTGTAAAAGATTTTCTCTTTTCTTAGCAAATGAGTCCGGATCAGTATCATAATAAAGACTTTCGTAAGTCAGGCTTGCGGAACCCCCTTCCTGAATTTCAAGATCAGAGTATGAAAGTTCAGGTACCAACGCAGGAAGTACAGCTTTTAGAGAATAAGAACCGTTCATGGCAGGCATGTATAGGTGTTTCCTCCGAAAAGGAACCATAAGGTCAACCACCCTTTCAAGCACCTGGTCAATTTGATCGCTGTATTCAGGGCAGTCGCGGGCGATCTCCCGAAGCCGATTCATTTCAAATCCCTGGTTCCAGACGAAAATACTGCCACTATTGCCAAGTCGGACAAGCAATTCTTCAATGAAATCAGGACGGGGATCAACTGGAGGGGTTCCCAGGAATGCGTAATGTTCCGGAGTTGTATTCTCAGATCTCTGTATATGTAAGGAAAACTGAAAAGGAATCTGCTGGTAAGGCCGATTTTCATCATGGACCGGTACAGCCGGGAAGATCGTTTCAAAATCCATAAAACAGAGTGGGTACTCAAGTTCGCCTTTGAATTCATCCAGCGCTGCCTGGTTGCGGTTGGCGGGCTGTGCCTCCGGCGCCCCTGATACTACAGGCAGTTCCTGTCTGCAGAACTCTAAGAAATCACAAATGTAAGGATGTGTACATTGAAAGCCCATTTCAATATTCGGGACAATACCTGCAGCCAACATTTCCTGTAATGATTTTAACTGACCCGGGATATCCTCTTGCAAAGGAAGAATCGTCTCAGTCATGATTACCTTTGTGAAGAGTTGCTGAACATCGATTTCTCCTCGGCGGATATACTGGTTATTTATGTGAACCAGGAATATATCTGCAAGGGGCAGTCCTGACCGGGTGATCACATAATACTGGAAAGCGGCGTCCATCACATGGTAATCTTTTACCCCTGTAGAAGCTTTCACCTCGTATGCTCGCCATTTGTTATTTTCCTTCACGAGAATATCCATATAACAAAGGGTTTCCCCGTCACTAAAGGCTGCCTCGTAAATAACTTTCTGTCCGTTGTTAATCAATTCCTTTGTATAGGAGATTGCCTCGTTTATTTTCTCATGCGCTCCTCTGCTGGCGTCGATACCACCTGGAAAGAGTTGTTGCGCCAGAAATCCCACGTTGTGGCCGGTATCAAAGATACTTTGCTGTCCTTCACTGATCTCATCCTGTTCTTCCGGTTGAAAAAAATGAAGATAAAGGGATTTTGGGCATTTGGTGCCGCGGATAAATGATGATTTGCTGATGATTCGGGTATTCATGGTGTAAAGTTAAAGTTTATAACCAATTTTCTTTGTTTCTTGTCTTGCATTCTCTTCCCGGCACCAGGATTCTACTTGCTGGTGTGTTGGGACCTTCCCCTGAAGGATGCGGCTCATGAGGTATTTCCTGGCAACATTGTCAATCTGGCCACCGGAAAGATCATGGGTTTCGGCTAACCTAAGGGCTGCAACATCTGTTAAGGAAGGGATCTTGTCTTTCCAGATATGAGACCTTGCCTCAGCAGTTGGTTTTTCGAATTGTATCTTGTAAAGGAACCTGCGGTCAAAGGCTTTGTCGAAATTCTGTGTCATGTTCGTTGTTGCGATCAGGATGCCCTTCAGGTCTTCCATTTCCTGCAGGATGATGTTTTGAATGGCATTTTCTGTCTGATCAACATTTGAATCACCAATCTGTTTGCGGGTACTGAATATCCCATCGGCTTCATTGAAAAACAGGATGGGAATGATCGCTGATTCCTCAGATAGTTTCCGGTAACGGTCGAAAACATCTTTGATCCGTTTTTCGCTTTCACCGAACCATTTGCTCTTTGTTTCACTGATCGTCACCTGGAAGATATCCCTTCCGGCTTGCCTTGCCAATTGTAAAACCGATTCTGTTTTGCCAGTGCCCGGCGGTCCATAAAAAAGGACTGCAACCCCTGTCTTTATGCCTGATTTGTCAAGTCTTTTCGTAAGACCCCTGTATGGGCCAGGCATCAGAAGCTTTGCCAGGAAGTCAATTTTATCTTGTTCCGCAGGTGCGAAGAACATGGTTTTTTCCTTTATCTCTTTGGCCAGGATAAAATCAGGAGATTTTGTCTTTTTCTTACCGATTATCATTGTCTTGTTATCCTTGGTGAGCATTTCAACGGCTTTATCTGTCAGGCGAATTTCTTTTTCACTCCGGAAAAACCCTTCTCTTATTTCAATTAATCCTTTTGAAATAAGCTGACTATTACCGTTACCGATCTTGAACCGGATCTCCAGTTGTTCCCTTTCAACGGGAGTAATCAACCTGATCTTAGGAATAAGATCACAGTTTAGGTTTCCGGCGAAATATTCATCACAGAGATTGATGAAGAGAATTCGTTCCTTTTTGTCACTGACCAAACGCTTCAGTTCTTTAAGGAATTCCATCTTTGAATATTTTGACTCGATCCTGGCAATTTCCTGCCACACCTCGTTAAAGGTGATCACATCTTCAGTACGTTGTTCAATCAATCCGGAAATTGCTTTGATGAGTTCATAGCTATCCTTGATTCCGCTTTTAGGTTGCGATAACGGTTCACCTTTTCGCAGCGCATTGAATACGTCAGGGTTGACAGAAAAGGAGATGGCAGAAATGGAATTAATATTATCAATCTTTTTATCTTCCGCTTCGTTCCGGAGGATCTTGGTTTTTCGCAAATTCTCAATTTCATTCATATAATTAGCAACCTCAATTGGATTACATCCAAGCCAGGTTGCGATTTGCTCAAGGCCGACAGACTTGTTGCTGAAATTCAGGTTACAGATGACGGAAAACAAAACAGATTGCATTCTGGTGCATCCCAGGAAGCCTGAAAGTTCATCTGCACTCTCTTTCACACTTTTCATAAATTGGTTAGATAATGTTGAATCCACCGCTTTGTTTGCGATAAACTCCACTACACTTATTAAATTCTTCTTCCTTTTTCTTACATCCGCTTTTGTTTTCATGCTCGTTTAGTTAATGTTATTGCGCAAAATTCGCAAGTGATAGTGCATTGTATCTGCAAAAAAGAAAAAAGCTTGCGTTTTATTGATAATTTTGAACAAATCTTCAAAAATGCCAGCAAACAAGTATGCCCTGATTCGTTACAGGGTGATAAACCGTTGCCTCAAAGATTTTCAATTTGCAACGATGGAAAAGCTTATCCAGGTTTGCGAAGATGCTCTGAGCATGAGCCCGATAAGCAAACGAACGGTTTACCAGGATATCAGGGATATGAAAGAAGATGATCAGCTTGGCTATTTTGCCCCGATAAAGCTGAACAGGGAAAAGGGTTATTATTATGATGACCCTGACTATTCCATCGACAATATTCCATTGGGTGAGGAAGAGATCAAAGCGCTGTCATTTGCCGCTACCATGTTGGACCAGTTCAGAAACATCGGAATCTTTTCCACTTTTACCGGTGCCGTGCAAAAGGTTGTGGAAGCTGTTAACATAAAGCGGTTATCAAAGGAAGACGATCTTCTGCCTTTCATTGAATTTGAGCATTCGCCGGTTTCCCTGGGGCAGCAATTCATCGAACCCATCATCCTGGCCATAAAAAACAAGAAAGTCATCAGGTTTAAATATCAACGTTTTGTAATCGATAAAGTTCTTTCACATAATGTCCATCCCTATTTGCTGAAGCAGTACCACAGCCGTTGGTACCTGATTGGCCTTCATGACTACCACAAGGAAATTATCACCTTTTGTCTGGATCGCTTTTCAAGTGAACCTAAAGTCGCAGACATCCCGTACGAAGATATTGGCTTTGATACCAGGGAACATTTTAAATCAGTGATAGGAATCATCACCTCTACAGAGAAGCCCAAAAAGGTTATTTTAAAACTCACCCAACGCCAGGGCTGGTATGTGATTACACAGCCGATTCATCCAAGCCAGAAGGTGATAGAGAAAAAGGATCATTTCATAGTGGAGCTAAAAATTATCCCGACCTATGAACTGACAATGTTGATTATGGGGTGGGGCCCCAATGTGGAAGTAATTCAACCACTATCATTGAAGAAGGAAATATTCAAGCTTCATAAAGAGTGCGTTGAAAAGGTCAAAGCAGATTAAATCAGGACATTTTACGACCAAAAAAAAGCGTTCAGGCCTTAGCCTGAACGCTCTAATAATGGACTGGACCGAAGGTCAGAACTTGATTTTGCCTTCTACATCAGCGATGCTTGCATCGAATGATGACTTGAGAAAATCAATGACTTTCTTGATGCCAGGGGTGAAACTGGTGGTGAAGACATTACCGTCTGAGTCGTTCAGCCGCATGGAACAGTTGAAATCATTGGATGCAGTCTGGAACCTTTCCAGTTCGCTGCGGGTCTGGACCAGCTTGGCCCTTTTTTCGATGACCAGCTGTAGGTTTTCGACCTTGAGGATCTTCTCCATCAGGGTCATTTCCTTGACCGGTTCAGGAGCAGGAACAACAGGTTTTTCAGGTTCGACCTTCAAGAGCGGTTTCTGCTCTTCGGTTTTTTTCTCTTCAGGGTTGAGAACCGTTTTTGCAGCTGCAAGAACTGCGTTTTCTTCCTTGGATGCTCCGCCGTTGGTCGGCTTCAGTACTGGTGCTGTAATCTTTGTCATTGTGTTTCGCTGCTGCCTTGCAGACTTTTTTAGGCATCTGGCTCGCCGGGTTTTAAGAAAAAATTTATGCCACCGGGAACAAACGGAGTGAAAATTTTAAGCAAGAGTTCAGGTCTGATTTTTCCTTTAAAATCTGAATGAACCCGAAGGGTGACGGTGCCAGAAGGCGGTCACTCTTAGCGAAAAAGATTTTCATGAGTTTAACTTTGCTGCAAATTTTGAGTAATAGTGGGTTGGCTTTTGCTTGCTTTTTTTCAAAAGCTGCCCGGAAGGGGTTTCTTTTTTGGCAGGGTTTCTTCTTTGTCCTGGTCTCAAAGAAAAAAGCCTGATTCGCGAACAAAAAAAGAGACTGCCGGAAGGCAGCCTCTCTCAGGGATTCTGTAATGGATTAGAAGGGGATATCTCCTGATGGGACATCATTCGAAGCTTTCTTTGAAGTGCCACGTTTCTTTTTGGGGGTTTCAACTGGCTTTACCGGTTCCTTTACTTCAGATTCTTCCAGGCGGTTGACATAAGCGGTGTATTCATGTCCGAATTTGTCAGGGCTTTTCAGTTTTGCGATCTCAATGGTGATGTAATCTTCATCCTTGTATTTGTGTGAGAACTTTACGAGATCTTCAATTTTGAAGTTGATCTTAATGATTTCAAGGCCTTCGACTTTCTTTCCTTTTCCGATGTAGTTTTTTACAAAATTTTTCATGGCTGTGATTTTTAAGTGAAATTTATATGCAAGTGTAATTAAGACCATGGAGGGGCACTCAAGTAGGAACTGGAATACCGAACACCTGCAGGATATGCCGGGAAAATTCTTGAATGAGTAGCACTTTCACCCTGGAATGGAATAATAGCTTAGCATAGGAATTAAACAAAGACCACAGACATCAGATTTATGTGAGCTGCATCCCAGAAAAGGAAAACAGAAGGGCTGAATGATCAAAG
>Ga0268283_1000551_pt1 | contig 23647 bp, 12 predicted proteins | sample saktaG_13_FD_190140 | JGI IMG/M metagenome (GOLD analysis project Ga0268283, IMG submission 190140) | Saline water microbial communities from Sakinaw Lake, British Columbia, Canada - sak_2013_06_06_36m | ecosystem: Environmental > Aquatic > Non-marine Saline and Alkaline > Saline ... | reverse complement strand
AACGACTTTATGAATTGCTTTCAGTAAGGTTCAATAAAAGACAGAAAACCCAGATGGGAGGACAATACAAGTTTTAGGCTGGCAGTAAGTGGCGTAAAGGATAAATAAAAGGACAATTCCTCAAGCACTTGTTATATAATGCCAAATATAGTCAAAATGAGGTCAGAAACAATAATTATTTATAATCTCCAATCTGGATTTCATTGTTGCAGAAGCTGTATTCGTGGCTTTGGGAGTTGGAGCAAACTATAAATATGCGTTCGGAGCTATTGCTGCCAACTAATTGCTGATACCATTCCACACCCTGCTTGTCGAGGTTAGAAGCAGGTTCATCCAATAAAACTATTTTAGTATCGCTCAGGATTGCCAAAGCCAGTTTAACACGCTGTTTCATTCCTGAGGAGAAATACCTGATTGGTTTGTTTTGAACTCTGGAAAGGCCTGTAATTTCAATTATCTGGCTATCGTTCAACTTATCGCGGAAAGGTTTGAATTTCCGGTGAAATTCCAGGATTTCCGCCAGGGTGAATTCTTCAATTAATTCCAGGTAAGGAGCGCTTATTGAAACATGGCGGTATAACAGTTCCTGAGATATTTCGCCTGCTCCATCCGTAAAATTAATCTTGCCGGAAGTAGGAAGCAGGTTGCCTGCCACAATCTGCATAAGGGTAGATTTTCCTGATCCGTTAGCGCCAAGGATCACATAAGCATTTCCACTTTCAAAGGTGTAATTAACTTCCCTGAAAATCCACTCGTAGTTGAATTTCTTACTTATCTTTTCGAGATTTATTCGCATAATTTAAAGTACGCGGGAGTATCCTTTCATAATACCACGGCTGGATTTGGAAGTGAACGAAAGGATTTCGTCGCGTTCGAAAGTCGCAGGCATTGTGGCTTCGATGAGTTCAAGGGCCTGGGATACATTTAACCCTTTCAGGTAGATATAGCGGTAGATGTCCTGAATTTCATTTATCTTTTCGGAAGTAAACCCCCGCCTGCGTAAACCTATAGAGTTAATCCCAACAAAAGAAAGTGGCTCACGCGCTGCCTTGGTGTATGGAGGAACATCTTTACGTACAAGAGAACCTCCTGAAACCATGGAATGTTGCCCGATATTTACAAACTGGTGAACGGCAGATAGTCCGCCAACTATTGCCCAGTCATCAATATTTATATGACCTGCAAGGGTGCATCCGTTGGCAAGGATGCAATTATTGCCGATTGTACAGTCGTGTGCAACATGCACATAAGCCATCAGCAGGTTGTTGTTGCCAACTACAGTTTCCAAATTGGCTTTGGTACCACGGTTGATGGTCACAAATTCCCGGATTGTATTATTGTCGCCAATGCGCACCAAAGTTTCTTCCCCGTTGTATTTCAGATCTTGCGGAATAGCAGCGATAACGGCACCTGGGAATATTTTACAATTTTTCCCTATACGGGCTCCTTCCATAATGGTAACGTTGGAGCCAATCCAGGTTCCGTCGCCTATTTCGACATTTTTCTCGATATTAACGAAAGGCTCAATCACTACATTTTTAGCAAGTTTGGCCTGTGGATGGACGTAAGCTAAGGGTTGATTCATTATTTTGTGGTTTTTTTTGCGATCTGAGCCATAAGTTCAGCCTCTGAAACTATTTTATTTCCAACATAAGCGATACCTTTCATGTGGCAGATACCCCTTCGGAAAGGCGATATCAGTTCGAGAACGAAAATAAGGGTATCACCAGGTACTACTTTATGCCTGAAGCGCACATTTTCCATCTTCAGGAAGTAAGTGATGTAATTTTCGGGATCGGGTACAGTGCTCAGGACAAATATACCGCCGGTCTGGGCCATAGCTTCAACCTGCAATACTCCGGGCATAACAGGTTCATCAGGAAAGTGTCCAACAAAAAAGCCTTCGTTCATTGTCACATTTTTCAATCCAATCACATGATGGTCACTAATTTCAAGTATTTTATCAACGAAGAGGAATGGTGGCCGGTGAGGCAATATTTTTTTGATATCGTTTATATCGTATATCGGTGTTTTATTTACATCCACAATGGGTGCATGATCTGTGCTCTGACTATTGCGGATATGCTGTTTGATCAGGCGGGCAAAATTTGTATTGGCAAGGTGTCCTGGCCGTGTGGCTATAACATGTCCTTTTATGCGCATGCCAATAAGTGCAAGGTCGCCTATTACGTCCAGAAGTTTATGGCGGGCTGGTTCGTTAGGATAACGAAGCTCTACGTTATTTAACATTCCTTCTTTTAACACCTGTATTTTGGGCTTGCCAAAGTACTTTGCAAGGCGGTCAAGTTCATCCTGGGAAACAATACGATCGACAAAAACAATAGCATTGCTGAGATCGCCACCTTTTATCAGGTCGTTTTGAATAAGGTATTCAAGTTCGTGAAGAAAAACGAAAGTGCGGCAATCAGCAACATCGTTAGCAAAACTTTGCAGTTTATCAATTGATGCGTATTCTGTTCCTAAAACTTGTGTTTCGTAGTCAATCATTACGGACACCCTGAATTCTTTATCCGGAACTATCAACATTTCTACCCGGCGTTCCTGATCGATATAGTCGATATTACTCTTCAGTTCAAAATAAACTCTGTCGGCATCTTGTTCAACAACACCAGCTTTTTGGATAGCTTCAACATAAAAACGTGAGCTGCCATCCAGTATAGGGGTTTCAACACAATCAAGCTCAATCAGGACATTGTCAATGTCCATTCCGATTACAGCAGCAAGTGTATGCTCAATAGTGCTGATCCGGACACCATTCTTCTCGATAGTAGTACCACGTGAAGTATCAACTACCAGATCGGCATCAGCTTCTACTATGGGGCTTCCTTCGATATCGGTACGGCAAAATTTGATACCATGGTTTACCGGGGCAGGCTTAAAAGTGAGAGTAACGGTTTGTCCGGTATGCAACCCTGCCCCCGAAACGCTTGAAGGTGATTTTATTGTTTTTTGTTTGTCAGCCATATTTAATAGGTAAAGATATTGAGATTGTGACAAAAATGAATTTGTTTGATTTCAGAGGGTCAATCTTTCTTCTGGTGATGAAGCAGTTGTTTTTCCAGTGAATCGATCTTATCATTTAATTTCTGAAGGTTCCGGAAGTGGATATATGATTTCCTATAACGCTCTATGTCAAATGCAGGCGATCCCATAACAGTGGAACCAGCTTTAATGTTACTTGATCCTATTCCCGATTGGGCAGCAACTTTTACATTATCAGCAATTGTGATATGGCCAGCTATACCAACCTGCCCGGCGATGATGCAATTCCGTCCGATTTTTGCAGAACCGGCAATGCCGGTTTGCGCAGCTATAATTGTGTTTTCGCCAATTTCAGCATTGTGCCCAACCTGTATAAGGTTATCGAGTTTAACGCCCTTCCGGATAATTGTAGAACCAAGAGTAGCCCTGTCGATAGTGGTGTTAGCACCAATTTCCACGTTGTCCTCAATTATTACATTTCCGATCTGAGCTATCTTTTTATAATCGTTTTCTTGCTGTGGTGCAAAGCCAAATCCGTCGCTGCCAACAACTACTCCTGCATGGAAAGTGCAATTGCAGCCGACTTGGGTTTCAGAATATATTTTCACACCAGGAAACAAAGTAGTGTTATCACCTATTGATGAATTTTCGCCAATGTAAACTTGCGGATATATTTTCGAATTATCACCAATCCGGGCATTATCGCCAATAAAGGCGAACTCGCCTATATATAGATTTTTTCCCAGAGTTGCCGATGGAGCAATGTATGCTTTATCAGATATGCCTGTCTTGTTAAGATGAACTTCATTATAAATTTCCAAAAGACGGGCAAAAGCTGAATATGCATCAGGAACCCGGATAATCGTAGCTAATACTGATTGTTCAGCTTCAAAATCATCATTAACGAGAACTATTGACGAAGAAGTAGTATATACAAATGCTGTATATTTAGGATTGGCAAGGAAACTGAGGGCTCCTTTTTCGCCTTCCTCAATTTTAGCTAATTTCCACACTTTTACTTCCGGGTCGCCATCCAGCTTTCCCTGTAACAATTGCGTAATTTCAGCTGCTGTAAATTCCATGTTGATATGTTAACTCTTGAAGATTTTGTTGATAGGGCAGCCGCCCGTTGAGGCTTTGAATTCTGCAAAAGTATTCAATTATTTAATAAGTCTTCCTTCATACTTCCTTCAACTCCTGCCTGATTTAGCCTGAAAAGCTCATTACCATTGAATATGATCAATTTAAAGGTCTTCAAATTTCTTGGGAAAGCAAAGGAAATGCTTTGAAACAGGGACTGAAAGCACAGCAATGTTCAATTGGTCAGAAGCCTCAGCAATGTCTGATATACACCCGCTCTTGTCCATTATGTTGATTTTGTCACTTTCCGGGTTATAAGCATTATTGGTAATTATATCGTTTATCACAAAGTAGCCGGCATCTTCAATGGGAATATGGAATTCTTTGCTGATAGCTGACTTCAAATCTGCTATCCTGTTTTCATCGAAAGGTTCATCCTGCAACACAATACGGAACAAATGGCGGTTTACCAGTCCATTACTTAATGTTGACAATACAGTATCCGGATGAGAAGCCCAGATTTTTATTGATGTGAAAATGTCATTATCATCAAGCAGAGCGAAACTATCCAATATACCAGGTTCCTTTTCAAATTGCGGTAAAGTAACTTCATTCTGAAGGAAGAAGCTGAAGGCTGGCGTTGCAAAAAGTTTTTCGCCCTGTTTTGTAAGATAACGGGCCCTTTTCAGCAGGTTTATAAGCATATATTCAGCTGCAACAACAGTTTTGTGATAGTACACCTGCCAATACATCAAGCGGCGTGCAACGATAAAATTTTCTATTGAATAAATGCCTTTGGCTTCTACGGCGAGTGAATCGTCAACAACGGTAAGCATCTTGATGATCCGGTCGGTACTTATTACACCTTCACTTACTCCGGTAAAAAAGCTGTCGCGGGTTAGGTAATCAAGGCGATCCATATCAAGTTGTCCTGACACCATCTGGTGAAGGAATTTCTTATGATAGCGATCCGTGAATATCTCTATACAAGTATTGAGCTGCCCGTTAAATTGCCGGTTGATGCTATTCATGAATAAATTTGAAAGCTCTTCGTGGTGTATTTCAGTCACAAGGCAATTTTCCAGGGCATGCGAAAAAGGACCATGCCCAATATCATGTAATAATATAGCTAGAATAACGCCTTCTGCTTCTTCAGATGTGATATGGAATCCTTTGGACCGGAGTGTGTCAATTGATTGCTGCATGAGGTGCATTGCCCCAAGTGCATGATGAAAACGGGTGTGCAAAGCCCCCGGATAGACCAGATGAGTAAGACCAAGTTGTCGGATCCTTCGCAGGCGCTGAACCCAGGGATGTTCAACTACTTCAAAACTTAGTTCGTTGGGGATTGTTATAAACCCATAAACCGGGTCGTTGAAGATTTTTCTCTTGTTTTGCAAACGAGGATTCATGATTTAAGTTAAATTTGTATAAATGATCAGCAAATACGTTTAGGTTGCACAATAAAATCTCTACTGCGGCATTAATGTGAATATATCTCAGCTTATAGTCTGTAACAAACAAATGTAACAATTTACAAAGCTTTAACGCTGATACAAACACTTGAAAACGCAAAACTATGGAAAAAGTAACAATACTATGGGCAGATGATGAGATCGACCTGCTGAAACCGCATATTCTGTTCCTGCGCGAGAAGGGATACGATGTATACACTACCAACAATGGCGGAGAAGCTATAGATATACTTAAAACACGTCCTTTTGATATCGTTTTTCTTGATGAGCAAATGCCGGGCCTTTCCGGGATAGAAACTTTGGGGCTTATTAAAAACAGTTTCCCGAACCTGCCTGTAGTGATGATAACCAAGAGTGAAGAAGAATCCATTATGGAGGATGCTATCGGGACAAATATTTCGGATTACCTGATTAAACCGGTGAATCCCAAGCAGATATTGCTAAGTCTCAAGAAAAATCTTGAGAATAAGAAACTAATCAGTGAAAAAACAACATTTGCATACCAGCAGCAGTTCCGGCAGTTAGGTTTGGAGATAACAAACAACCTCAATTTTGAAGAATGGACTGATATTTATAAAAAGTTAGTTTATTGGGAACTTGAACTCGAAAAGTCGCACGACGAAGGCATTATTGAAGTTCTTAAAATGCAGAAGGAAGAAGCCAACCAGGTGTTCTCGCGTTTTGTTGAGAACAATTATATCGACTGGGTCAACGGGCGTTCAAAGATGAAGCCGGTGCAATCCCAGACTCTCATGAAGGATAAGGTTTTTCCTTTGCTTGATGAAAGCCATTCCCTTTGCATGATCCTGGTCGATAACCTCCGTTATGACCAATGGAAAGTGTTGCAGCCAATCTTAGAAGAGTACTATCGCGTTGAGAAAGATGAGTTGTACTACAGCATTCTGCCTTCAACAACACAATATGCCCGCAATGCAATATTTTCGGGACTTATGCCGACAGAAATAGAGAAGAAATATCCGAACTACTGGGTAAATGAAGATGAGGAAGGAACAAAAAATCAGTTCGAAGGCGAACTTCTTGGGGAACAACTAAAGAGGTTCAACAGGGATATAAAGTATTCCTACACAAAAGTACTTAGCCTTGGAGCAGGTCGCAAACTGGTTGAGAACCTGCCGAACCTGATGCTAAATAAATTTAACGTGATAGTTTATAATTTTGTAGATATGCTATCGCATGCCCGCACCGAAATGGAGGTTATCCGCGAATTGGCTGATGATGAACCTGCTTATCGTTCGCTCACACTTTCCTGGTTCGAGCATTCGCCTTTGTTTGATATTATTAAGTTCCTGGCTGAAAAGAAGGTGAACATTGTTATCACAACCGATCATGGTTCAGTACGTGTGAATAATCCGGTGAAGGTTATCGGCGATAAAAATACAAATACAAATCTGCGTTATAAAACAGGGAAGAGCCTTAACTACAATAAGAAGGAGGTATTTGAAGTGCGGAATCCTGCTGATATTTTCCTGCCAAGGGGTAATGTAAGTTCTTCATATGTTTTCTGCAGGCGGGCCGATTTTTTCGCCTATCCAAATAACTACAATTATTATGTGAATTACTACCGCAACACGTTCCAGCATGGAGGCCTTTCTATGGAAGAAATGATGGTGCCGGTTGCCTATCTTAAAGCGAAGTAGCCTATGCACCAAACGATCATTTGCCATTCCCCGGAAGATATGGAGCCTGCTGCCAAAAGCCTTCTACAGGCTTTTCCTGCGGGACGTATGTTTGCGCTTTATGGTCGCATGGGTGCTGGTAAAACAACATTTATTAAAGCTATCTGCCATCAACTTGGGGTTACAGATATTGTGAACAGTCCTACATTTTCTATCGTCAATGAATATAGCACAGCAAGCGGTAAAAATATTTTTCACTTCGATTTATACCGTCTCAAAAACACGAATGAGTTATTAGATATAGGTTACGAAGAATACTTCTACAGCGGTTCTTATTGCTTGCTCGAATGGCCCGAGAAAATTGAAGAACTTTTACCGGAAGAGTGTGTCAGAGTGAAAATTGAAGAAGATGATTACGATAAGAGCCGGATTATTTCCTTTTGATTACTGTTGATAATGATTAATTTTACAGTCTGTTGGAAGAAGGATGATAATAGGCTAAGACTATGAGGCTGATAGACTATTAGCTTATATTTACTTGTGATTTATGATTATCGTTATTATTATTTACTGATCTGAACTGTCAGCCTAACAGCCAAACAGTCTAACAGTCTAACAGTCTAACAGTTTAACAGCCCAAAAACATCATCATGGATCAGATGCAGAATGGCTTTTCCGATTTCCTTGCTTCGGGGCATTACAGGGTGCAGGAGGAAACACTCGAAGTGTCCAAAGAAAAGAGGAATCTTACAATTGGTATTCCGCACGAGAGTGCACACCTTGAAAATCGCGTTTCGCTTGTTCCTGATGCAGTGGGTTTACTTGTGCAGAATGGTCACAGGGTTATCGTTGAAACCAATGCAGGGAAAGCGGCACATTTTCCCGATTCAGAATTCAGCAGCCTCGGGGGTGAAATTGTTTATAAACCACAGGAAGTATTCAAAGCTGATGTAATCCTTAAAGTTGCTCCACCAACTATTGACGAGATAGAGATGATGGGCACCAGGCAGACAATTCTTTCCTCACTTAATATTCCAGGCCTCACCGATGAATATTTTAAACGCCTGATTGCAAAAAAAGTTACTGCCTTGTCATTTGAATATATCAGGGATAAAGACGGTACATTCCCTGTAATACGTGCTATGAGCGAAATAGCTGGCAATACATCTATCCTGCTTGCTGCCGATTATATGAGCGATTGCGAATTTGGCCGTGGAAAGATGCTTGGTGGCTTCTCAGGCATTTCGCCAACGGAGGTCGTAATTCTTGGAGCAGGTACAGTTGGAGAGTATGCAGCAAGAGCTGCAATTGGCATGGGCGCTTTTGTGAAGGTTTTCGACAATTCAATCTATAAACTCCGGCGATTGCAAAATAACCTTAATGCCCGGATTTACACTTCGATATTACAACCCAGGGTTTTACTAAAATCACTTATAAATGCCGATGTGGTGATTGGAGCAGTTCATTCGTCCAGCGGACGGACGCCTTGCCTGGTATCGGAAGATATGGTGAGGCAGATGAAACCCGGTGCTGTTATCATTGATGTGAGTATTGATCAGGGTGGTTGTTTCGAAACTTCGCATGTTACCGACCATAAGAACCCGGTTTACCAGGTTCTGGGAGTGACGCATTATTGTGTTCCTAATATTGCTTCAAAAGTGCCGCATACTGCTTCATTTGCCCTAAGTAACTTTCTGGCGCCAATCATGCTTAAAGTAGGAGAGGAGGGAGGAATGGATGAGTTGTTGCGCACCGATTACGGTGTTCGCCATGGCACTTATCTTTTCAATGGAATATTAACCAACCGCTACCTGAGCGATCATTTTCGCCTGCCATATCAGGATTTGAATCTGCTGATGGCGGCTTTCCACTAAAAAGTTTGGAGTGCCTTGAGTTTGGAGTGTTACTCCGATTTTAAAATTATTTTTCCTGCTACACCCTTGCCTGTTGGGAAAACAACAATATAAGATCCTGCCGGTGCTTTATTTCCACGATTATCTCTGCCATCCCATGTTACAGATGACCATCCTTCTGTATCAGCAATCGCTTTTAAAGTGCCGACACATTGTCCGTTCAAGTGAAAGATTTTAATCCAGTTATCAGCAGATATGGATTTAAAGCGGAGCGAAACATGGTCTTTAAAAGGATTAGGGGAAACAACCAAATTATCGCCTGTCAGCGATTGGTCTATACTACCAAATGGTATATCTACAAATGAACGGCAAATGACCCAGTGTCCGTTCCTGAATGATTCCCAGTAAAGTTGATAGCGAATTACAGAAAAACTATGCCAGGTAAGGCTTATTGAGGGATTAATATCTTCGCCTGCATAATTGGATATGTTTACAATATTATCCGGATCGGCATAGAACCAGTTATATACAGCAAATACTTCAGTATTTCCTAAAGAATCACTCGTAAAGGCTATACTCATATTCTCCATCGCATCAACTCCAATAAGTATTTCCCACAGTGCAGGTGACAAGTAACTATAGCTTGACGAGTGATGATTGATTATTACAGGCGGTATTTCGCTAAAATCAGCAAAACATAAACCCCATTTATCCGACCCATATTCACGTTTTTGAAAAGCTAAAGAGTTGGTGTAAATCATATTATCAAGATTTCCCTGGGCTGTGAGCCTCACGGCGTCTCCGTTTAGTTCAACAGAATCTATATTCTGGATTAGAATTGAACCGGACTGATATACAACGTCAGCAAATTTCAGGTAGGAATTTAATCCATCGTTTTTAAGCCAGGCAATATTAAAACCAGCTTCGAAAAAAGCAGGAGAATAAGAACCGTTGTTATCAACCAGAACAGGTGTGCCATAGGTGTGAGATGCCGCATCCAATACTGACAGCAATATTTTTCCTTCATTCTCCCATGACACTATGTAAGCATATGCTCCGATTTGAAGGTTAACGTCAATACCGGGTGCATCTGTTAAAATAAATGGTTCGGAGAAAGTCCCGCTAATGTAATGTTTGATGTATTTAATATCCGTACTGTTCCCTTCATTCGTTTCATAAAACAGGTAAAAATCTGAGTTATCGGAAAAACCTCCGGTCTTTAATATTACAGGATTTGTAAAAAGTGTCATCGGCTGGGAAAGAACTACCTGGATATCAGATAATACAGTATCATAGATATTCCTCATGCAGATTTCGGATGTATTGTCATCTACATGACGTTCCCAGAATAGAAGGTCCTGCGGATATTCGGATTGGAAGATTGTTGCGTTCAGATTGTCAACTGATGAATCAGTGACGGCCTGCGCTGTGGACCAACCTGGATATTGTGCATTTCCGTCCGGAGGGAAAAGAAATGACAAAAAACATAAGCAAGCTAATGTTACCTGGTAATGCGTAAATGTTTTCATGTTACAGGATTTTTGTTTTAGTCAAATATACACATTTTCAGGATATTTCATTTGAAAATTGGCAGAAAAAAGAAAGCACCCTATCGGATGCTTTCAAATCAATCAATCATAAACCAAGTTAACCAAACTTGAGTATTATTCACGTGGAGGTATTGAAATACGTTTGCCATTTTCGAATGACACTACAAACGCATCAGCAAAACCCATTTTGATCATTATTTCGCGGAAAGTGTGTGCTTCTAAATAAGTGCCGAAATTTCCGGCAGTATATTTGTATAGTCCATTTTCTTCGTAATACTGAATATCCTTGAGGTTGACGAATTCCGAGGAATTCAAAGGAATAAACCTGCTCAGGGTATAGAGCTGAACCCTGTAAGTTATTCCTTCGGTCTTCGGTATTATATTATCCTTTGATCGTTTATCCTCTGTTTTGCTTTTTATTCCGTTACGATCAGCAGGTTTTGTCTCTGTAGCCAGCGCATCGGCATCTGTTTTTGGTTTATCCTCAATGCAGTCGATAAAGAAGTCCTTGTCCAACATGCTAACAGCTATCTCATCACCGGGATTGAGTTTGCTCATGTCGAATCTGGGGGTGGTGTATGGAGCGTTGAACTCGGTAACAGTAAATTCGGTTCGGCGGTTAGCCTGGTGTTCGGCAGGAGAGCAGTCAACACCATCGGAACAACGGTTTGTAAGTCTGGATTCGCCATATCCTTTTGCTGTTAACCGGGATGGCTCAATCCCTTTTTGAACAAGATATTTTACAACCGATTCGGCGCGTTTTTGTGTAAGCTTCATATTGTATTGAACAGTTCCACGGCAGTCAGTATGCGATGCCAGTTCAATGCTTATAGGATTTTCTTTCATGATCTTCACCAGCTTGTCGAGTTCCAGCGCGGCATCGGGACGGATATTCCACTTGTCGAAATCGTAGTAAATAATCTCGAGTTTAAACACCTTGTTCAGTTCGAGTTTATTGAGCAGCAGATCGTGCGGTGCAGTCAGTCGGGTTGCAGTATCCGAAGCTATTGGAAAGTGGAGGCAATCGGAAATATAGTTTGGGAGAATGGCCTTGGTCACATAAATGCCGCTTTTGTCAACAGCTGTTTTGTAAAAACCATCAGCGTTCGTACGAAGTACTTTTACTTTTCCTGTTTTAGTATTGAGCAGGCATACTGTTGCTTCTCCTGCGGGCGACAACGAATTTTTATCCCTCACATATCCGGAAATAAAAAATGGCTCCTTTTCCTGTTTTACCTTTTTTGAATCAAGATTTGGTATCTCCAGCAGGCGTTTGCAGGCATAAATATCATCGCTGCCAATACCCCCTGGCCGGTTGCTGCTAAAATATCCATGATCATCACTGGCGTCGAGAACCAGGCTAAAGTCGTCATATGATGAATTAATCGGCTTCAGCATGTTGGTTGGCTTTTGCCAGCGGCCATTTATTTTGTTTGATACAAATACATCCAATCCGCCATATCCTGGCAATCCATTGGAGGCAAAATACAAAGTAGAGTCGTTAAGAATAAAAGGGAAAGCTTCATTTCCAAAGGTGTTCACTTCATTTCCGAGATTTACAGGGGCTCCCCATTTGCCATTTTTCCAGGTGCAGAACCAGATGTCCGATGCTCCAAATCCACCAGGCATGTCGGAAGAGAAAAAAATTGTTTTGGCATCCGGGCTTAGGCTGGGATGTGTAACAGAATAGTCTTCGCTGTTCAGGAAAAACGGTTTTACTTCGGACCAACCGCTTCCTTCGGCTTTTGCAAAGAAAATCTTCAGCAGATGGCTTTTGATATTATCCTTTGCTTCTGTGGGATCATTGTAAGTCCTTGTAAAGTAAATAGTTTTATAGTCCCGCGAAAAACAAGCCGGCCCATCATGATATGTCTGATTAAAATTTTTCGAAAATGAATTTGCTTCATTCATTACACCAAAAGGGTCTTCTGTATTCTCTTTTTTCGAGAAGTAGAGGTCAAGATAATTGCTGTTAGTCCAACCAGCAGTTTTTTCAATATTTTTTTGCACTCTGTCGGAAGTTATAACAATGCCATCTTTGTAGAAGGCAGGCCCAAAATCCGACCATTTAGAATTCAGTGATGTTATATTCCTGATCTCAAAACAGGGGGGAAGGCTATCCCATTTTTGTGTATGCTCACAAGCTGAAATGTATGCATTTCCACGTGGATCCCCCGGAATAAGCTGGCTATATTTGAGGAATGCATTCTTCGCATTCATGTAATCACCTTTGCTTTGAAGAGCCTGCCCGTAATACAGATAATTTACGGGATCAACATTGTTGAGTTGGACTGTTTTTTCATACCATATACTTGCCAGTTCAACATTATTTGTCAAACGGTAACAATCGGCCAAACGGGTGATTGCTTCATCGTTCCGAACAGGATCTTTCTCCCTTTTTACTGCTTTAATGTACAAGGGAATAGCTTCTGCATAGCGGTAAAGTTGGAATAGTGTATTGGCTTTGTTCAACTGAGCATGGGATAAAGGGAGAAAAGCCACCATGATGAGCAGAATCAGTATAGCGCGTAATGTCTTCATTCCTGGATTGTTTATTTTGTTAATGTAATCATTTATCCCCGATGGGAATAAGCTAAAATCTTATTTATTCACCAGTGCTATATTTACATGCTTGCCATTATCGAACATAACAACAAATGCGCCCTCATAGCCATCTTCAATCATAATGTCGCGGTATGCACGGGCTTCATTGTAGGTGTTAAAAACCCCGGCAGTATATTTGTTCAATCCACCTTCCTCGTATCGCTGAACATCCTCGAGGTGCGCAAATTCTACTGAGTTTAGAGGTTTAAATGCGGTAAGGGCGTACAATTGAACCTTGTAAGTAATTCCACTCGTTTCCGATTTAAGTTCACTTTTAACAGCATTTTCTGCGGTTTTCTCTTTCTTCAATAAAGGATTTGCTCCGGTTGTTGTTTCAGGTTTACTTTCCTTAGTTTCTTTTAGTGCTTCAGTCGGGGTCTTTTTAGGTTCTGTAACTGATGAAGGTTTAGTATCAGAAGGTGTTGTTGCATTAGGAGGCTGAGTTTTTACAGTCGCATTGATGTTTTCTGATTTAGTATTAATTGGTTCAGTCTTGGTTGGCTCGCTTGATAGTCCATTCTGTAAGCAGTTAATGAAGAAATCTTTGTCGAACATATAAGCAGGAATCTCATCTCCGGCAATAAATTTGCTAATATCGAACCTGGACCAGGCATCGGGTGTGTTAAGCTCCGTTACTCTGAATTCGGTACGGCGGTTAGCCTGATGCTCGGCAGGGGAGCAGTGAACACCATCGGAGCAATGGTTTGTTAAGAATGATTCGCCAAATCCTTTAGCAGCGATCCGTTTGGGGTCTATGCCTTGCAAAACTATATAACGGACAACCGATTCTGCCCGTTTTTGTGAGAGGTCGAGATTGTATTCATTACTACCCCTAGAGTCAGTATGAGATGCAAGTTCGATACTTACCGGGTTTTCTTTCATCACCTGTACAAGTTTGTCAAGTTCAACTTCTGCATCTGGACGGATATACCATTTAGCAAAATCGAAATAGATATTTTCTATCTCAAGATTCATGTTGTTAAATTTGAACACTTTGTTTAGTGCCAGTTGGTCCAGCAGCAAATCGCGTGGTATTTTAGCCTTATGTGCTGTGTCGTCAGCTGCTAATTCAAAGCTAAGACAATCGGCCAGATATTTGTCTCCCATTCCTTTAGCTAAATAGAGAATGCCTTTTTCAACAGGTGATTTAAAGAGGCCATTGGCATCAGTCCTGAGTACTTTTGCTTTGCCTTTTACTGTATTCAGCAGAAAAACAATACTTCCGGGAATTGGCGTCATAGTCTGTTTGTCCTTTACAAATCCTGAAATAGTTGCAGTATCAGCCTTTGATAAAACTGAAAAGAGAAGGTTAGATTTTAGTTTCGCATTGCTGTCCATCCGCTTGCATGCATATATATCGTCATCGCCAAATCCTCCGGGCCGGTTGGAACTAAAGAATCCCTTTTTTCCATGCGCGTCGAGCACGAGCGAAAAGTCGTCGTAAGAGGAGTTGAGCGGAAGCCCTAAGTTCTCGGGGTTCGACCAGATTCCTTTAGCAAGCGAGGAGCAGAAAATATCAAGCCCGCCAAATCCTGGCCATCCGTCAGAAGCAAAATAAAGTTTATCGCCATTGATGCTTGGGAACATTTCATTCCCAAAGGAATTCACCTTGTTGCCAAGGTTTTTAGGCTGGCTCCACATGTCATTTTTCCATACACAGCTGTAGATATCTGTACCGCCAAATCCTCCGGGCATGTCGGAAATAAAATAAAGAGTATTACCATCAGGAGAAAGTGAAGGTTGCCCTACCGAGAATGCATCTGAATTAAGAAAGAATGGTTCTGCTTTCGACCATGTGCCATTTTTCTGTGCCCAGTAAATCTTCAGTTTGTCGTTACGAAAGTTGCCAGTTTCCTTATTATTAGATGCTTTTCCGGACCGGGAGAAAAATAAGAGGCTATCGTGCCTGGCAAAAGTTGCTGGTCCATCATTGTTTAGCTGGTTAAACTGGCCGGCAAATGATTTAGGCTCGTTCAATTCCTGGTAAAATTCGTCGAGATAACGTGGCCTGGCAAAGAACATGGTTAGATAATTGAGCTTTGAATTATCAAGCCGGTCGGATACGTAAATTATCCCTTCACCATAAAATGCGGGCCCGAAATCTGAACGGTCCGAGTTCAGGCTACTGGCATTTTTAACTTCAAAAGCAGGAGAGAAGTCCGTTAGTTTCTGCACTTGAGCGCAGAAGCCTGAGTAAGCTTTGCCTTTTGGGTCGCCAGGTACGAGTTCTGCATATTTATCATAAGCTATTTTTGCAAGATCATAGTCCTGTGTGGCGCTAAGGGCCTGACCGTAGTAAAACCAGTTAATTGGTTTGGCTTCTGATAGTCGCACAGCCTGGGCGTACCACGCCTTTGATTTCAAATGGTCATTTGTCAATCGGTAACAGTCAGCCAGCCGGAGGATCGCTTGATTTGTGCCTGAGTTGTTGGATTTTTGGGCTATTTTGAGATAATATGGAATAGCTTTCGAATATCTATGATTATCGAAAAGCTTGTTAGCCTTTTTTATTTGTGCCGAAGCTGTGGCACTTGCCAGGGCAAAGACTATGAGTAGAGCGGAAAATGTCTTGTTCATTTGCATAATATTAGTTGAGTAACTGTTTAAAAATTAAAAGTATCTTGGTGTAAGCATCCTGTTTCTGAACAGGTCAAGATCAAACCCAAGCCTTATTTCATGTGATCCCTTATTGTAATGAACCAACTGATTCAGGTAAACATCATAAGAATATCCTAAGCGGAGGTTTTTAGCAAGGTTAAACTCTGTCAGGAAAACCAGTGCATTCTCTGTACGATATGTAATTCCGAGCCAAAACAATTCTTTAATAAGAAAGCTGGCGTTAAGATCAACCTGAAGAGGAGCATTCTTTACGTATTTAATAAGAGTTGACGGCCGGAAAAGAACTTCGTCCGAAACAGGAACAGCCATACCCGCCATACCATAAAAATGCCTTAAGAGCTTTGAATAGGATGATTTACCATCAACCTTCACCATTCCATATTCATTCTGAAGAAGTTGTTTGGAAGAGACACCAGCAAAAATACGGTTGGTATAATAGTAGATTCCGAAATTGGCATCGGGGGTGAATTTGTTCTGCTGTGTTCCCTGAAACATGTAATCAGCCGCACGAACTTCTTCATCTATTTTATTCCAGTCAATATTGAAATATTTGAAACCTGCCTGAATGCCAAAAGAGAGTTTTCCTTTTGGAAGTATTAGCCTATAGGCATAGGAGGCCAGAAAGCCCTGATCCAAAGTAGGGCCGAGTTCGTCTCTGTAAACATAAAATCCGATTCCAATATGCTCGTTCCGCAAAGGGGAGTGCATGCTGAATGTTATTGTTTTAGGTGCACCCTCAATGCCCACCCATTGGTAGCGATCCGTCAGGTCAGCACTCATCACTTCGCGACTTCCGGTATAGCCTGCATTCAGAACAACTTTATTGAACATATACTGGCTAAAAAGCGCATCCTGCTGGGCTATAGCAACAGAGCAGGTAAATAAGGCAAGTATGGTTATAAGTTTTTTCATTTCAAATGATTTTTATGAATCATAACTTATTTCTTTCCCCGGATGAAAATCCACCCTGATAATGAAGGTTGATTATTGATCTTGAGGACATAGAAGTAAGTGCCATCAGGAACCGGTTCGCCAGCGCTGTTTGAACCGTCCCAGATTACATCATGATTATCGTAGTGAGATAGCGCTCTTATCTTATCGCCATAACGGTTGTATATGATTATTTCATTATCAGGGAATGCTTCGATTCCGTTTATTATCAGAAAGTCATAAATCCCGTCACCATTAGGTGAAAAACCATTAACTACGTGTATGTCTTGTTTTAGCAATACATGGATGTAAACCACCGCACTGTCGCAGAGAACAGGAAGCCCTTCGTCGCATATAACATAACAAAACTGATCGTCGCCGCTAAAGCCTGAATCCGGTGTGTATAAGATTGATCCATCGTCGTTAACAGATATCTTTCCATTTAAAGCAGAATCGCAGATTGAAACGGTCAATAAACTATTCTCCGGATCAAAATCATTATAGAGCACGTTGATGGTAACAGGAGCCTGGAAATTCGTGGTGTCATAATCATCCACAGCAACTGGCGGCAGGTTCTGATGGTCAGTCACAAACACAATAACTGTATCTGAATCCTGACATCCTGTTACCCGGTCAGAAACTATCAGGATAAACTCAGTGTTTTCAGTTAGCGGAATGGTTTGCGGACTTTCGGTTGTTTCTAATGTGAGCATATCAGCAGGCAGCCAGTTGTATTGGTATATTCCTGATCCGCCGGAAACTGAACCATTGAGTTGGGTAGCTGTGTTGAGTGGTATTGTTATATCTGCTCCCGCATTAGCATTAACAGTCTCGTTAATTGTCAGCTCCATTACGTCAAAAGCCAATACATTGCCGCACCCTGTATTTCCTTGTACTGTGATGATCATCTTTACCAATCCGGTTTCACCATTTGCCGGATTATAAGAAGGAGTGAGAGATGTGGCATCTGTAAGAATGCCTGCCCCGGTTGTTGTCCATTGAATTGATGTGTAGTTTGCTGCCGAAGCACCAGTCACAGGGAATGGGGTTTTCTGGCAGATTTTTGCATCAGGTCCTGCATTGGCAGAAGGATAGCTGCTGATAAAAAGCCTCATCTCATCAGTAAATGATGGACATAAAGAGTTCCCGTTAGCAGAAAGAGTCAGCGTGACAAAGCCAACGTTAAAATCATTAAGGCCAGGAGTATAAACAGGATTTATTAGTGATGCATCATCAAACGATCCTGTGCCGGATGTAGTCCATTCCAGGGAAAGAAAGTTACTTGCTGTAGCATCTGAAAGTTGAAATGTTGTATATTGACAAATTGTATCATCAGGTCCTGCATAAGCCTGGGCTGACGGAAGGATTGTCAGAATCATTGCATCATCATTTGAGCCGCAAGGTTCATTTCCATTGGCAGTCAGAGTAAGTGTAATATCACCTGTTTCGCCTGTTCCCGGTGTGTAAGTCGGAATTAATGAAGTTTCATTTGTAAGCGTTCCTGTCCCCGATGTTATCCATAACAATGAAGAATAATTGGCCGCAGAAGTGCCGCTTAAAGTATAACTACTCCCTTCACAGATTATGGCATCCGGGCCGGCATCAGCTGTTGGCTTACGGGTAATAACCAGCGTCATTATATCCGATTGAGCCTCACAGGGTAGATTTGCATAAACTGTGAGTGTGAGATTTACAAATCCAATTGCTATATCATTAGCACCGGGAGTATATACAGGGTTCAGAATAGCAGGGTCATCAAATGAGCCCGACCCGGAAGTAGTCCATAACAATCCGGTATAAGCAATAGCGTTAGCTCCTGATAGTTGATATGTTGAATTTTCGCAGATTATATCATCGGGTCCGGCAAAAGCTTTTGCTGATGGCTGAATTGTCAACACTAAAGTATCAAGCACCGGGCTACATGGAAAATAAGCAGACGCAGTGAGGATAAGCGTAATATTGCCTGTTTCATCGGTAGCAGGAGTATATACAGGGTTTATCGTATTCTCGCCGGTTAAATTACCTGCTCCATTATGTGTCCAGTTTATTGAAGCATAGTTTTGTGCGGTTGCTCCCAAAACAGTGTAAGAACTTCCCTGACAAACAGAAACATCAGGTCCGGCATTGGCTAAAGGCTGACGGTTGATATTCAGCACCATAAAATCTACTGCATCCGGGCACGGGTATAAACCAAAAGCTGTTAATGTAAGGGTTACTGAACCAGAACTTACATCTCCTGCGCCCGGCATGTAAACTGGATGCAGGATTGTAGGATTACTAAAGGATCCAGATCCGGAAGTTGTCCATAACAGGCTAACATATCTGGAGGCCGAACTTCCAATTAAAGTGTATGTGTCAGATTCGCATATAGCTGCATTTAATCCTGCACTTGCAGAAGCAGCAGGGATAATGTGAATGATCATAAAATCTGTTGAATCTCCGCATGGGAAATAACCTTTAACGGCCAAGCTAAGTGTAACATCGCCTGTTTCACCTGCTAAAGGGGTGTAGGTAGGTGTTAGTGTATTGGCCCCCGTAAGTAGACCTAAACCATTCGAGGTCCAGAAATAAACCGCAGAGAAAGATACGCTGGCCTGGGAAACTGTAAATGGAGTATTTTGGCAAGTAGAAGCATCAGGACCTGCATCTGCAATGGGGTGACGCGTGATTGTTAATTGCATCTCATCCAATGCAGGCTCACATGGTGCATTTGCTGTGGCTGTTAGCGTGAGGAATACAAGCCCGTCAATGATGTCGTTCTGACTTGGGGTATATACAGGGTTCTGGATAGTATCGTCACTGAAAGTGCCTGTTCCGGATGTAGTCCAATGCAATTCGGTAAAATTGGTTGCGTTAGCACCAAAAAGCCAATAGGAAGAACCTTCGCAGATAGTGTCATTCTCTCCGGCATAGGCTGAAGGCTGCAATGCGTAATTTATATCCACAAAATCGTTGGAAGGCGCACAATTCCCATTGGATATTAACCATTGGAAGGTGTATGAACCATAGATGAGGTTAGAAACAGCAGTATTTGGATCGAACGGGTCTGCAAGAGTTGCTGCATTAGGTCCGGCTACCTGAGTCCATTCGCCTGTACCATAAACAGGAGTATTTGCAGCAAGGGTTGCTGTTGCACTTCCGGAAGGATCGCAAATATTTTGATCCTGGCCTGCAAAAGCAGGTGTTGGCAGATTATAGTTTGTGATTGTATCAGTATCTGAAGAAACACATCCTGAGTTAACAATCGTATAACTGAAAATATAAGGAATAGGGCTTGGGATAAGACCAGATGCAATTGCAACACTTCCGGTAGGCGGAAATATAACAGGGATATTTGGTCCTGAAACTAATGCCCAACTACCAATTCCGGGTGAAGGATTATTCCCTATAAGGAAAGTGCTATTCGTATTGCAAAACGAAAAGTTAGGTCCGGCATCTGCTATAATTATCTGATCAATATTAATGAAAATTGTGTCGTTACTACATGCAATTGGTGTTCCGGAATCGCAGATGTTTACCACTACCATATCAGACCCAAAATACGCAGCATCAGGTGCATAGTTGAAAGTTCCTGTGATTGTATCTGTAAACGTAAAAATTCCATGGGCAGGGCCAACTATCAGAGTATTGCTCACGGTTAGTGGCAGGTTATTCTCTGGGTCAGTATCCCCATTAAATACTGTTCCGCCATTGCTGATAGTACCAATAAAGTTCGTACCCTGGCAAATAGTTGGAAGATATTCATTCACAGTTACAGGTGGCTGATTAGGAGGGGTTACCAAAATGAATATTGTATCATTTGTACATTCAGAAGGTAAAGGAATACCTTGATCACAGATACTTACAACAATAATATCACTGCCAAGGAAATTCAGATCCGGTATATATGTATAACTTCCATCGGCTAAAATGGTGAAAGTACCGTTTGTTGCATCTACTACAGGAATTGTATTCACGCTTAGTGGAGTGCCATCAGGATCGTAGTCCCCATTTGCTAACACATTGCCAGTAATCGTGGTATTGATTAAGAGTGTATCATATTCGTTGAATGTCACCGGGGGGTTGTTTACTGCGTTGATGGTAATAAATACTGTTGCTGTAGAGGTACTTCCAGGAAAATCCGTCAGTGTATATAAAAAGAAGTCGGTTCCGTTAAAAGTTGGTAAAGGCGTGTAAGTAAAGGATCCGTCAGGAAACATTATTACTGAACCATTAGCGGGGGTTGTATTTGATGTTACAAAAACGGGCGGATTGCACAACCCAACGTCATTAGTCATAACATTATCCGTAACCGGTGTGTCTTCATCGGTTGTATAAAAATCATCTATTGCCTGAAGCAATCCTGAAACAGTAATTTCAAATAGTACAGGAGAAGATACGCAATTATTTGCATCCTGCACAGTCACATTGAATGAACCTGCCGCCAGATTGGTAAATGTTCCACTGGCCTGATAAGGGCCACCATTGAGGCTGTATTGATATGGAGGTGTTCCACCATTGCCTGAAATAGTAACCGAACCATTAGCGTTACCTGCGCAATCTTCATTTACAACGTTGGTGATAGATCCTGTAAGTTCAATAGCAGTCTGGTTGATGATCACCTGTAGTGGAATAGTACAGCCGGCAGCATCAGTAACAGTGAGGTCGTAAGTACCTGCAACCAGTCCTGTCAGGTCTTCGTCAGTGCTGGTAAATCCAGCGGGGCCACTCCAGACATAAGAGTAAATGGGAGTTCCGCCCGCAACAGTAATATTTACAGTTCCGGTATTATTTCCAAAGCAAAGGATGTCGGTTTGGTTATCGAGGTTAATAATCAGCCCGGCGGCAGGTTGTATAAGGATCACCTGGAACGGTAAAGTACAACCAGCAGCATCGGTAACTGTAAGATCGTAAGTACCTGCAACCAGTCCTGTGAGATCTTCGTCTGTGCTGGTGAATCCTGACGGGCCTATCCATGCAAAGGAGTATATAGGAGTTCCGCCGGTAACAGTAATATTGATAGCCCCGGTACTGTTTCCAAAGCATAGTATGTCAGTCTGGCTGTCAAGGTTAATGGCAAGTCCGGCAGCAGGTTGTGCGAGGATAACCTGGAACGGCAAAGTACAGCCAGCAGCATCAGTAACAGTGAGATTGTAAGTACCAGCCGCCAGTCCTGTGAGATCTTCGTCTGTGCTGGTGAACCCAGAGGGGCCAGTCCAGGCATAAGAGTATACAGGAGTTCCGCCAGTAACTGTAATATTTATAGCTCCGGTGTTATTTCCAAAGCAAAGGATATCTGTTTGGTTATCGAGGTTAATAACCAGCCCTGCGGCAGGTTGTGCGAGGATAACCTGGAGCGGCATTGTGCACCCGGCAGCATCAGTAACAGTCAGGTCGTAAGTACCAGCCACCAGTCCTGTGAGATCTTCATCTGAGCTGGTGAATCCTGACGGGCCTATCCATGCAAAGGAGTATATAGGAGTTCCGCCTGTAATTGTAATATTTATTGCTCCTGTGTTATTTCCAAAGCAAAGGATGTCAGTTTGGTTGTCGAGGTTAATAATCATCCCGGCAGCAGGTTGTATAAGGATCACCTGGAAAGGCATTGTGCACCCGGCAGCATCAGTAACAGTCAGGTCGTAAGTACCTGCAACCAGTCCTGTGAGATCTTCGTCTGTACTGGTGAATCCGGCAGGTCCAGTCCATGCAAAGGAGTATATGGGAGTTCCGCCTGTTACAGTAATATTGATTGCCCCGGTACTGTTTCCAAAGCAAAGTATGTCAGTCTGGCTGTCTAGGTTTATGGTAAGTCCGGCAGCAGGTTGTGCAAGGATAACCTGGAACGGCAAGGTACACCCGGCAGCATCAGTAACAGTCAGATCGTAAGTGCCTGCAACCAGTCCTGATAGATCTTCATTTGTGCTATTGAATCCATCTGGTCCTGTCCAGGCAAAGGAGTAGGCAATGGTTCCGCCAGTAACTGTAATATTTATAGCTCCGGTGTTATTTCCAAAGCAAAGGATGTCTGTTTTGTTATCGAGGTTAATAACCATCCCGGCAGCAGGTTGTGTAAGGATAATCTGGAGCGGCATTGTGCACCCGGCAGCATCAGTAACAGTCAGGTCGTAAGTACCTGCAACCAGTCCTGTGAGATCTTCGTCTGTGCTGATGAATCCGGCAGGTCCTGTCCATGCAAAGGAATATACAGGAGTTCCACCTGTAACAGTAATATTTATAGCTCCTGTGTTATTTCCAAAGCAAAGGATGTCAGTCTGGTTGTCGAGGTTGATTGTCAGTGGAGCAGCTGGTTGTAAAATTTCAACTTGTAGCAAATTCGTGCATCCGGCAGCATCAACAACAGTAAGGTTGTAAGTGCCTGCTCCCAATCCTGAGAGATCTTCGCTTAAACTGGTGAATCCAGCCGGTCCTGTCCATGCATAGAAATATGCCGGTGTTCCACCGGTAACAGTAATATTTATCGCTCCGGTATTGTTACCCTGGCAAAGGATGTTTGTTTGGTTATCAAGGTTAATGGATATTCCGGTAGCCGGTTGAGTGAGTAAAACCTGCAGTGAACTGGTACACCCATTGGCATCAGTAACGATTAGATCGAAAGTTCCGGCAGCTAATCCTGTCAGGTCTTCGTCAGTGCTGGAGAACCCCGCAGGGCCAGTCCAGGCATAAGAGTAAACAGGAGTTCCACCAGTAACAGTAATATTTATAGCACCTGTGTTATCTCCCAGACAAAGATTCGTCTGGCTATCGAGGTTAATAGTTAGAGCAGCAGCAGGTTGTGAAAGGATAACCTGTAATGAAGCAGTGCATCCAGCAGCATCGGTAACCAGAAGGTTGAAAGTGCCAGCAACCAGTCCGCTAAGGTCTTCGCTCGTGCTTGTGAATCCTGCAGGTCCTGTCCA
>Ga0268283_1000550_pt1 | contig 23668 bp, 29 predicted proteins | sample saktaG_13_FD_190140 | JGI IMG/M metagenome (GOLD analysis project Ga0268283, IMG submission 190140) | Saline water microbial communities from Sakinaw Lake, British Columbia, Canada - sak_2013_06_06_36m | ecosystem: Environmental > Aquatic > Non-marine Saline and Alkaline > Saline ... | reverse complement strand
ATATGATATCGATCATATTACCGTGACTATCAACAGTGTTGATACTACAGGCGAGATCGGTTCAAAAATTTATCCATGGATTTTCTATAATAATAAAAGAATTTACGGTAAAGAAGCTGCACAAATACTTTTAGAGCGTCAGCTTGAAGGTATGAAAAAGTGTGTTGAAAAAGGGATTCTTATCAAAGCAAACTCTGTTTTGATTCCGGGAATCAATGACAAACATTTACCAGAAGTCGCTAAAAAACTCAAAGAGATAGGCGTTTTCTTACATAACATCATGCCGATCATTTCAGAGCCTGAACATGGAACAGCGTTTGGTCTTGGCGGAATTCCTAGTGCGACAGATCAAGAGCAGATGGCAGTTCAAGAAGCGTGTGGAATGGACATGAAACTTATGCAACACTGTCGCCAATGTCGCGCGGATGCTGTGGGACTTATAGGTGAAGACAGAGGTCAAGAGTTTACTAAAAATGTATTCTCTGATATGAGTTTTGATGCGCTTGAAACTCACTATAACATCAAAGCACGTCAAGAGTCACAAGCAAAAATCGAAGAGTTTAGATTTTTTCTTGATCGTGCAAATGATCGTGTAAGAAAAGAAAAAGAGGAACTCTCAAGTGATGGCAATACTATTTTAGTAGCTGTTACAACTGCGGGCGAGGGGATGATCAACCAACACTTTGGTTCTGTCAGAGAGTTTTTGATCTATGAAGCAGGGGATAAAGGGATTCGTTTTATCCATCACCGTAAATTAGACTATGAGTATTGTGCTGGACCTGAGGGTGGAAATCCAATAGAACCGATACTAGAAAAACTCAAAGATTGTAAACTAATCCTTACAGCAAAAATAGGCGGATGTCCGCAAGATGATTTATCGAAAGCTGGACTTATCGCAGATCAAAGCTATGCATATGAGCCAATAGAGATATCCGTGCTTAAAGCGACAAGAAAATATTTTAACCTGCCCCAAGTGATGGAAGGGAATTAACACCATGTTAATCAATGACACAACACTCCGCGATGGTGAACAAGCGCCTTATGTGGCGTTCAATACAAGCGAAAAACTTTCTATTGCACAAACTCTTGTAGCGTGCGGTGCCGATGAACTAGAGATCGGTATTCCTGCTATGGGAAGCAAAGAGCAAGAGGATATAAAAGAGTTACTTTCTCTTGGATTAGATGTTCGTATGATGACGTGGAACCGTGCAAAGATGAGCGATTTAGAAGCATCTTTGGAGTGTGGTGTCAAAGCAGTGGATCTTTCCATTCCTATTTCAGAACTTTTGATAGATTTGAAATTTGGCGGTAATAAAACTGCCATGTTAAAAGAGCTAGAAACTACTATAAGAGTCGCAAAACAAGAGGGTCTTTTTGTCTGTATAGGCGGTGAAGATAGCTCACGCGGCAGTATAGAGTTTATGAAAGAGGTGATGACTTTAGGCAAAGAGTTGGGTGCTGATCGTTTCCGCTATTGCGATACGGTTGGAATCATGACACCGACACAGATCTACAATGATGTCAAAACTCTGACAAAACTAAATATTCTCCCAATAGAGATGCATACGCATAATGACTTCGGTCTTGCAAATGCAAATGCGCTGAGCGGTTTGGATGCTGGTGCAATTAGTGTTAATACCACAGTCATTGGTCTAGGCGAGCGAGCTGGAAATGCTTCGTTTGAACAGATCTCTATGGCACTCAAACATTTGTACGGGCAAACACGTCAAGTAGACACTTTAGGGATGCGTAATCTCGCAGTTATAGTTGCCAATGCGGCGGGCTTGACTCTCTCTCCAAGCGCGCCGATTATCGGTGAACATATCTTTTCTCATGAAAGCGGAGTCCATGCAAATGGGATGATGAAAAATTCTCGTGCTTACGAACCTTTTGGTGCTGAAGAAGTAGGTTCACTGCGCCAATATCCAATAGGAAAACACTCTGGAACAGGTACGATTTTGTATCACTTAAAACAGCTAGGGATAGATGCACAAAAGCACACGTTACAAGATCTGTTACCGCGTATCCGAGAGATAGTGACTTCACGTAAAAAAGTTTTAAGCGAGGTTGAACTCATTACTCTTTACAAGGAAGTTTTATGTTTATAGGATGGCTAAAATTTGGTGATGTCAGTGAACTTGTGCATATCTCAGAAGAGGTGGGTTGGTTACTTGATGGCTACCATGTCAAACTTATGATGATGCACTCTCCACATTTGTGTTACGGTGCTTATGAAGATGGAAAACTTGTCGGTGCAGTCATGGCAATAATTTTTGAAAAATCGGCAATGATCAAATACTTTATGGTTCGACCAGGATATCAAAAACAGGGGATCGGACGCCGTTTGTTTGAGACACTGCTAAATGTACTTGATAATGATTTTAAAAGCATCTATCTTCATGCAAATCCTGCGATGATCAAATTTTTTGAAGAGCATGGCTTTAAAGCGAAGATGGAAATCGGAAGATTTTTAAATGTTGGAAAAGTACCACCGTTTAACTTTACCAATGCTCATGCAAAAGAGCTTGATGGCAATAATTTCGAATCAATTATTGCAACCATTGACAAAGAAACATTCGGTGAAAACAGAATGGATTTTTTGCTCGATGAGATGGAGCGAACAAGCTCTCTTAAACTCTCCCTGCCAAATGGATTTCAGCATTCAAGTATAGTAAATGCACGCAATGTGTATCTCGGTCCTTGGCAAGTACGCGAAGGTTTTGAGGATGAAGCTGAAAAGATGATGCGCGGAGTACTTTATTTTCGAGGACTAAAAAAAGTGGCTGCTGATGTGCCTCTTGGTGTTAAGCATGTCGTAGATCTCTATGAAAAATACCATTTTCAAAACAAACAGCGTTTTGTCCACATGGCCCGTGGAACAGATACGCAGATTCGTTTTGAAAATATTTATGCATTTTCATTATAAAAAGGATAAAAAAATGTGTTTGTTACATATGAAAATCGGCGATATGGCGGTTATTGATGCTGTCAATGTAAGTGGTGATTTGAAACAACGTCTTATCTCACTTGGAATGATTCGCAGTGCAAATATCTGTGTTAAAAACTTCGGGTGGTTTAAAAGTACTGTCCAAGTGATGATAGATCGTACGATAATCGCGCTTCGTAAAGATGAAGCTGCACAGATAATGGTACACAAAATTTAATCTTACATGTAAAGGGAGAACGTATGGCACTAGAACCAGCAGAAGCAAAAAGAGAGTGGGCAAAGCTCAAACGTATAGCCGTGGAGATCGCTTCAGAGATTCATGATATTGTAGAAGATACACTTTGGACAGATCATGTCAAGATGCCGGCTTTAAGTGAAAAGCTAAAAGCCGCAGTTGAAGAAGCAAATAGCTTTAAAGAGGCAAACGGTTTATGATCCCATAGCCTTTTTGGCTATGAAGGATAATTTTGTAAATGGTGTTTTAAAATGCTATGTGCAAAATTATTGAAAGGTGGTCTATGATGCAAGAAAAAGAAAAAATTCTTGAGATGGAGGTTTGCGAATGTGGCGAAAAAAATGTCGCAGATGCAATCGATATCTTTCAAAACACCGCTCTGCCTTTTAAAAAAGCGAAAAAACTCGTGACAGAATGCAATAAAAGCTGTTGTCGCGGAGTGCTTATAAAAATTTTTGATATGAATCAATATGGACGCTTTGACTATGATGAGATTGCGTATTTGATAGAACAGCGCCAAGAGAGACTCAAAAGACTAGGTGAAGGATCAGATGATGAAGATGAATAAAAGCGAACAGCAGTTAAAAGATTGGCTGGTTTGGCATAACTGCATTGATGAGAGTGCAGAGTCATTTTTACACATCACTCGTTTGGATCTAAGTGGAAAAAAACTAGAAGAGTTACCGGAAAATTTCGGATTACTTGAGAATCTCCTTGCTCTGAATCTTTCAAATAACAAGCTTTGCACGCTTCCTGAGTCGATGAAAAATCTCAGTAAACTAAGCAATCTTGATATCCGAAGAAATCGTTTTGAGAGCTTGCCACCAGTTTTACAATATATGCAGTTACGCTCTATCAATGCATGTTCAAACAAACTCAGCGATGTTAGTGTTTTAGAAAAATGTCCACAAGTAAGAGTTCTTGATCTGAGTGACAATATGCTAAAAAGTTTAGATCATTGTTTGGCCGAAGAGAATGAGTTACGGACTCTCAATATTGCATCAAATCTTTGTCATGACATGAGCAATGTTTTTGAGTTTTTAGGAAATGTGGAGCGTCTCAATGTAAGTGAAAATCTTATGAAAGAGATTCCATCATCCATCAAAGGATTACTCTCTATTGAAGAATTGAACGTATCTTATAATCATATAGAAAAGATAGATGATGCGTTTTTTGATCTTGATGCACAGATCATAGATCTTAGTTCAAATCTGCTCAGGACTCTTCATCTTTGCTCTCTTGTAGAACTTGAACAACTGACCCTTGATGATAATCCGTTTAGAAAACTCACATTGGATTTTAGTTTTGCTCCCTATTTGAGAGAGTTCTCATGTGATAGTTGCGGTCTTAGTGAGTTTTTACTGCCTCAGTCAGAAGCGTTGGAACTTTTGTGTTATTCATCCAATGAGATAGAAATTATTCCAAAAGAGATAGAGCGATATACGAAACTTCAAGAGTTAGACATTGATAAAAACAAGATTAGTGAGTTGCCTGATACTTTGGCAAATCTCTCCTACTTGGACATATTATATATAGGAGAAAACCGATTGAGCGAAAAGGCAAAAAAAGTGATAACCATACTAGACCCAGATATTTGTGATATCAATATGAAAACAGGCATCAGCATAGATAAAGCGCAAGAGAGCGACTTGCCTCAGATGGCAGAACTCCTGAGTGTTCTTTTTGCAATTGAGTCAGATTTTACAATTGATTATGACAAACAACTTTCAGGAATTACCCGTCTTTATGAGCATGAGAGTAGTGATCTGCTTGTGGCTAAATATGAAGATAAAGTGATCGGTATGATTACGATGCAACGTCTTATCTCAAGTGCTGAGGGTGATTATGTCGGACAGATTGAAGATCTTGTCGTACATGAAGAGTATAGAAAGATGAGTGTCGGAAGCCGTCTTATAAATAAGATGCGTAATCTTGCCTTAGAGCATGGATATAAACGTATTCAACTCGCAGCTGATGTGGATAACACCAACGCCTTGCAGTTTTATAGCCGCCGCGGGTTTAAAAAGACCCATCTCAACATCTACCACTACAACGTCTAAAAAATAGACGTTGCTTAGTTTTTAAATTCTAACGTTGCTTCATAATGATCTTTATGTTGTGCATGCGTAAACTTGTAGTTACGAAATGAGGCTATTTTTTCCAAGTTTAAAACTTCCTGCTTTGTTGCTACGATCATTTTTAAAGAATCTCCACCGTAACTGTTGAGCGTTGATTTTAGCTGATGCATCGCGTCTGGAACAGGAAGATTTCTACGAGGATCTAAGGGCTTGCCTCTGGTGTCTAGGACTCCATCAACAAGATTTAAAGGAACTTGATACTCTTGCATCAGTCTTTTTGATGAACTTTTCCAACCGGCTTTGTCCAGATCAGCACTCCCAAAAAGTGCACAATGACAAGTACCGTATTCTTTGATCTCATCTTCGATATATTCACAAGGACACATCATTTTTTTGTTCAGAGTTGCGTCACTTGATGGCTCAAAACAAGGACAAAAGCGTTGACCAAAAGTAGCTTCCATCTCACTAACCCAGATTTGAAGATTTGTGCTCATCATCCAGCTAGGATTGAGAGCGTAGTTCTTTTGCGCTATATATTTTTTCATCCATCTATCTTGTTTCTTTACTTGGTGTCGGTATTTCCAAAGATCTTTAAAAAAACCTATCATCATTTTAAGCATTGTCATTTTCCTTTTTCTGCCAAGCTGAGGCATGTAGTGGCGTGATTATAGTCAAAAGAGCAAAAATCTCGACAAAAAATGGCTTCTGCATAAACTATTCTTACAAATTTGTCTTATTTGAACTGTTTTGTCAGTCCAAAGTTGTTTTTGGTAGGTTCAATAGTCTAAAAAGTCGAGAACGGAGGATGCAATAGTCACTGTGAAGTACATGGATACCTTGAGAGAACCAATTAGGTTGGAGAGGGTGTATTTAAACTAAAGGAGAAAAAATGGCTGCATTACGTCAAATAGCATTTTACGGTAAAGGTGGGATTGGTAAATCTACTACATCTCAAAACACGTTAGCTTCAATGGCTTATTACTTTGATAAAAACATTATGATTGTCGGTTGTGATCCTAAAGCGGATTCAACTCGTTTAATCTTACATGAGAAAGCTCAAAACACTATTTTACAACTTGCTGCAGAAATGGGTACTGTTGAAGATCTAGAGCTTGAAGATGCACTAAAACCAGGTGCGGGGATTTTTTCTCCTGAAATGCCACATGGTTGGATTAACTGTACTGAGTCAGGTGGACCAGAGCCAGGAGTTGGTTGTGCAGGTCGTGGAGTTATTACAGCGATTAACTTTCTTGAAGAAGAAGGCGCTTACGAAGCTGAAGGTCTAGATTTCGTTTCTTATGACGTTCTTGGTGACGTTGTTTGTGGTGGATTTGCTATGCCAATTCGTGAAGGTAAAGCTCAAGAGATCTACATCGTTATGTCTGGTGAGATGATGGCTATGTATGCAGCTAACAATATCTCTAAAGGTATTTTAAAATACGCTAACACTGGTGGAGTTCGTCTTGCTGGTCTTATCTGTAACGCTCGTATGACTGACTTTGAATACGATTTGGCTTGGGCTTTAGCTCGTGACCTTGGTACTCAAATGATTCACTTCGTACCACGTAACAACATTGTTCAACGTGCTGAAATTCGTCGTATGACAGTTGTTGAATACAGCCCAAAAGCTGATCAAGCTCTTGAATACAAAGAACTTGCTCGTAAAATCATCAACAATGATATGAAAATTATTCCAACTCCTTTAGAGATGGATGATCTTGAAGCATTGATTATGAAATACGGTCTTGATGAAGAAGCTGATGAAGATAACATCGGTAAATCAGAAGCAGAGTTATAAGAACTGCTTTCTAATCAACACTTAGGCTGTTCCCTCTTTTACGAGGGACAAAACATTCTCATAATGAAAAGAAAATAATAGATAAAGAAGGAGAATTTTATGTTTATTTTAGGTTTCCACTTCCCAGCAGATATGGGTAATACAGTTCCAGATGAAGCAGTAGTTGCAAAATTAGATGAAGCTAATGTTGATACAAGCGGTATCAATGAAATCAAAATGTTTACTGAATACCACGGTCAAACAGAAGAACTTTCATACACAAACAAAGATACTTTTATGTTCAAAGCTCTTGTTCACTATGTAAAAACAGCAGAAACAGATTATATGATCTATACAAATCGTTACCAAATTTCTGAATTGTCTAAACGTTTAGACAGTGATGATGAGACTATGGCTCTTTGTAAAAAATTCGATTCTATGGCTCACTTCAAGATCGTAGCTGCGTAAGTAAGTTAAATTTTTACAACAAAAATGTAATGAACCGCAGAGCGGTATGGGCTCTCCGCCGAGGAGAACCAAGTGTTAACGCAGCCTAAGGGGCTTTGCTCCTTTGGCGTATAGAAAATATTATAAGGAGAATGAAATGGGTCCAGAATCATTGGAAGCTAAACAAAAAGCGGCTATTGAAGAAGTTTTAAAAGCTTATCCAGAAAAAGCTGCTAAAAACCGTGCAAAACATTTAGGTGTTGGCGGTCCGGAAGACGAAAGTCAAAAAACTTGTGGTAATGTACGTTCAAATAAGAAAACTGTTCCTGGTGTTATGAGTCAACGTGGTTGTGCTTATGCGGGTTCTAAAGGGGTTGTTTGGGGACCGGTTAAAGATATGATCCATATTTCTCATGGACCTATCGGATGTGGTCAATACAGCCGTGCAGGACGTCGTAACTACTACATTGGTACAACAGGTGTTGATACATTTGTGACAATGAACTTTAGTTCAGATTTCCAAGAAAAAGATATTGTTTTCGGTGGAGATAAAAAGCTTACAGTTTGTCTAGAAGAGATTGATGCATTATTTCCTTTAAACAATGGAATCACTGTTCAATCAGAATGTCCAATTGGTCTTATCGGTGATGATATCAATGCAACATCTAAACAATATGCAACAAAAACTGGTCAAACAGTTGTACCTGTAAACTGTGAAGGTTTCCGTGGGGTTTCTCAATCACTTGGTCACCACATCGCAAACGATACAGTTCGTGATTATGTTTTTGATGCAAATCCAAAAACACTTGGTGCACCGATTGAAGTAACTGAATATGATGTTGCTATTATCGGAGATTATAACATCGGTGGAGATGCTTGGTCAAGCCGTATTTTACTTGAAGAGATGGGTTTACGTGTTGTAGCTCAGTGGTCTGGTGATGCTACTCTTAAAGAGATGGTTGCTACGACTAAAGTAAAACTAAACTTACTACACTGCTACCGTTCTATGAACTATATTTCTCGTCATATGGAGAAAGAATATGGGATTCCTTGGATAGAGTATAACTTCTTTGGCCCAAGCCAAACAGTAAAATCTCTACGCAAAATCGCTGCATTCTTTGATGAGAGTATACAAGCAAAATGTGAAGAAGTTATTGCTAAATATCAACCACTTGTTGATGCAGTAGTAAATAAATATCGTCCACGTCTAGAAGGCAAAACAGTAATGTTGTTTGTTGGTGGTCTACGCCCTCGTCACGTTATCGGTGCTTATGAAGATCTAGGTATGGAAGTTATCGGTACTGGTTATGAGTTCGCTCATGATGATGATTACAAACGTACAAAAGATGAAATCTTCCGTTCAACTGTAATCTATGATGATGTTAATGAGTATGAGCTTGAAGCGTTTGTTAAAGCACTTCAACCAGACTTAGTTGCATCAGGTATCAAAGAAAAATATGTGTTCCAAAAAATGGGTCTGCCATACCGTCAGATGCACTCTTGGGATTATAGTGGTCCTTACCACGGATATGATGGGTTTGCAATATTTGCTCAAGATATGGATTTAGCGATAAATTCTCCAGTATGGGCACACACTAAAGCACCATGGGATAAAGAAGGAGAAGCGTAATGCAAGAAATAGAAAAAATTGTAAATGGTCAAAAACTATTTCAACGTCCTGAGTATCAAGAAGTTTTGAAAAACAAAAAAGAGTTCGAAGGCGGCATGGGCGCTATCGATTCTGAAAAAGTAGCAGAAATTGCTGAGTGGACTCGAAGCTGGGATTACCGTGAGAAAAATCTTGCTCGTACAGCTATTACTGTAAATCCTGCAAAAGCATGTCAGCCTCTTGGTGCTGTCATGGTTGCGCTTGGATTTGAAAACACTATGCCTTACGTTCATGGTTCTCATGGATGTGTTGCATATTTTCGTTCATATTTCACAAAACACTTTAAAGAGCCAACTCCTTGTGTTTCTGATTCTATGACTGAAGATGCAGCGGTTTTTGGTGGTCTTTCAAATATGAAAGATGGTCTTAAAAACTGTGCAGCTCTATACAAACCTGAAATGATCGCAGTCTCTACTACATGTATGGCTGAAGTTATCGGTGATGACTTGTATGCGTTTTCAATAGCAGCAAAAGAGGAAGATGGCGGAGAGTTTTTACCAGCAGAGTTTCCTATAACTTATGCACATACGCCGTCTTTCACAGGTAGCCATATCACTGGATATGACAACATGATGCATGGTATTTTAGAGCAATTGACAACAGATCAAAAAACTGAAGAGAAAAAAGAGCGTATCAATATCATTCCTGGTTTTGAAACGTATATCGGATCAATCCGTTCAGTAAAAGCGATCGTTGAGTCTTTTGGTGCTGATTACTTAATGCTTGGAGATCACTCTGACCAATGGGATATGCCAGCTGGTAACTACAGTATGTTTGCTGGTGGTACTCCGATAGCTGATGCAAAAGATAGTATCAATTCGACATCAACGATATCTCTTGGTAAATATGCAACTGTAAAAACTATGAAAATGGTTCAAAAAAGATGGAAACATGCAGGTGGTACTTCAAACCCAATCGGGCTTAAAGGTACAGATGAGTTCGTAATGAAATTAGCTGAACTTACAGGTAAAGAAGTTCCAGCAAAATTAAAAATCGAGCGTGGTCGTTTAGTCGATGCGATGCAAGATTCTTATCCGTATATGCACGGTAAAAAATTCGCTATCTGGGGAGATCCTGATTTCTTAATCGGTATGGTTTCTTTTCTTTTAGAGATGGGTGCTGAGCCAACTCACGTACTTTGTCACAATGCACCACGTGGTTGGGAAGAAGAGATGAGAGCAATGCTTGATACTTCACCAGCGAGCGCTGATTGTCATGTATGGGCTGGTAAAGATCTATGGCATATGCGTTCATTACTATTCACTCAACCGGTTGATTTTATGATCGGTAACAGTTATGGTAAAGAGCTTATGCGTGATACAGGAATTCCACTAATTTATATTGGATTCCCAATATTTGACCGTCACCACCTACACCGTTATTCAATCAGCGGATATGATGGAGCGTTAAACTTATTGACTTGGATCACAAACAAAGTTCTAGATCAGTTAGATGAAGAGACTAAAAGTATCGCTTCAACTGACTACTTCTTCGACTTAGTTCGTTAATCTTACTTTATTCTTCATTCTCCTGCCGTCCTTTTTGGACGGCAATTTCGGCTTTTTTTTCCATATCTAAATCTTTTTTTTCCATCTTCATTTTGTTACCAAAAGTGATAAAATCTTTATTCCTATACAAAATGCATTTCATATAATGTATTAAAATAATTTTTTTTGTTATATTAAAACTTAAATAAAGCGAAGAACGCTTTACATGTAAGCCACCTAAAAAATGAAGTTAATTAGTATACTGTCCCTGGATTTTAGATTTTTCAAAAGAGGTGATGTAATGAAATGGTTAAAGATATTTGGCATACAGTGGTTTTATAGCAACTATTTTGAAGGATGGAAAAAGCGGAGTATAAAAAGCAAATTAAAATCTTTATTTTCATTGTTATTTAGTGCGATATTATTTGCAATTATTGTAATTCCAACGAGTTTTGTAGGCTATATTGTCATTGTAGTTTTAATAAAAAATAACAATGGATTTTATTATATTATTACAGGATTACTGATTATTGGATTTGGACTTTGGTGGAAATTAAATATTTATTGGTTCTATAGAACTGGGGCATATCTTCAAGAGAGCACAGCAATAATCGAAGAAAAATTATCCCATAATCAAGAATTAACTCCTCCAGAAAAAAAAGTATTGAAGAGTATGAATTCGGGACCATGGATGTGGAAAGTATGTTCCAGATTGGGTATAGTGCTAATTGCTATTGGCTTATTTTTATTAATCATAAAATAAAAAGAAAATGAGATAGCAAGGAATTTACTCTTGAAAAATCCGGGGACAGTATACTAATTAATTGTAAATTTCGTAAAGTGTTGCGTATTGCGCAATATATGATATAATATACCATGATTAAGTCATTTACACATAAAGGCCTTGAAAAGTTCTATGAAGATGGAACGACAAAGGGTATTGTCTTTGAGCATTCTAAGAAAATCAGAATGCGTCTAGTAGCACTCGATACTGCAAAAATCATTGAAGATATGCAGCTTCCAGGTTTTGGGTTATATAAACTAAAAGGCGAGAGATCTGATATCTGGTCTATAAAAGTCAATGGCAATTGGAGAATAACATTTCGATTTGAAGATGGAGATGTTTATATAGTAAATTATGAGGATTATCACTAATGAAAATGCACAACCCGCCACATCCCGGTGAATTTATAAAAGATGTTTATTTAGATGAGTTAGGTGTCAGCGAGAGAGAAGTGGCATTAAAACTAAAGGTAGCGCCATCTACACTGCACCGTTTAATCAAAGGAACGAGCAGTTTAACGCCAGAGATGGCACTTCGTTTGTCCATTACCTTAGGCAGAACACCTGAAAGCTGGCTAACTATGCAAGATAATTATAGCCTATGGATCGCTTCTAAAGAGATTAATTTAGATGATGTAGAAAAATTACAAATTCCCGCGTAAAACATTTGAGAAAACTGCTCATAAATTGAAAAGTACGAAAAATTCTGGGACATTATCTTTGATTAATTAGTATACTGTCCCCCGATTTTTTAAATAATGCTTTACATGTAAGGCAAATAAATCAAAAAAAATCAGCATGAGCAATTTACTTATAACTTCAAAGGAGAGATTATGGGAATGGTTTTAATTATAGTGGGGTTGATAGTAGCATATTTGTGTTGGATTACAAAGCGTGAATATGAATATATAGGGAAAAAAAATATTGACAATGGTGGTGAATCCCTTGAAGACAAACAAAAAAATATATATGGGAAGTTGGAAAATGATGAAAAAATAACAAAAATGGAGCGTTTTTATCTTTGGAGTTGGTATGCTAATAAATTTGTATATGGCGGATTGACTTACGGTATTTATGGCGGTCTCGCTGTCAGTATTATTGGTCTTATAATGTTTTTAATAAATAAATAATATAAAAGGAAATAAAATGTCAACATCTACTACACAAGCAGAAACAATCGGAGATTACGCTCAACTTGTAGCTTTGTCAATCCAATCTTTATAACTAGACCATATGTTTCATACCTTGCTTCAAATGGAGGGTTGGTTACCAGTCTAGCAGATTTAAAAAATCCGGGGACAGTATACTAATTAATTACAACTTGCAATATATTTGAGTAGATAGATTTTATTTTTGTATCCTTTACATGTAGAACAAATAAGTCAAATATAAAAAGTGGCGTGATGGAATATGCCAACTTTTTCTAATGTGTCTATACGGTAAGATATAATAGTAAAATCATAATTTTTGAGAAATAATAAAGTGAGTATTGTATGAGTCAAATCCTAATTTATCAAAATGAAAGCGGTGATATCAATGTCGATGTCAGACTTGAGGAAAATTCTCTTTGGTTGAGCCAAGCACAGATTTGTGAGGTTTTTGGAAAAGCAAAATCAACGATTAGTGAACATATTAAAAATATTTTTCAAGAGGGTGAATTAAATCTCATATCAACTGTTCGGAATATCCGAACAGTTCAATTTGAGGGGAGTAGAGAGGTTACAAGGGAGGTTGATTTCTATAATCTTGACATGATAATAGCGATAGGTTTTAGAGTGAAATCACCACAAGGAACAAAGTTTAGAATATGGGCAAATAAACGACTTAACGAGTACATTACAAAAGGTTTTGTACTCAATGATGAGCGATTTAAGAGCGGTACTTCTATGAGTTATTTTGATGAACTTCAAAAACGACTTAGAAATATTCGTATCTCTGAGAGGTTTTTTTATCAAAAAATCAAAGATATTTATATGACAAGTCTTGATTATGATGCCAAAGATGAAAAAACGATAGAGTTTTTTAAAATTGTTCAAAACAAACTTCTCTGGGCAATCTCATCACAAACAGCTGCACAGCTTGTGCATAATAGAGTTGATGTAAATTTACCACTTCTAGGAATGCAATCTTTTGATAAAAACGGTCAAAACATTACTAAAAAAGATGTAAGCATCGCCAAAAATTATCTGAGTGAAGAAGAGATCAAACTTTTAGGACTTTTAGTAGAACAATATTTGGCATTTGCAGAGACTATGGCGATGCAACGCCAACCAATGTATATGAAAGATTGGATAACAAGACTTGATGCCATCATCTCTCTCAATGGACGGGAGCTTTTAACACATGCAGGAAGCATAAGTCATGACAAAGCATTGGCAAAATCTACACAAGAGTACGAAAAGTACAAGCTAACAAAAAAAGAACTCGAAAAGCAGATGAACATCCAAGAACTTGAACTTGATATAAAGAACATGAAGCTTAAATAAGGGGTATAAGCCAAAATCCATTTTTCCGCTTTCTAGTACACATAATGCACTTATAGAAAATAAACAAGGCAGAACTATGAACGTAGAAGAGAAGATAAAAGAGAACTTACTTAAAGAGATGTACACAAACATCGACAAGCTGTATGATTTTATGGAACAGCACTACATTTTAGATGACCATCATCATGGTCTTATCATCAAACAACTCAACAAACTAAAAGACCAGTTTTATCTTGTCTCTCAAAACTCTAAGTTATCTTAAATAAGAACAGTTAATGCAGTTATGTAATAAAAAAGGAATCATAATGGAATACCATATCGTAGTAGAAAAGTTATGTGGCTGTGCGAAACGTAAGGGAATGCCTCAGATTAAAACTTTTGATGATAAAGAAAATGCACACAGAGTAGCGCGTGCATGGGCACAAGAGCTCAATGAGAGTTTTTGTGGACAACATGAGTTTAGTGTTATAGAAGTTGATGACAACTTTGTTATAGCTGTTGGAGAGGGAAGTTACTAATTTCTCTTACATGTAAGGATATAAAATGATTATCGGTGTACCACTAGAGATAAAAACAGATGAATATCGTGTTTCGATCACACCTGCGGGTGTAGTAGAACTCATCAAAGACGGCCATAGTGTCTATGTACAAAACAGAGCGGGAATCGGAAGCGGTTTTAGTGATGATGCGTACAAAACAGCGGGCGCAGTTCTTTTAGAAGATAGTGCCACGCTTTATGACATGGTAGATATGATCGTAAAAGTAAAAGAGCCTATAGCCGCTGAGTACGAGCTTTTTAAGCCTTATCAAACGCTTTTTACATATCTGCATCTTGCCGCGGATGAAGCACAAACAAAGTTTTTACTCCAAAAAAAAATACGTGCATTTTCTTATGAAACTCTATATGTAAACGGTCGTTTGCCACTTTTAGAACCAATGAGCGAAGTTGCTGGAAAAATGGCTGCTTTGATGGGAGCTGTGCATCTTGGTAAATACCAAGGAGGAAGCGGTTTACTTGCGGGTGGAGTGAGCGGAACGCATAGAGCAAAAGTGATGATACTTGGCGGTGGCGTTGCCGGAAAAGCAGCCGCCGAAGTTGCCGCAGGACTTGGTGCGGATGTAACCATCTTTGACATCAACTTAGAGCGTCTGCACTATTTGGGCGATGTGCTTCCTAAAAATGTAGCAACACTTTACAGCTCACATGCGACGATTGCGACACTATTACCAGAGTGCGACATTATTGTCGGTACAGTTTTGATCCCTGGAGCGAGGGCACCAAAACTCATAACAAAAGAGATGCTAAAACTGATGAAAAAAGGAAGTGTCCTCGTGGATGTTTCTATAGATCAGGGTGGATGTTTTGAAAGTTCACGTCCAACGACGCATTCGCATCCTACATTTGTTGAAGATAGCATCGTACATTACTGCGTGGCAAATATGCCTGGAGCGTATCCGCAAACCTCGACATATGCGCTTACAAATGCAACACTGCGTTATGTAAAAGCTTTGGCAAAATTTGGAGCAGAAAATATTTGTAAAGAACTCCCCGTCATGATAAGTTCGCTCAACACTTACGATGGAGTTTTATATAACAAGGCTGTGGGCGAAGCACTTGGTATAGAAAGCGAGGAGTGGTAATCAAAGCTTTTAGAGTTTTATATTCTGATTGACAATCTTCTCAAAATTTCTAAGTATTTTACTGCTTGTGTCACATCTTTGTATATTTGAAAGAAGTTTATCTACATCAAAATTGAGCTTTATGAGAGCATCTTTTTGATTTAAAATATACTCTTTCATAATATCTTTATCAAACTCAGGATGAAACTGCACTCCCCAGATATTGTTTGTAAATCGCACCGCTTGATGAACATCTTTTGCATTTTTTGCCAATACTTCTGCGCCAAATGGTAGTTTTATGACACTTTGGTAGTGTGTTTCATAAGCATAAAATTTCTTAGGAAAGTTTTTTAAGAGAGGATCAGAAGAGTTTTGGATGAGTTGGTTTATCTTCACCACACCTATCTCTTTACCTTTTTTGTTAAAATCACTTTTACCGCCGAGCGCTTTTGATATGAGTTGATGCCCATAACAAATTCCAAGAAGCGGTGTATGGCTCTTAGATATTTTTTTGATATATTTTTCAAGTTTCACACTCCATGGGAGTTCAGCTGTTACCATATTGTGCGAGCCTGTGATGATCCACCCTTTAGCACTGTTAATACTTGGTAGCTTTTCATCTTTTAAGATATCAATAACTTTTACTTTTGTATTTTTACTTTTTAAAAATCTGAAAATCCATGTGTCAAAGTCACTGAATTTTTCTTTTGTACTTGGGAATGTTTCACCCACTTTTAATATATAGAGATATTTCATAGCATTAACTCCTGCTTGAAAGTTTATATCAAACCATCAAGATAGGAAGCTATGTTTATGTGTATATTTTAATCAACTCATCGATTTATATTATTTTATAGAGATGGCAAACTCTTCTAGAAGTTTGTGAGGTTCATTTTCTAATCTTTGCTTGAGTATTTGTGAAAAGCCGTCTGGATATATCTCAAACTCTTTTTTGTGAAATGAGTCTAAGACGGCAGTGACTATAGCCTCAGGTTTTGTTTTTGGCATAGGTGAACCCTCTGTCATTTTTGTTTCTATGGGTCCAGGAAGCACTTCATACACTTCACCGCTAAAGAGTCCAAATTCAGCGCGTAAGGCTTGCGTAAATGAGTGTAGGGCGCTTTTAGATACTGAGTAATTTGCCAAAATCGGGAGATTGACGAGAGCTAAAACTGAAGTAATATTGATAACTGTCCCTTGTGAAGATTTGAGTTTTTCAAAAAGTGCCTGAGTGAGATTTACAGTTCCTTTTAAATTGACCTCTATATCCGTAAAACTGCTGTCAAAGAGCCTTGTATTTGAGTTTGTACCAGCATTGTTTATTAGTATATCTAGTGTATCAATTTTTGAAACAGCTTTATTTATAGACTCTTGTGAAGTGATATCCATCTCTATAATTTCTATGGTCTCACTTATGGCTTTAAGCGTTTCTAAACTCGTAATATCTCTAGCACTACAGTAAATTTTACTTGGATGTAATTCCAATATTTTCTCCACAAATGCAGTTCCTAAACCGCCATTTGCACCAGTAATCAATACAACTTTATTTTTCATTTTTTATCCTCATATATTTTTGAATTATTATTAAGTCCACATTGCAGGGAGCAAATATATTTAACAATCACTTAACTTCGTAATCATATAATATGAGTATCTAAAATAAGGTAAGAAATGATGAAATACAGAAAAACATTTGATGAGTTTGAAAAAATCATAGTCAAAGATGAGTTGGCAAAGTTTTTAGGTGTCAATGATGATGGCGTGATAGAGTTTTCATATATTGATATCGTAAAAAGTGCTGGACATAGTTGTGGCACAGTTGCTGGCGCGTATATCATTGCACTAGAAGGATTGAGGGCACTTTATAAAGATGAACTTCCAAAACGTGGCGAGATAAAAGTGGAGCTCAAAAGAGCACCAAGAGAAGATAACGCCGGAGTCGTTGGTTCTGTACTTTCAAATATTACAGGAGCAAGTATTGATTTTGGCTTTGGCGGTCTGCCTACGGGAGCGTTCAACCGAAGAGATACACTTTTTTTTGAAGTAGAGATGCAAGAGGATGTTCGCTTGACTCGCCTAGATACAAATGAAAGTGTCTCCATAAACTACAGACCTGCAAAAGTGGTCAATCCTATGGCGATTTTAATGAGTGCTATTGCTCCTGATGCAACACAAGAAGATAAAGAGAGTTTTGCAGACCGTTTTCAAGAGATGGTGCAGACTCTTTTTAATAATAAAGATAAAGTAATAGAGATTTTAACTCCGTCCAAAGTATAAACAATTTATTTGTATATGAGTCACAATTTCTTCCTTCGAATTGAGTATTTTTTCATACTAATCTCTTTTCGTTTTCTTTTCGTTCTTTTCTTATAATTCTCCCAAGCATATTATAAGGAAAACGTATGAAAAGAGTTTCAAAAACAGCGTTACTAAGTTTAATATTACTCAGCTCTTGCATTGAGATTAATGCAGCAGATTGGTTAATGATACAAGGATCAGAACCTGATACTATAGCACCACAAGGTGTCATCGTTCCCAACCGCAATAAGACACCAAAAATTTGGGGATTTGCACAGGTTAATTATATGAAAGATTATGGAAGTGTTGCTGTAACAAGCGGTAAGACAACTACACCATTTTCACTTTTGTCACCTAATCTTGATAGCCAGTCAGGGTTTAATGTTTCTAGAGCTCGTCTTGCTGTACGTGGAATGGCGGATGATGATAATATGGTGAACTATTTCGTTATGACAGATTTTGGTAATAATGGCATTAATAATTTGGCAAATCATAGTACACCCACTTATCTTACAGATGCTTCCATAACATTAAAATATATACCAAATGCGAAAATACGTGCCGGACGTTTTAAATATCCTGGAAGTGAAGAAGGATTTGAAGCTGTATATTTTTCACCATATATTGAATTTACAACTATGGGTGATCAACAGCTTAATGAACGTAGAATAACAAAAGCTTCAGGACCGCAAACAGGCGCTGCTGCAGGCGGAGCGGTAAATACAAATTATACCAGTACGTCTGTGACCGATCCTGTTGGAGCGTTTAGAGATACCGGTGTGCAAATTTTTGACACAATATCACTTAATGATACTTGGGCACTCAGCTATGCTTACATGTACGGAAATGGCACTGGAATTTCAAATTCTAGTAATGACAGTCAAGGTACGCATTATGGATATTTGGCACTAGAAGATACTTTTGGCGGAGGTAAAGGATTTTATACGAATGCTATGAAATTTTATGTTTGGGGACAAGATGGAAAACGTAACTTTACCTCTAATGGAACTACTCAGATAAGTGCAGATCGTAAACGTTATGGAGTAGGGGTATCTTATTATAACCATGGTCTCAGAGCTGAAGCAGAATATATGGTTGCAGAGGGAATGATCTACCAAGGTGCAAAAGACGTTGATGCAAACGCATTATCAACAGATTGGGAATTTCAATTTGCAACAGGAAGTCAAAATAAAGCCAATGGTGGTTATATCAATCTACAATATGAACTATTTCCACACAAATTTGAAGTATTTGGTCGTTATGATTTTTCAAATCGTTTAACAAATGATGTCAAAGGTGAACGTGACTTTAGGACAACAACCTTAGGGATGTCTTACCGATTTAACGGACCTACTCGAATCGATTTTAACTATCTTTTTAGAGAAGCAAAAGCACCAGGAAATGCAAGTGCACAACCTCTACTAGACAAGATGGGTAATCGTGCCGAAGTTCAATTAACTTATGCATTTTAAAAAGGATAAAACTATGAAACTTATAAACCTATTATTCATCGCGCTGAGTATTGCAGCACTTCCCCTCGCTGCAAGTGAAAAAGCTGACAATGATGTTGTTAAAGTTGTTTACCAATGTGATTTTCCAGAACCAGATCGTGTGCATTTGATGTTAAATACCATCAAGAATGCAACTGAGTATTATGATAAAAATTTTATACAGTATGAAGTAGACATTGTCGCTCTTGGACCATGTCTTCAATACGTCATGAAAGATTTTAATAAAACCGGTTTTGAAGAAAAACCTTATATCACTAAAGGTGGACCAACTGGCGCTGGTACGAGATCTCGTTTAAAAGGATTACAACTTACAGGCGGTGATAAAATCAAAATATATGCCTGCAAAAATACAATGGACAATAATCATGTTTCAGAGAAGCAAATCGAGGATTTTGCAACCATCACACTAGCGGGAATCGTCAAAATTATTGACCTTGAACGTAATGGTTATGCCTATATAAAAATTAAGTAGAAATTTTGAAAAGCATCTGTTATTTTAGTTTAAAAACTTATAATAACAGGCAAAGGTTCTTATGAGACTGTATCAAAAATATCTGGCTTTATTATTGGTGATTTTACTCACGTTGATTGTTTATTTTTATACACAAAAAAAACAAGAGTTTGTCAATAGGATCGATATAGTTCTTATGAATTTGTTAGATAAAAAAATTGAACAGGAGAAAGCAGAGGGATTTGCATTCTCCTTTGCCTTGGCTCAAAATGAGACTTTGCAAACTGCCATAGAAAATAATGATACTCAAAAAATTACAGAAATTCTTGAAAGATATTCATCTACAATTGAAGTTTTTAACAGTTCAAAAGTGCGTGCACAAATCATTTCAAAAGACTTTGTTATTCTTGCAAGAAATTGGGAACATTCCACTAACGGACTCATGATTAAAACCAATCGACCTGATCTCGATGATATGGTTTTAACACAAAAACCACATGTTTCTTTTGAAGCAGCAAGACGGCTTGTGCTCATCTCATCTATTCCCATAGTGAAAAAAAATCATCTTATAGGTTTTGTTGAAACTATTCAAAATTTTGATGCAATGAAAAAGTATTTAGAAAATTACGATATTGATCTTTTAGTCTTAATGGATGATAAATACCAAGATCAGGCCGTTTTACTTAAAAACAATCCTCACATTGACAATATGGTTGTAGCAAATGATGATGCAAATATTCATCATATTTCTTATCTCAAAAGTGTAGGTTTGAACAAACTCTTAACAAATGGCATACAACAAGCAGAAGATTATATTTACTTTTCTCGCTTAATTCTCAATGCCAAAGGTGAAAATATAGGCTCTTTTGTACTCGTTCTTTCTAAAAAGAAAATGAAATTATTTAGTGCTTTTGAAGAGGAGCTCGATAGTTTTTTAACCTATTCTAGAAAAGATCTATACCTTTCTACGATGAATCAAAATTCTTCAACGAGTCTATGGAAAAACTACACTGCCAAAAATCTGCTTTCTTTAAAACAGTGTGCGCATGCAGAGGATAAAATTGCTTTAGAAGAGAAACTGCGTACAGATCTGAACAACTACACAAAAGATGAGTTAATCTCACTTTTACTCGATACAAACTCCAATCAAAAATCAAGAGGACATATAAAATGAGATTACTTTTACTTGAAGATGATGTTGTTTTAAAAGACAGTATCGAAGAATTTTTATCTTCACAAAACTATACTGTTGACAGTTTTGTCAATAGTGAAGATGCTTTTGATGCTATTTTCTCCGTAGATTATGATCTACTGCTACTTGATGTTAATGTTCCAGGATTATACAATGGCTTTTCACTTCGCAAAGCATTGGCGGATGAAAATAAAAATATACCAACTATTTTTGTTACGTCGATGTCGAGTGCTGATGCCCTTATACAAGGATATGCACAAGGATGTTGCGACTACATCAAAAAGCCTTTTGATCTTACGGAACTCATCCTTAGAGTACAGCATGCGTTAAAAACACACTGCTATAAAACGCAAGATGACTTTCTTATACTTCCTGATAATTACCGTTATAACGTAAGAACATATGAGCTTACATGTAACAGTATGTCAATTTCACTCAGTAAAACTGAAAGTGAGATTCTTAATCTTTTTCTTATGAATAGAAACCATATTCTTACTCTTGAGATGCTGTATGACAAAATTTGGTCAAATGATGTTGACCCTGCAAATGCGAGAGTACAAATCAATAATCTTAGAAGAAAGCTTCCTCAAGATCTGATTAAAAATATCTATGGAACAGGATACCGTCTTGATTGTTGAAGAGATTAGTTTCGTTCGTCGTTACAGCTTAATTTATACATGTATTGTATCTTTTATATTACTGGCACCCTTGTATTTTTATGTTAAGCATAAAATCGATATGCAAGATGTCAGAACCGAAGTTGAGCTCAAATCGATCCAATCACATACCATCAATGCCATGGATACATTTGGTAATAAACCCGACAGCACTTTTGAATTTCCAAAGTTCAATAATTATCAATCAGGACTTTATAGCAATGATTTTTCTGTCATCTTTTCACAAATCAATGAACCCTTACCATCGTATATGCCGGGATATCACAGTGAAGGATCATCTCGATTTTTAATTACAGCTCTTCCTGAAAAAAAATACTTTTTTGCCAACTATCTCATTAGTAAAACTACGATCTCTTATACAGATATTTTACTTGAAGCTAGTGTGATCGCATTTGGTATTATCATATTGATTCTTCTCTTGTCTTTTTATTTTTTAAACAGTTTTTCCTTGCCATTTAAACGTGTAAATGAAAAACTAGATGAGTTTATTAAGGAATCCATGCATGAGATGAATACACCTTTAAGTATTATAAACGTCAATGTTGATCTTTTTAATAGTATGCATGAGTCAAATAAATACCTCCAGCGTATCAAATCAGCTAGTAAGTCGTTGTCGACGATCTATAACGATATGGATTATCTTATTAAGCAAAACCGTGTCGAGTATAAAGATGAGATTATTAATATAGAAGAGTTTGTCAAAGAACGTATGGAATATTTTGAACTGATCTGCCAGTTGAATAATATCACTATGACATTGCATAGGGCGACTCAAACTCAAATATTCTTTAATCCCACAAAATTACAAAGAATTTTAGATAACACTCTCTCAAATGCAATAAAGTTTTCGCATAAAAATGGCAAAATCAATGTTTACATTAGCAAGAATGAAAATGATGGAATTTGTCTCACAATACAAGACTACGGTCAAGGCATTAAACATCCGGAAAAAATCATAAATCGATATTACCGTGAGCAGGAAAATAAAAATGGATTTGGAATTGGTATGAATATTGTCAAATCCATTGTTGATAAAAGTGATATAACAATGGATATTCAATCAACTTATTTAAAAGGCACTACCGTTACCTATATTTTCAATAAATCTTTATTGATTGATAAAGTAACGTGAGCACACTATTGTATAAAAAGCTGTAATTTTACGAAGGGATTAGCCCTAAGTTCTTAGAGCTCTTTTAAATATGTAACGAGGAAATGCAAAGAAAGTGTAAAGTGTTTGTAGATGTCGGCTTGACAAAGTTTTTCTATACTTCTAGTATCAAAAAATAAAAGGATACAAGATGAGTAAAACAACATCACAAGTCATTATAGGTCTAGCTATGTTTAAAGTCGCTTTATTAGTCATTGCAAGTATAGTTATAGGTTCTGTGTTTGCTGACTTATAAGCTTACATGTAAAGGATTGTTTACATTATTTTTATCCATACGCTACTCATATATGCATTCCAAACTTAGAGTTTAGAAGTGAAAAAAGATTTATAATTTATTTTTGCTATACTCATAAAGTTTTAAAGAAAAGGGGAATTGAATGAGCTTAAGTTTAACACTTTCATTTCAATATAGTTGTGTGTTTTGGATATATTGGATTATAGCTGTTTTGATTAGTATTTTATGGGGTTTGGATGGAATACGTCAAGAAATATATTCTACTCAAGAAGTTGTTATTGAAGAATCTACTAAAACTACTACTAAAGAAGTTATAACTAAAAAATCTATCGAAGATGAGAAAAAATGCTGGAAGATAATAAGATTAACTTCTGTTTTTATTTCAGATTTTTTGAGCGGTTTGATAGGATGGGGTGCCCTTTATATTTTACTAAATGTATTGTCAGAACTAAATGTATTATCAGAATTAAATGTACTATCAGCACTAATAAATAAGCATGTAGAAGTATTACCAATAAAAGAGTATGGAATATTTGAAATCTTTTTAGGGATTATTGCTGTTGCAGGTATTACGGGGCATGGTTATCGACTTCCTGATTGGTTA
>Ga0268283_1000549_pt1 | contig 23734 bp, 15 predicted proteins | sample saktaG_13_FD_190140 | JGI IMG/M metagenome (GOLD analysis project Ga0268283, IMG submission 190140) | Saline water microbial communities from Sakinaw Lake, British Columbia, Canada - sak_2013_06_06_36m | ecosystem: Environmental > Aquatic > Non-marine Saline and Alkaline > Saline ... | reverse complement strand
TTTTTCGAGATCCATACAGTATGGTTAGAGAGGACGTTTGTAACACTGCCTTTATTAATGGCGTGGGCAAACCGGAGAACAGCTCTGGAGGCATCACTAAGATTGATTGATGGCGAAATGAGCCAATCTTCATTGGGATAATTACCACCTTGAAATCCTGATATATCAACACAACCATACGTTGCATTGTAAGCCCAGTTCTGATCACCAACTATGCTTTGAGTTGTAAAATTGTTCAAACCATTCGCAAATGATTCACTAAAAAACACATAATCATTGTCAAATCCGATGATATCGTTAGAGTCGCGAAGTATTAACTCGAATGTTGGTGAAAAATAACTCAGTATACCTTCAATGGTTCCTGACCCATAAGGTACTGAAAGTGTTGCAAAATTTGCGAAATTACTCGTCCTGACCTCAAACAAATTACTAACTCCTTCGAGGAAATGAGTGCCTGGCGAATTCCCATCTGCCCAGGTAAGGCCGGCATCTACAAATCGCACATCTTCAATCCGGACCAATTTATTTACCATCGAAAAATTCAATCCGGAGGGTGTAACTACCATTGGATCAGGAACAAAACCAGGTAAGCCATCACAGTAAATATGTTGGTTGATCTCTGGATCAGAAAGTTGACCAATTGCACCATTATACATACCGCCGAGCAGAGGTAACCCTCCATACCTTCCAACAAACATTCCCTGACACTTTATGAAGATTTTTTGCCCTCTTTTATAATGCGTAAAAAGGTTTGTCCTGTCAAGTCTTATCTCAACTCCAGCTGATTCATCCTGGATTACAAGTTGTTTGTAAAAATTACCGGATTCGTCATTTGCTGTTATGATCCCTGAGATAATAATTGAATCATCGACATAGTCACACAATCCCGGATACCTTATCAGAAGAGCAGCTATTGTTGAATTTGCTGTTAATCCCGGATCCGGAGTTGCAATTGTGGTAAAACTCAATTCGGGACCATAAAAAGTTAATGAACTATTGGTTGCATAAGCTCTGACATAATAGACAGAAAGCGGAAGCAATCCCGTTATTGATGAGCTAAATTTTCCAAGGCCCCCGCCATCAGTTGTATGAGAATCCAGGATGGTGGGATGTTGAGATAAACTCCAGCAAACACCCCGGACACTAACATCGGAAGTACCCTGGTAAGTAACGGTTCCGCCGCAAGTAGCTGAATCACAACCGATCTGTATAACCGCTTCTGTGCTTATCAGTGGCATCAGGGCTGTTGGATCTTTTTTGTCATCCTTTTTACAGGCAGGCTGGATCAAGGATATAATTCCTGAGAAAAGAAAAATTAAATATACGGACTTGATTTTCATGCGAATCAGTTTATAAGGCGCAATTTACTAAAAATGGAATAAGAGTCTTTGTTTGCAAAAGAAAATGTTTGATGATCTACCAAATATAAAAAGGCGACCGTTCACAAAGTTTGACAATTTATATCTAAAATGATCTTTATCTATCAGATATATGCCCAGGATAAAGTCAGATAGGAAAGATTCATGAATTACCAATTAGCTAAACTATATTGGATTTGAAAGTAAAAGTTACCTTTTTCAATTTTAGTGATAAAAAAATGACTATCAGTTCATTTAATGAAATTTCAATATCCTCTATGTGCTAATCAAAATATCAAATAGAAAGACATTTTAATTCGATCTGTATACGATTTATACAGCACCATACCAACATAACAAATCGATTATTAAGATAATAAATACATATTCACTAATCAAACATAAGATTCTGATAAAAATATTTCATCTACCAATACGAGAAGCATATGATTTCGCTAAGGAAATTAATAAATGAAGATTTCGGAATAGACCTGCCGATTAAAGGAAGTACCGGGAATTCTATCGATAACCCGGTAATTATTGAGTGGTCACCTGATGATGACTTTGTCTCTGTTGAATTTGCTTACCTGAGGTGCATTGGAATGGCCCGGGGTATTGAGTGGAAATTTATTTCACAAAAGCAGTTAAGCCACAATGGTCGCATGTTAGACAGGCTCACTATTAAGACACGGGAATTCGGCAAATCGGAAATTATTACACAACAGGAAAACTACTATTTCGACATTACCGAGTGGATTGAAAAATCTCCATCAGATTCGAATATCCGCGAAAACTAACGGGAAAATATTTCTTGTTTTAAGTTAACAGTGAAAACGCATAACGTAAAATTACTGTAATTCAGTCTATTCCACCACAAGTTTGCAATAGAATAACATCAATATAACTATTGCTAATCCTGCCAGAAAGTTAATGAACTACTTCGCCACAGAGCAGCGGGGTATCAAAAGCTAGAAGAATTTACAAATTCTGACTCCTGTATTCTGTATCCTCCTTAGAAATAAAGCAAAAAAACGCAGCAAGCAGCGGGGAATTAAATCCAAAGAAAGATTAAAATTAGAAATATAGCTATCTTTGTGATAAATAATGTCAAATGAAAAGATTACTGGTTGTATCGATTTTGCTGATATTTACTGCAACTGTTTCATCGCAGGTTGTCCTCACTTTTAAAGATAATGCACCATTAGCAGGAGATTCTGTCATCTCTCAGGAAATTCAATTCACATTTCCCGGTAATAGTGGATCAAATCAGATATGGGATTTCTCGAAAATTCAATTTATTAACAAGAATCGGGTATCGAATACATCTGAAATGCCCGCAAAACATCCTGAAGAGTTAAGTAATTCGAACCTGGTACTGAATGATCATGGGTATGAGTACTTTCTCCGCAGCAGTGAAGACAATCTCGAAGAACTTGGCCTGGTTTCCAAAGAATATTCCTTTGTATTTTCTGACCCAATGCTAAAAATGAAATATCCTTTTTCCTATGGTGACAAATTTACTGATAACTATGGCGGTGTTGGCTCTTACATGGAAAACAGGAAAGTTGAAGTTAGCGGCAAATATACTGTTGCAGCAGATGGATATGGCACATTGATACTACCTGAAAAGATTTTAAAAGATGCTATGAGGCTCAGGATTGAAGAAACAGGAGTGCAGATTAATCCTTGTAATTCAATTGAACGAAAAATTGTAAGGTATCTTTGGTATGTTCCGTCTGTCAGGTACGCAGTACTCGGATTTTCTACTTCAGAACATACCATCTCCGGACAAGAACCGAAAATTTTAAATTCCGGATTCATAAGTGAGAAAATTTACCACAAGGGAGATATAACAGCTTTATCCCAAAACCTGAATGACCACGATCTTGCTGAAACATCTGTTGTGCTATTCCCAAATCCTTTCAATAAAAAGCTTAGTTATAATTATTTCCTGAGAAAGAAAATGCCAGTAAGCATCGAATTAATGGATATGGCCGGGAGAAGCATCATAAACCTTCTCGATAATCAAATACAGCCTGAAGGATTGCATTCCGGAGAGCTTGATGTCACTAATTTTAATCTGAAAATGGGGGTATATTATTTACGATTCTCTTTCGGAAAAAAAGTGGTTATCAGCAAAGTGGTAAAGATTTAATTTTATACTGCGAATATCTTACAAAAAAATCCTTGTTAACTTTTGATTAACAAGGATTTTTTTTGGAGACTCAAGATGTACTTTTAAAAGAACTTAACAAGCATAAGTTTTTAACAGGATGGTTATTGATCAAATTTATATCAGTCCTATCAATTTACGACACTTGATGCAGAGTTGGGCATCTTTCTGATCAATATCTTCCACATAGGTGCTTGATCTCATAACACATGTTGGAACATGGCAGTGAATTAAACCATAAGTGTGGCCTATTTCATGGATAACCTCTTTTTTTAAACGATCAAGAAGAAACGAATCATCCGACTTCATTCCATATTGCTCGTTGTTCAGCCTGAAAAGTGATGCGATAGCGGCTCGCCCGCCTAACTGAGCTTGCCCGAATATATACGTCAGAATCGGGATAAAAAGATCAACATTAAATAATCCGATGGTCTTAAAGGATCCAGGAATATTCAAAAAAATGACTTCTCTCAATAATTTATCTCCGTTGTATTGTCTTCGCCCGGGATCATAGAATTCGCTTAGATCGACACGGGTTTCTTGTATATCTGCCGAGCAATTAAATTCATGTTTAACAGCCTCAGCAAGCTTTTCGAGAAAACATTTCTCGAAATTTCCAAAAGATATTAATGTGATAGTTTGAGGATTCATTCAATTTAATATCAGCCGGCTTAAAATTCACTGACAATAATGCTCTTATTCTTAAAAATGGCAATGCCTGATCTCAAGCTTTTAGTCCGTATTTTTTAATCTTATTATAAAGGGTGACGCGATCCACTTTTAAGGCCTTTGCCGTATGGGAAATATTCCAACTGTATTTATTCAGAATTTGCAGAATGAATGCTTTCTCAAAATCATCAAGGCTTTCAACGGAACTATCAATAATGTCTTTCGCCAATGGCAGATCTTTAAGGAAGATTTTTTTACCGTTGCCAACCACAATTGCCCGTTCTATCATATTTTCCAGTTCACGTATGTTGCCCGGAAACTGATATTCCAGGATGCGTTTTAAAGCTGCAGATTCAATCGTAATGAGCGGTTTATTCATTGAAGTGCAATACTTCTTTATAAAATAATCAATAAGTAATGGAATATCTTCAACACGTTCGCGTAATGGCGGTATGTGAATATTCATGACGTTAAGCCGGTAATAGAGGTCTTCCCTGAAAGTTCCCTTTTCCACCATGCTTTTCAAGTCCCTGTTCGTTGCGCAGATTACCCTGAAATCTGAAGTTATTTCTTTATTTCCGCCCACGCGCATAAAACTTTTTGTTTCGAGCACACGTAGTAATTCTATCTGCATTTTGGTGGAAATGGTGGCAATTTCATCGAGGAAAATAGTTCCGCTGTCAGCCATTTCAAACCTGCCTTTTCGGTTAAATAATGCACCTGTAAATGCTCCCTTTTCGTGCCCGAATAATTCGCTTTCCAATAAACTTTCGGTTAGTGCCCCGCAATGCACGGTTACCATAGGATAGAATTTACGCAGCGAATTGGTATGGATAGCCCTGGCAATGAGTTCTTTTCCGGTGCCGCTTTCGCCTGTTATTATAACGGACGAATTTGTAGGAGCAACGCTTTCAACTTCCCTCAGAACCTTTTTAATAGCTTCACTTTTGCCGATCAGGTCCTCTACACTTTCCAATGAATCGACCCGTTTCTTCAGGGTTTCATTCTCCTGGGTTAAGGCAATTTGCATTGATGCATTTCTTATCAGGTGCGACAGATCGTCCGGATCAAACGGCTTTGTTATATAGTCAAAAGCGCCGTCTTTCAAAGCCTTAACAGCCGTATCCACCGTTGCAAACGCCGTCATTACGATGACTATCGAATCCTTATCCAGAGATTTTATTCTTCTGAGCATTTCCAATCCATCCATACCCGGCATTTTAAGATCAGCCAGAATAATGTCAAAATTATCAGATTCAAGCCTTGATAAAGCTTTCCTGGCATTTTCGGCACATGCTACCCGATATCCGTCTTCGGTAAACCAAAGGCTTAGCGAATCCCGAACAGATTCTTCATCATCAACGATGAGTATTGATATCTTCTTCTCCATGGTTATTCCCTCTGATTCTTAATTAACGGTAGTGAGATTAATATTGTGGTTCCTTGTCCTGGTTCTGATTTTACACTTATTTTCCCCATGTGGCTTTGCATAATACCATGAACAATTGGTAATCCAAGTCCAATGCCGCTTACGGCCTGTTTTGTCGAAAAGAAAGGTTCAAAAATATGCGGAATATCTTCATCGGAAATTCCAATCCCGTTATCAGTAATTTCAAGTTTGACGGTGTCTTCATCGGGATTTGAAGTTTTTACCAGGATTTCCCCGTTTTCCAGCACTGCTTCTGTTGCATTGATAAGTATTGCCACACAAGCCTGCTTTATCTGGTTCGGGCTGCAGAAGATCAAATCTGATTTCGCTGTATATTCCTTAAGAAATTTGATATTTGCGATCTTTATAGAATGCGACATCAAATCGTATGTTTCCTGCAATATTTCATGAAGGTTCTTTGGCTCAAAATCTTCCTGATCTTTTTTCGAAAAATCCAGTAAGCCCTTAACAATATCTCCGCAACGCTTCGTCTCATTTTCAATCAGTTTAAGATGTTTGAGCATTAACTCCTTTTTATCCTCCGTAAAATCCGGATTACTCAATAGCTTATGCACAAGTTTAGTATATATCAGAATTCCTGACAAGGGATTATTGATTTCATGTGCTACGGACGATGATAATTTCCCAAGAGAAGCTAAACGCTCTATATGGATTAATTCATTCTGGGCATTACCCAGTTCTTCCGATTTTTTCTGAACTTTATATTCAAGTTGTTGCGACCAGTTTTCCAACTCAGTTGTTGCAGTCTGGAGATTATCAAGCATGTCATTAAATGCGCACGAAACCATCCTCATGTCGTCCAACTGATTGGGTTTTATTTCAACTCTTGAGCTTCTGTCTCCATGGGCAACAGCAATACTTGCTTTTAACAATTCGTTCAGTGGATTTTTTATTTCTCTGCGGGTAAATAATATTAAAAATGAGGCAAGTAAAAGTGTTGTTAAAATTGCCAGCAGGTAAAACTCAGTTGAAGATTTTCCTACTGCAGCATCAAGATCTTTCAGAGGAACTTTAATTATCAACGAACCAAGAACTTCATCAGCGGCCTTGTGTGCATGACAGGAGCTTTGGTAGCAGGATTTCGAATTAAGAATGGGTGTTCTGATTAGAAGATGCCTTTGGCTATTAAGGCTTTTATTCATCTTACACTCGCTACTGGCAGTTATGATTTTATAGGACTTTTCTTTGGAAGGGAACATTGCTCTCAGGTTAGTATGGCAACTCTTGCAATTAGGGTTTATGTGACCTTCTGTTTCGGAAGCAAAGGATGAATAAACAAGGTCATCCTCACTATCGTACATATTTACATCCTCAATGCCAGGCAACGTGTGAATGATATCCAGGGTATTTTGAAGTGCCCCTTTATCGTTTTCCAACATTGAATGATATAAAGCTCCTTCGACGAGTGAACCGACATTGTTTCCGCTTTGGACAATAACTGTATTTAGGTACTGCTCGTATACGGATCTGAAAATAACGCCAAAAGAAACAAACAGGAAAACCGACAAGATTGAAATAATAAGAACAACGCGTCCGTAAATTGATCGCCTGAATTTTACGTACTTTCCTAAAAATGTGCTTCCTATGTTTTTTGTATTCTTTGATTGATTGAAGAAAACCATTTGGCCACTTTTTTAAGTATTGATTTAACTATAATGACAAGTTAATTACATTTCATCGCAAAGTAAAAAAAAACTGGCGATTTCTGACCAGTTTTAAATTTTTTCTTAAGACTCTATTCCGATTCGTAAATTGGAAAAGATATATCGTATTTACATATAGAATCTAAGATTAACATTTCACTATGTGTTCCTAAGGGTTTAAAAATTCTTTCTGAAAATCCTGCCATATTTCGTTGGATAAACCGGAAAGCGAATTTTCCGATAATTCACCGCCATCCTGCAATATGACCATAGAAGTTTCGGGGGAATGCTTTCTCATGTTCACGGCTAAAAAATCTTTATACCGTTCCAGTTCCGTTTTCAACCAAGCGGTTGCTTCTTCGGCCATATAGCAGGAAGGTATTTCTGCCACCCAGTTTGAGGGTTTTATATTATAAATCCACCCTCTTCCATAAGGGTCCTCATTCAACAATTGGTGGTTTCCAAATAATACAGGGTTAGAATTGAGGAGTTTTCCTGAAATAGGGGAAAACATACTTAGCGATTTACCCTTCTGATCAATTTCTGCTAATAATTCTCCTTTACTGATCTCATCGCCCGGATTTTTGAGATGGTGTATTTCTACTTCGCCGGTAATATGAAGCAATAAATCGTTCAAGCCAACTTTGGCAGTTCCTGATTTTTCCAGATAAGCCCATGTGTGATTCCTGCTGTAGAATATCCCCTGGGGAACTTTTAAAATACCTGTTGAAAGAACACCCAATACCTTTCGGAAGTGTTCTTTGATTTTTACCTGTTTGTTTAATACCAGCCAAAAAGGAATGAGCAATAAAAGAAATGCAATGATCACCAGATATTCAATTGCTTTTGTATCGAAAATGTTATAATAACTAAATCCATCCATTTTGTTTGTTTTTAGGCTTTCTACTGTTTGTTTTCGAAAGCTGGTTGCGTATTTGTTTCATTAACCCACGAAGGAGATTCCCGTAAAACAGGCATTCTGTTGATTACCCACCTGAAAATCCATATTTCTGTAAATAATACTGTCAGGGTAACTATAATTTCCATCCAGGATGGTACATAGCGCACAGCCATATCCCACCTGAAACCGATGATTGTAACATTAAGCCTGTTCAGTATTACACCCAGCATAGTAAGAATGGCTGCAAGCCTTATCAGAAAAATATTATTTGACCGGTAGCTATAGAAGAAAAGCATCATTGGCAAAAACACAAATCCGATCATCTCCAGTAGAAACCAATGACCCATTGAGGTATTGATGAGGTCCCAATGCTTCCCATGGATAAAAACAAGCAATTGCAGAAAAAAGTAAACAAACATAGTTCCTGTGCAAATTTTCGCCAACCCATGTATAATTCCATGCTGTGCACGATTATTCTTTTCACTGATCTGGTCGAAAAACACCTTATGGCTGATGGATCCCTCAAAGATAACCATTGAAATTCCAGCAAAAATGCTGGATACAAAGAACATGATTGGTATAAATTCCGAATACCAGAGTGGATGTATTTTTTCCTTTGCCATCAGGTAAAGTGCGCCTAATCCAGATTGATGAAGCATCGATAAAGTTATTCCAAAGATAACAGCAGCCAGGGTCATGCCTGAAAGGATTTTCCGGGCACGCCTGGCGCCTAGCCATTCTGCAATTGCAGGCGAGAACTCAATCAACTGTGCTATCATATACAGCAGGAAGTGCCATGCAACCAGGAACAAAACCGAACTTACACCAAAGTTGTTCCCGATAATGGGATTGATAACATTCCATGGACGCCCCAGGTCCAGCAATAAAGCCCCTGCGTAAAACAGGTAAGCAAGGAAACCATTCAGTACCGTAACCCTCACAATGGAATGGTATTTATCCATATTCAGGATATAAACCATAAAAGTGATCACGTATGCGCCCCCAGCAAAAGCAACACCAGTAACCACATCAAAGCCTATCCACAACCCCCATGGAATTTCCTGTGAAAGGTTGGTAATTGCACCGATTCCTTTCCAGAAACGAATGCCAATCAACACGATACCCAAAAGCATAATCGGAACCGAGATTATGTTAAATGGAGTGAAAATTTTCCCTTTTGGTCTAAATTCTCTTAACAGGAACTTCCTGATGGATTTTCCATCATTGTCTGCCGATATTATAGTTCCGTTATTCATTTTCGTTTTCATTAGGGTTATTCCTTTTCGTTGCTTGTTGAATGCCTAATAATAGTGCAGGGACAAGCACAAACACACTAGGTACACTGTAAAGAAATCCTTTTGTAAGCGCCGGGTATGATTCATTCTGAATCGACGTTTTCATTCCCAGTTCTTTAAATGGAACCGGAGACAAGTACAACCAACAAGTGCCGCCTGCTTCATGCTCTCCATAGATCTGATCAACATACAGATCCGGTTTTTCATATATTCTTCTTCGCGCTTCCCTGATCAATTCTCTGCGGGTGCCAAACATTAGAGCTTCGTTAGGACAATTTTCCACACAGGCAGGAAGTTCCCCCTTTTGTACTCTGGTGTCAAAGCACATGGTGCATTTTTCTATTTTCGGATTCGGGCTGTGATATTCAAATTTTGGAATATCAAACGGACAAGAAACCATGCAATAACGACATCCCATACATTTTTCACCTCTCCAGATAACTGGTCCTTCTTTGGTTTTACACATCGCTTGAGTAAGGCATGCCGCTGCGCATGCAGGTTCGTTACAATGCATACATTGCATTTTTACAAACACTTTCCCTTTCGATGTATTATATTCATTAATAACGGTACGCCGCGTTTCATCAGGTTTTCGTAACCCTTTGATATCTTTTGTCGGAACTGGTACAGGTAAATTATTTGCATCGGAACAATCATATTCACATCCCCGGCAACCCTTGCATCGAGCGGAATCATATAAGACTCCATGGAACTCCGAATCACTCTTTATATTCGATGATGCTTTTAGTTCTTTTCCAATTGCCAGGGTAATTCCTGTAATACCCATTACTTTAAAAAAGTTTCGACGATGTAAATCCATGTTCTTATTTTTAGATTATCGTAATAATTTCGGATGCCAGAATTGTGGTTATTTGTAGTTGTCCAGAAATTTTGTCTGAAAATCTTCCCATATTTCTGGTCCAAAGTCAGATAGAACTCCCTCTTTAAGCACACCGCCATCCTGAAGTACAACATGCGCAAATTCAACGCTGTCAGGCTTTAGAGTAACTGCGAAAAAATCTTTTATCCTCGAAAACTCAGTGCCTATCCATCTCTTATATTTATCAGCTATATCCAAAAACTGAATTTCTTTAAACCAATTGGCAGGTTCAATTTCATAAACCCAACCTTCAGCATAAGGAGATGAATTCAGGTAGGCTGAATTCTTGATCAGCGCTTCATTTTGTTTTTTAATAATTCCTGAAACAGGTGCATAAATGTTTAATTGTTTACCTGATTGAATGATTGAGAAAAGCAGATCACCTTTTTTAATTTTTTCTCCTGGATTTTTCATTTCAATGCGTGTAACAAGGCCTGTAACCCGTTGCAGAAAATCATCAATGCCTATTGTTACGGTTCCGTCTTTCTCCATGAAAGCCCAGGTATGAGTTTTGTCAAAATACAAGCCTTGAGGGACAATAACAGAATTCTCGTCAAAACCAGGTGAATCGCCGTTAAAAGCAACGGCAATTGTCAGCTTTTTGCTTCTTTGATGACGAACACTTATATTAATAATTAAGCCTAATATTATTAGTGCGACCATAATTACAATTACCAACCAAGTCAGGGAATAAGAATCCTTTGCTGGTGGTACATTTACAATAACACCATTTATTTTTTCCAATTGTGATTGACTTTCGTTATTAACGAGATCACAATATCCGTTAGATTGTAAAAATTCTTGTCCATCGGCGAGCACCCATTTCAAGAATGCCGATTCTATGTTATTTTGAGGTTGCACATTACTAACCGCATAAATATTGTAATATAAAGATTTGGGATACTTTCCGATCCACACGCCCCGCAGGAAAAGATTTAGATCACTATAGATGTCTTCCATATGATCAATACAACCATTTCCATTTTTATCAATTGGCAGCAATCTGACATTCTCAATCAGACTTCGATTATCGGAACCTATAATATTGACAACTTTACAAAAACCTATTGCGAAAGGATCTTTTTGAATTGCCGAAATCACTTCATCGCTATTCCCAAGGGTAATACCATTTATTGGGGTTTGAGTTATCTGTAGAAATTTAGCAACCCTTATTTTTGTGGATTCGTCATTAATCATATAAATATGAACAGGTGCACTTTGTCCCCCTCCCAGGAGAGTTCCCCAGTTCTGCTTCTCTGGATTATTAAATATTTGAGCGAAAAGTTCCGGTGAAATGCCTCGTTTTTCGAGATCATTTAAATATGGATTTCCCGCATTCATAACAGAGATTATCACATCGCGGCCGACTACCATTTTCCAATTCGCCTCATCATTGACTACCGGCTGGGATATTTTCGAGACGAAAGTCAGATTATTGCCAGTGCTTAAATCGGCATTATTATTTGAAAGAATAGTAACCTTGATTTTCACCTCAGGATTAAGGCTACTATATTCGCTGGCCCATTTTGAAGTCAGTTTGTATAAATCCGCGGTACTCCTAATACTTAATGACCCTTGTTGCAAAGTGGAATTCTCGCTTGAAACTTCTTTACTACTTAAACAATAGCATATGAGAAGCAGTAAAAACATAATGACTAATGAGATTGAGTTTTTCATGATTTCCAGTATTTCAAATTATAATACTATATGCTACTCAAAACTAATGCCAATACTGCAAATTGAATTTAAGTCACTGTATTTCTGTTTATTATAAAATTAAGTATTTAAAATACAAACACACATAGTGTTTAATTTTTCAACATAGTTATTTAAATATGTTTACAAATTCGTGTATGCCAAATTATTAAGTGGTGGTGTATATATTATATACACATGGTGAATTTATCAACACTTTCGATTAATAATTAACGGCAAACAGTAGAATGAATTCCAGAAAACAAATGAACATCTCTGCCGTACAGCAGCTGGTTTTTTTCGTAAAAAACTTCCTATTCGCAGAAGAGCGGCAGGGAACCAACCACGAATGAGATTAGAAACTGTCGAAATTTTGAAAATTCGGTGCTAATTATTGTTCTGGCTAGATATAGGGAAGGTTATCGTCAAGTGGAGATATTTAAGGGTTAAAACAACCTTGTTTCGCTCCAAAAGAACCTGGTTGCTTCCCCCTTTGCAATTATTCCCTTGTTTATATATCCTTGATGATCAGAACGCTTCTACTATTTTAACTTCTTAAAAAGTGCCTTGGACAAACTTCAATCCGTATTTCGTGGAGAAGAGAAAAAGAATTTTTTATATAAAACTACAGTTCAACGAGAGTTAACAGTTATTCAGACGAGAAGGGGCGTATTGCCATCTTTCAGAATTTATGTCCTTTTAATAAAAAAACGACTTTTCAAGTTGCTCTAACCTATACTATATTTTTTGGTAACAAAATCAGGTCACATGAGTGATAAAGCAAATTTCAAAATACTGCAAATCAATATATAAGCACCTAATTCGGTGACTTTTTTCGGCCATTTTTTTTAGGTCACCGAATTAGTCCACTCTTTTAATGCTTTTTGGTGCATTTTTATGCTTGTATTGAAAACAAAAAACCACTGAAAAGTATTCATTTCCAGTGGTTTGCGCTATAACTCTTAACTTATTGGCGGAGAGACAGGCTATCACACCCAATGTGAAGTTGAAAGCCCAAAAGATCGAAAAGTAATAGAGCAAAATTATAAAACTTAAAAATATCTGCGATAAGGTATTTTCCGGTCAAATATCGTATTCCTGGTCTCCTGCCATAGAGGCTATTATGGCAGATACCGCATTAAGTAAAGAAACTTGTAGAAATTATTTGAGTGAGATGAAAGCGCATGAAATGATAGTGCAAGGCGCTGATAAACGTTGGCGAAAAAATTCTGATGTGGGGTAATGGTTTACCCCGATGTAATTACACCACTTTATACCGGTGTAGGTGGTGTAAAAACCTATACCGGTAATACTCCACCCCTATCATTCAAAAACATTACCCCATGCTATTAAAAATGATCTAAAAAAATGATTGAATTCCGATTCAAATTGGATCGTTCTCCAAAAAAACACCTTTGTCCAGCTTGTAACAAAAAACGACTTGTCAGGTACTTAAACATTGAAACAGGGCAATATCTGCCAGATAAGTATGGACGTTGTGACAGGGAAAGTAATTGTGGATATCATTTAAACCCTTATCCTGATGAATATACAACAGGAAACGTGAAAGGAATGCATTTCAAACCTCAAACCAGTCAGTTGCCTAATCCGACTTACTACATACCTGATAACATTCTGGATTCAACCCTTAAGGATTACGAAAAGAACACATTTGTTCAAAATCTATTACAAACTTATCCGCATGAAGAAGTTGAAAAAGTAATTTCATTGTATCGAATTGGTACAATAGGTAAGGGAGAACGTTCAGGAGCCGTTACTTTCCCATTTATTGACAAGTCTGGGGATCTACGCACAATTCAGGCAAAGCAATTTGATGATACAAACCACACAAAAAGCACCGACTTTGTTCATTCCATAATTGCCAGACACTATACCAATAAAGGGCAACTATTACCCGAATGGCTTCAGAATTATTTAAAAAATGAACGATTTGTTTCATGTTTGTTCGGTGAACATTTATTGGATAAATATCCAATGAACCCTGTTGCGTTAGTTGAAGCGCCTAAAACGGCAATAATTGGATCACTTTATTATGGATTACCCGTATCGTCTGATAAACTATTATGGATAGCCGTTTATAACAAAAGCAGCCTTTCACTCGAAAAATGCAAGGCTTTGAAGGGCCGTAAAATTGTTCTTTTTCCTGATCTCAACGCTTACAATGATTGGAACAGCAAAGCCAATGAATTAAAAGAAAAGTTACCTGGCACCCGCTTTTTTGTTTCAGACCTGTTGGAACAAAACGCCACCGAAAAAGAAAAAAGCAGCGGTTTGGATTTGGCTGATTACCTCATACGCTTTGATTACAAGCTTTTCAGGAATCAACAACCTGTATCAGTAACATCTTCACCAGTGTACAGCAATACATTACCAGCCATTCCCAAACACAACAAGCCAATGCTTGAATCATACTGCCTTAAACCCCTCCGTCCCACGACAGGGCGTCTCAAAGAACTGGAAGACACCTTCATTCATATCACGCAACACAGCAAGAGAAAACCTTCCAACAGGGAGCAGATTATTCGTTTGTTCGACCAATACAAGAGAGTTTATCCCGACAATAGCTCGCTGGATGAATTAGATTTTCTGATACTACATTGAATATACGAACCAAGCAAAAAATGCCTTGCGTAGTTTCCTTTTGCCCAAAACAACCAATACTATTCGCCTTTTGCAAACTTAATTAAGGCATATATCGGAAACTGTGCTATATTTGAATCTTATTGCACTGCTCAAAAATTAGGTAAAGCAAAGTAATCACAGATACCAGAGCGTAACTAAATTTGCCCTACATAAATAATTTTGCAACTGTCCTATGTTACATTTGCTCATTTCACAATCGCACAAGCCTGCAGTTTTGCAAAATTTATGTTGCCTATCGTAACAATGGGCAATAAGTGAAAAGATACGTGTATTACGACCTGACTCAATAAATTTAATAAGAATACACTACTAATGGCAATCAAAAAATCAGAATTATACAGTTCCCTGTGGGCAAGTTGCGACAAGTTAAGAGGCTCAATGGAACCAAGCCAATACAAAGATTACGTATTGGTGTTGTTATTCGTAAAATATGTTTCCGACAAATACGATAACGATCCCAATGCGCTTATAAAAATACCCAAAGGCGGTAGTTTTAAAGATATGCAGGCGCTGAAAGGGAAAAAGGATATTGGCGAAAAAATTGATATCGCAATTTCTGCTTTAGCCAAGGAAAATGATTTAGGAAATGTGATTGATGTCATCAGTTTCCAGGATGATGAAAAATTAGGCAAGGGTAAGGAAATGGTGGATAAGCTCACCGACCTTATCACTATTTTTGAAAATCCTGCGCTGGACTTTAGTAAAAACCGCGCCGATGGTGATGATATTCTTGGTGATGCCTATGAATACCTGATGCGGCATTTTGCATCAGATAGTGGAAAAAGCAAAGGAGAATTTTATACACCAGGCGAAGTAAGCCGGGTATTGGCGAAAGTGATAGGTGTTAAAAAGGGAACGAAAGTAAAACAAACTATTTATGACCCCACATGTGGTTCCGGATCGCTTTTACTCAAAGTAGCGGAAGAAGCCGAAAACTCAGCAAACATTTACGGTCAGGAAAAGACTGTTGTAACGGCTGCCCTGGCCCGTATGAACATGATTTTGCACAACAATCCTGAAGCCGAAATTGAAAAAGGCCAAAGCACTTTATCCGTTCCGCTATTTGAGAATAAGGAAACCGGTGGTTTAAGAACCTTTGATTTTGTAGTTGCCAATCCACCTTTTTCTTCAAAAAACTGGATGGATGGCTTTGATCCTTCAAACGATATATATGGCCGCTTTGAAGCAGATAAGGTTCCGCCTGCTAAAAATGGTGATTATGCTTTCCTTTTGCACATCATCAAATCGCTGAAAAGCACTGGTAAAGGGGCCTGTATATTGCCTCACGGTGTTTTGTTTCGCGGCAATGTGGAAGCCGCAATACGCAAAAGTATTATTGAAAAAGGATACATCAAAGGCATCATTGGCTTGCCTCCCAATTTGTTTTATGGTACAGGCATTCCTGCATGTGTTATAGTTCTTGACATGGAAAAAGCCTCATCTTCCAGAGATCTTTCCAATGATGAAAAAGGAATTTTCATGGTTGATGCCAGCAAAGGTTTTATGAAAGACGGCAATAAAAACCGGTTGCGTGAGCAGGACATCCATAAAATTGTGGATGTATTTACAAAGCAGATTGAACTGCCTAAGTTCAGCCGTTTTGTTTCATTCACCGAAATCAGCGATCCGAAAAACGATTTCAATCTAAATATTCCCCGCTACATCGACAGCCAGGAAATAGAGGACATACAGGACATTGAAGCACATCTGTTGGGTGGTATTCCCAATGCAGACATTGAAGCATTGAATGGATATTGGGAAGTGTATCCTGGCCTTAAAAACGAATTATTTTCCCCGGCGGAAAGGCCTCTTTATTCCCAGTTAAAAATCACAAAGGACCTCATCAGGCAAACCATTTTCAACTATCCGGAATTTGTGCAGTTCAGCCTGGAGATGGACACTTTGTTCGAAAGCTGGAAAACGCGAAACACCAAATTTCTGAAAGCACTGGATATCGGTATCAAACCAAAGCAAACTATTTACACCATTTCTGAAGATGTACTAAGTACATACACCAATAAAAAGTTAATGGATAAATACGATGTTTACCAGCATCTGATGAATTACTGGAACGAAGTGATGCAGGACGATTGCTACCTGATAGCCGTTGATGGATGGAAAGCAGAACCATATCGTATTACCGTACAAAACAAAAATGGTGACCAGATCGATAAAGGTTGGAGTTGCGACCTGGTTCCTAAAACACTGGTAATTGACCGCTATTTTCAAGCAGATAAAAAGGTAATTGAAAAATTGGAAGCCGGCAAAGAAGCCATTGCGGCGCAGCTCTCCGAACTGGAAGAAGAACACAGCAGCGAAGAAGGCTATTTTGCCGATTTCGACAAAGTAAATAAAGCTAGTGTAATCAATCGTTTGTATGAATTAAAAACCACAAAAATAAAGAAAGAGAAAAAGGGAAAAGAATACCTTATAGCAGCAGAATCCCCAGTCGAATATGAAGCAATAAGCAAAGAAAAGCTGGTATTAGAGCAATACCTCAAACTCAATGACGACTTTGCTGAACTTACAAAAAAAATAAAAGTTGCAACTGCCGGACTCGACATTAAAACATTAATCCGTTACAAAACCCTTACCATAGCTGAAATCAAACAACTGGTAGTTGACGATAAATGGATGGCTAACATTGAGCGAAGTGTAAAAACCGAGATGGAAAGAATAACCCAGCGCCTTACTCAACGCATAAAAGAACTAGCAGAACGCTACGAAACACCACTACCCAGGCAAACTACCGAAGTAGCGAAAATGGAGGCCAAAGTCACTGCTCACCTTCAAAAAATGGGGTTTGTATGGAGCTAATAGTAAGCCAAAAAGAAATTGAGACCAGAATTCTCACCATTCGTGGTATGCAAGTGATGATTGACAGTCATTTAGCGGAATTGTATGATGTTGAAACAAAACAGATTAACAGAGCAGTCAAAAGGAATGCAGACAGGTTTCCTGAAAAATTTATGTTTCAGCTTACTGAAATAGAATGGGATTCTTTAAGGAGTCAAATTGGCACCTTAAAAGACAATGCAATTTTGAGGTACCAAATTGGCACCTCAAAAGACGATGCAACTTTGAAGTACCAACTTGGCACCTCAAAGGGAGAACGTGGTGGTCGTCGTTACCTTCCCTACGTTTTCACCGAGCAGGGTGTAGCCATGCTGTCAGCGCTACTGCGAAGTGAAACAGCCGTGAAGGTTAGCATCCAGATTATGAATGTCTTCGTTGAAATGCGTAAACTGATTTTGGGAAATGCCGCTCTTTATCAACGGCTGGACAAAATTGAAGTAAAGCAGATTGAAACCGACCAGAAATTTGAGCAGGTTTTCAAAGCTCTGGAAAGCAGAAACCAGCAACCCGAAACAGGCATCTTCTTCGAAGGTCAGGTGTTTGATGCATATACCTTTGTTGCCGAAAGTATTAAAAAAGCAAACCATTCCATTATACTCATCGACAACTACGTAGATGAAACCGTTTTAACCCTGCTCACGAAACGAAAAAAGGACGTAACTGCCACCATTTATACCAGGCAAATCAGCAAACAACTAAAGCTGGATATTCAAATACACAACCAGCAATATCCACCCATCGAAGTAAAACTACTTGCCGATACCCACGACCGTTTCCTTATCATTGACCAACAGGAGCTTTATCATATTGGTGCTTCGCTTAAAGACTTGGGTAAAAAATGGTTTGCCTTTTCGAAGATGGATTCCCTGACTCTGGAAGTGCTGAACAAACTAAAATAACAATGATGGAAGTTAAAGTAGGTTATAAAAAAACTGAGGTTGGCGTTATTCCTGAGGACTGGGGTGTTGATTTTATTAAAAATCTGGCAGTAATTAAAACAGGCAGTAAAAATACTCAGGATAGGATTGAAAATGGATTATATCCTTTTTTTGTCCGTTCCCAAACCGTGGAAAGAATCAACTCATACTCATATGATAGGGAAGCAGTATTAACAGCAGGTGATGGTGTTGGTGTAGGAAAAGTAATTCATTATGTGAATGAGAAGTTTGATTGTCATCAACGTGTTTATCGTATAAGTGATTTTGCACCAAGTCTAAATGGCTATTTTTTCTTTCTATATTTTAGCAATAACTTTCTAACGCGAATCATGCAAATGACGGCAAAGTCATCTGTCGATAGTGTGAGAATGGATATGATTGCAAATATGCAAATTCCCCTTCCCCCAACTAAAGCAGAACAAACTGCCATAGCCAGTGCCATATCCGATGCCGATTCTTTAATAAACAGTTTAGAAAAACTCATAGCCAAAAAACGCAACATCAAGCAAGGGGCAATGCAAAAACTGTTGCAACCTAAGGATGGTTGGGAAGTTAAAACATTGAAAGAAGTTGCAAAATATAGAAGGGGAAGTTTTCCGCAACCATATGGACTTGATAAATGGTATGATGATAGTCAAGGCCTTCCATTTGTTCAGGTCTATGATGTAGATGATAATTTCAGATTAAAAAGTGAAACGAAAAGAAAAATCAGTAAAGAAGCTCAGGAAATGAGTGTATTTATTGAAAAAGGTTCAATAATAATAACATTACAAGGTTCAATTGGTAGAATAGCAATAACTCAATATGATGCTTATGTTGATAGAACTTTACTGTTTTTTGAATCATTTTTAGTTCCATTCGACAAATATTATTTTCTTCTTTCTATTTACCAATTGTTTGAAAAAGAGAAAGAAAAAGCTCCTGGTGGTATTATAAAAACTATTACGAAGGAAGCACTTTCAAGTTTTACAATTTCATATCCTAAAATTAAAGAACAAACACGCATCGCCACCATCCTTTCCGATATGGATTCAGAGATAGCGACCTTGGAAACCCAACTGGAGAAATACAGAAATATAAAATTGGGAATGATGCAGAATTTATTAACGGGTAAAATACGGTTGGTGTAACCACAATAAAAAGCTATGGCAAAAAGCAAAACCATCAATGTGAAGGGAACAGAGATTACATTATTCTCTGAAGGCACAATCGATTTTATTTCCTTAACCGATATTGCAAAGCATAAGGATGTTGCCCATACCGATTCCATTATTCAAAACTGGTTGCGAAACCGAAATACTATTGAGCTTTTAGGGTTTTGGGAATCAATGTATAATCCCAATTTTAAACCCCTCGAATTCGAGGGGTTTAGAAAACAAGCGGGGCTAAATAGCTTTGTAATGACCCCCAAAAAATGGATTGAAAGCACCAATGCCATTGGCATTATTTCAAAATCAGGCAGGTACGGAGGCACTTTTGCCCATAGGGATATAGCATTTGAATTTGCATCATGGATTTCTATTGAATTTAAGTTATTTATCATCAAAGAATTCCAGCGCCTCAAAGCCGATGAAAGCGACCGCTTAAAATTGGAATGGAATCTGCAACGCACTTTAGCCAAAGTAAATTACCATATCCATACCGATGCCATCAAAGAAAATTTAATCCCAGCAGCACTTTCAAAAGATAAAATAAATTTTGTGTATGCTGATGAAGCCGATATGCTGAATATGGCATTGTTTGGAATGACTGCAAAACAATGGAGAGTGGCCAATCCCAAAACCGAAGGCAATATACGTGATGATGCCAGTATTGAGCAATTGGTTGTTCTATCGAATATGGAAAGTATCAACGCGGTGTTAATACATCAGGGATTGCAACAAAACGAACGCTTGCAACAGCTAAATAATATTGCGATCACTCAAATGAAATCATTGGTGGGCAACAAACAATTGAAAAAACTAAAATGAGCAAAATAGGAAAATTTGAACACATCACCCAAAACCGGATAGGCTGGTTGTTTCAATCACAATTGCGCTTCGGTTAACTTTGTTTTTAAGAAGAACGAGAAACCAATTAACTTGTAATTTGCAATCGACATGCAAAAACTAAAAGTTTTTATCAGCAGTGTTCAAAAAGAATTTGCCCTTGAAAGGCAAAGCCTTTTTCAATACCTGCATAGCGATCCCTTACTTGGTCTTTTTTTTGAACCGTTTTTGTTTGAGAACCTGCCAGCTACCGACCAACGTACAGATGCTGTTTATAGTAGCGAGGTTGCTAAATGCGATATTTACATTGGCTTATTGGGCTCCGATTATGGTTCTGAGGATTCCGAAGGTGTTTCACCAACCGAGCGCGAGTTCGACGAAGCTACCCTTCACCACAAAACAAGGCTTATCTACGTCCTTGGCGATTCATCGCTGCATCGCCATGCTAAAATGGTTGCCTTCATTCAAAAGATTGGCCTCGATCTTATCCGTAAACGGTTTAGTTCCGGTTCGGAGCTTAATTCCGGGGTTTATGCTTCGCTGGTTAATTACCTCAAAGAAAAAGAAATCATTCGTACAGGCCCTTTTGATGCTGCAATAAATGATTCAGCCAATATCGCTGATTTGGATCAGGATAAAATCAAAGACTTCGTTCGTCAGGCAAAAGCAAAAAGAGGCTTTCCGCTCTCAGTCGAATCTGCGCCGGAAATTATTCTTACCCATCTTGATTTATTGGACAATAACCGTATCAGTAATGCTGCCATCTTATTGTTCGGTATAAAACCTCAACGGTTTTTCGTAAGTTCCGAAATTAAATGTGCTCATTTCCACGGCTTTGATATTGTAAAACCAATTCCTGCATACCAGGTGTATAAAGGCGATGTATTTCAGTTGGTGGATCAGGCAGTAGATTTTGTATTATCCAAAATTGATGTATCGGTTGGTACCCGCGCTGAAAGCACCCAGGTTCCTGTTAATTATGAACTGCCCCGCGCCGCTGTTGCGGAAGCAATCGTTAACGCCGTTGCACATCGCGATTATACCAGCAATGGGAGTGTTCAGGTTATGCTGTTTAAGGACCGTCTCGAAATCTGGAATCCCGGTCTGCTACCTTTGGGTCTGAGTACAGCTAAACTTCGCCAGCCACATGCTTCTATACCTGCCAATCCTTTACTGGCCGAGCCGATGTATCTCGCCGGGTACATCGAACGCTTGGGCACCGGTACAGGGGATATTATTCGTTTATGCCAGGAAAAAGGACTAAAGGAACCTGATTTCATTCAGGAAGAAAACTTTAAAACAATCATCTGGAGAACAATAAGTAGTGCTGAAGAAGTAAAAAACCGACAAGCTAATGGGGAAGTTAGCAGGGAAGCTAGTGGGGAAGTCACCCAACAAGCTGGTGGGGAAGTTAGTGGGGAAGCTCGTGGGGAAGTTACTGGGGAAGTTATTGAGGAAGTTCGTAGAGTCGTTTTAGTATTAAAAGGTGAAATGAAACGGGCAGAAATTCAAAAACTTCTGGATTTAAAACATGACGATTACTTTAGGCTAAACTACATTACTCCTGCACTCGAAACAGGTTATATCGAAAAGAAATATCCGGAATCTCTCAATCATCCCGATCAACGCTATCGGTTAACTGAAAAAGGGGATGCTTTACATAAAATTCTAAAAACCAAAAAGAAAAAATGAGTAACGTCGGCCAAAAAGAACGTGCCACCCAAAACAGGGTTGTAGCATTGTTTACCGATAAAAGCAAACTGGACTACGATTACCTTGGATATTGGGAAGATAGAGAAAACAACTCCAACATCGAGGAATCCGAACTAAAGAAGTATTTGCAAGGTACCGGAAAGTACAGTGAGGATTTAATCAATAAAGCCATCTTCGCGTTAAAGAAAGAGGCAGGCATCAATAGTAATGATGATCTCTTTACCGCCAACAAAGAAGTATATTCCATGCTTCGCTATGGCACTCCCGGGAAAGCTGAAGCAATAAGTAAACCCGAAACAGTTCATTTTATTGATTGGGAACAACCGCTGCGAAATAACTTCGCCATTGCAGAGGAGGTTACCATAAAGGGAGCAAAAGAACGCAGGCCAGATATAGTCTTATATATCAACGGCATTGCTATTGGCGTTTTGGAGTTAAAAAAAGCAAGTGTTTCAGCAAGCGAGGGCATCAGGCAAAACCTGAGTAACCAGTTGCATTTATTCAATAAGCCTTTTTATACAACAATTCAATTTGTATTGGCAGGTAACGATAGCAATGGCTTGTATTATGGCACTACAAAAACCGAGGAGAAATACTTTCTGAAATGGAAAGAAGATAACGATGTTTACAACCCTGATGAGCTTGTATTAGACAAACACATCTCCCAGTTTTGCGACAAGGAACGTTTATTGGAAATGATTCACAGCTTCATGATCTTCGATTTTGGCACGAAAAAACTATGTCGCCCCAATCAGTATTTTGGTATCAAAGAAGCACAGAAATTCATTGGCCGCAAAGAAGGAGGTATTATTTGGCACACACAGGGTAGCGGTAAAAGCCTCACGATGGTTTGGCTCGCTAAATGGATTTTAGAGAACAATTCAAAGGCCCGCTTGCTGGTGGTAACTGACCGTACTGAATTAGATGAACAGATTGAAGGCGTTTTCCTGGGAGTAGGTGAATCTATTGTAAGAACAAAGAGCGGAGCCGATTTACTTTCCAAATTGAATGAAACTTCACCACGCTTATTGTGTAGTCTGGTACATAAGTTTGGAGGAAAAGACGAAAATGCAACCAACGAATTTATTCAGGAGCTTAAAGTTTCAAAAGACTTTAAGCCCAAAGGAGATTTCATTGTTTTTATTGATGAATGTCATCGCACACAAAGTGGTGATTTACACGATGCAATGAAAAATATATTGCCAGATAATACAATCTTCATAGGTTTTACAGGCACACCTTTGCTCAGAAAAGACAAAAAGAAGAGTATTGAAGTCTTTGGTAGATTTATACACACTTACAAATTTGATGAAGGAGTAAAGGACGGTGTGATATTGGATTTGCTTTATGAAGCACGCGATGTTGACCAACATGTTTTAGACCAGAAAGGAATTGATGAGTGGTTTGAAATAGTGACAAAAGGGATGAACGACCTGCCCAAAGCCGAGCTTAAGCAGAAATGGGGCACGATGCAAAAGGTATTGAGTACCAAGAGTCGGCTTGAAAAAATC
>Ga0268283_1000548_pt1 | contig 23734 bp, 23 predicted proteins | sample saktaG_13_FD_190140 | JGI IMG/M metagenome (GOLD analysis project Ga0268283, IMG submission 190140) | Saline water microbial communities from Sakinaw Lake, British Columbia, Canada - sak_2013_06_06_36m | ecosystem: Environmental > Aquatic > Non-marine Saline and Alkaline > Saline ... | reverse complement strand
AGAAATAAGGTCAAGGTTCGATTATAATTGCAATGAAAAACGTGGAGAACAATTGGGAAAAAGGCATAGGCAAAGACAAAATGACATCAACCGATATTATGAACTCAATTTACCAAAGTAGAATTAAATACGTTTAAGTTTTCTTCACCTTTAAACAAACAATATTTACGAATAGCAGCATCAAAGCAACGATCTAACAATTTTCCGCCATGAATTTGAATCCGTTCAACACCTTTTACATACCACCCTTTATACTGAAAATCTTCACTTTTAAACTCATTTTTTGCAGTTTTCTTAAACGTGAAAGATTTTTCCACAATTTTTTCTCCATCATGTTCAAATGTCATTGAAACAAGTAATGTATCACTTTCATATTCAGGCAATTCAGAGAGTCGTTTTTCAGAAATAAGACGATAATCTGAATTTTGTTTCGAAGTATCAAATAACCATTCCAATGCTTCAAAAAAAGTTGTTTTGCCATCACCGTTATCACCAACAAAAAGCATCAAACCATCCTTAAATGATATAACATTTTTTCCGTAATAGCTTCGAAAATTTTCTATTGCAATTTCTTTAATGATCATAGCATATTCCGATTAAGATAATTAAACACTTCATTATATACCTCTTTCTGAATGTTTTTTTCGGAATTTCCGTTAATTCCAATAATAATTTTTGCCACAACAACAACTATGGGATTGTCAGCCTGGAGCGCATCTTTAATAGTTGGAAAATCAGCTGGATTGTAATCATAAAATGAGCTTAGATTATTGTCAGATAGAACTAGGTATAACATTTTGTCTTGGTTATTCATTGTTGTATAAATTTAGATTATAATGATTCATTGTATCTAACAATATATTAACAGTATATGAACTATTTTCCGCGAGGGTAGCAAAATTATTTACCCTTTCCAATTCCTTCTTCAACATGCTTCGTTCCATCTCATAACTATCACTAGTTTGATTCACTTCAGGAATGACTACCAAGTCGTGAATATAGGCAAACGGTTTGAGGGGATGTTTTCTCAATATTCTTCCTCGTCGTTGTACAAATTGTCGGGGATTGCCCGTACTTGCACAGAATATCGCTAATTCCGCGCGAGGTACATCTACCCCTTCGTCAAGACATTTCATAGATGTCAACACTTCAATTTTACCATTAGCAAATTGTTCTAAAATGTCGTCTTTTTCATTTGTCCCAGAAATAAACTTTTTAACGGTAATTCGGTTGTCTACATCTCTGACTGCTTTAGTAAAAACGTCAATCAAGTGAACAGCATCTTTATCATTGGCTAAATCATCTGTCTGAGTATAAATGTCTGTTTCAAAATAGTCACTTGGATCGTTGCCTTCAGGGACATAGACTAAGGTATATTTAAGATTTCCCTTTTTCTTGAATTGCTCATCAATAATGCTACGAAAAACTGACACTTTATTAAACGCTTTATGAATAATACGTTTGCGAGCAAGTAACATGGCAGTTAGGATAGAGTCGGCCGTGTCGAAACAACCCTTTCTTCTATTGAAGTACTTTGCTATTTTTAATGAAAGTTTCAAATATTCATTTTGCTCTGATTCAGTCAATGAAACTAAATGAGGGAAATAATAATATCGGGAAAGCACCTCTTTGTGAATTGCTTCTTCCATCGTATACTCATATGTATAGGCACTTTCACTATTAAAGAATGAAAATAGTTTTCTATTTCCCTCTTCGTCAAATTGTCGTTCTGGAGTTGCCGAAAGTCCAATCCTCCGTTTGGAACTAATGTATGGAAGATGTTTCAGCAAGGTAGGTGACCCCATGTTGTGACATTCATCTGAAATAAGTAACGTTTTCGCAGGTAATTGATTCAATTCGACAAAGATATTAGAACGTGAGAATGAAGCATATGTAGAAATTATAACAAATGATATCTTTTCAGTTGGAGAAAGCTTTTCTTGTAACAAAATGCCAGAAATATCACTTTTCCAATTTTTGCTCTTTGAACAGACCTTAACTAATATATTGAAATTAAATTTTTTACATTCATCCTCCCATTGATTTACTAGGGTAATAGTCGGAACAAGAATGAGTGCTTTGTAATAACCTGTTTTCTTATAAACTTCAAGCAAACAGTTCAACGAAGTGATGGTTTTCCCTGTTCCTGTTGCCATAGCAAATAACCCTTGCTGGTTATTCGCTTTCCAATTATTAAGCGCAGTTTGTTGATATTCTCTCGGGCCCGGATTATAAGGAAATTTTGGAATATTTCGTTCGTTATCAATATTTTCGTACAGTTGTAAAATTGTGCTTTTTATTTTTACATTATTAATCAAACTCATTTTCCTTTTGAACAGGTCTTCCTCGCGTATTATTAGCTCATGAATGTCTTTCTTACCAAATCTATCTTTAATTGCAACCTCTATTTTGTCAGCTGATATATACTCTACATCTTCATCTCTCTCATTAAAGTAATCGTCAATAACTCTTAGTTGCTTTTTAATGAGTTTGTTAGACCTTCCATTTTCCCAACTCAAAAATGCCTCCAGTTCTTCAAGATTTTCTGATAAACCAAACAAGGTAAAATTGCATGATGCCTTATAGCCAACCATGTTTTCTCCATCATTGAAAACACCTGATTTATAATGCGCAATTCCCCGTCTATCTTTTGGCTTAATTACTTTAATTTCGATTCGCTTCTCTGCAATCAAATATGCAAGGCACTCAAAGAACTGAGTGTCATAATCATCTAATATTCTACCAAGAGAAACGACATCTTCCAGGTCAAAAATTTTATTTATTTCATATCGATTTTCAGCTTTCAATATGGCTTCCTTATCTTTTTCAGAAAGAAGATGATTAATAACCATTCTCATTTTACCACCTTTACTGATGAAGGTAGCAAAGCCAATCGAAAGTAAATTAATTGCAGCAGAACTAAAGTAGCCAAGTAACAAATGAAACTCAGAACTATTTGCCAATCCTTGCAAATAGAAGTGCAATGGCTCATTCTCAGTTCCTGATTTGTAATCTCTATCTGCTGACCAGTTGACTTCTTTAAGCATATTTATTTAAAGGTTGTAATAGTTGGTTGATGGTTTTAATTACAGATTCAACTTCACTTTGCGAATTAAATCTTCCCAATGAAAAACGGATTGAAGCAAAGGCATCCTCATTGCTTACTCTCATTGCTTGCAAAACATGTGAAGGTTTTTCAACCGCTGCTGTGCAAGCTGAACCGTTTGACACGGCAATATTTTTCATTCTGCCGATCAAAACATTTGCATCAACACCAGGGAAACAAATGTTGCTTACATTAAAAATTCTTTTCTCCCTGCTGCCGTTAACATATGCATCTGATATTTTCAGAAACTCATTTTCTAATTGATCACGCAACACAGAAATTCTTTCTGTGTCTTGATCCATCTCTTGCTGAGATATTTGACATGCCTTGGCAAGTGCAACTATTCCCGCTACATTAAGCGTTCCGCTACGCAACCCTTGTTCGTGCCCACCTCCGTGAAAAAATGTAGGTATCTTTACCTTGTTACCGCGTTGCCTCACATACAATGCACCTACACCTTTGGGTGCATACATCTTATGTCCACTCAGGCACAACAAATCAATGCCTAAAGCGTCAACATCAATTTCAATTTTCCCTGTGGCTTGCGTGGTATCTGACATGAACAATGCACCTGCTGTATGTGCTAGCGCAGAAATTTCTTTGATCGGTTGAATTACTCCTGTCTCGTTATTTACATACATCACACACACTAAAATAGTATTTGAACGCAAGGAATTTTGCAGCGCGGTTAAATCAATTAGACCGTCTTTGTTTACCGAAAGATAGGTAACTTCATATCCTCGGGTTTCAAGAAACTTGCAAGTATTAAGCACAGCTAAGTGTTCGGTTGAAACTGTTACAATATGTTTTCCTTTGGTAGAATAATTCTCTGCTATTCCTTTCAAGGCAATATTAATTGCCTCAGTAGAACCACTAGTAAAGACTATTTCTTCTTGTTCGGCGCCAATAAATTCAGCTACCAGAACTCTTGAGTCTTTTACTACTTCATTTACTGAAATTCCAAAAGGATGAATGCTGTTTGGGTTGGCAAAGTTTTCTTTAAAGAATGGGAGCATTGCATCTAATACTCGCAAATCAATAGGAGTAGTGGCATTATAATCAAAATAGATTAATTCATTCATGTTCACAATTTACAACTGAAAATCTCTATTGTTAGAAATAAACCTAAAAGGGTACTTTGGAAGTCTTGATATATCAGTATCAGCTGAGTTTTTTGTTTAACAATAGGTTGAATTAGGCTTTGTGGTCATATGTGACTAGTAATTAATTCCAAAAAACAACTAAAGTCAACACTAACCTGTATAAAATCCTCTAACCGATAAGCCTTTCAGCATTGGACCGACCTTCAATTAAAGTCTTTCCTTAAGTGAAGCTATACATAATGTCAAAAATAAAATTCTATTCAACAGATAATGAGCAATCTATAATTCAATGCTAGTAACTGAAATTCTATTTTATTCTTTTGTTAAGGTCTTCTAATTCTCTCTCTAATTCCTTTTTTCGTTTTTCAAGCAAGTTATCAAGCTCTCTTGGGAAGGTCAAATCACGATAAAGAGCAGAATCACCAGTTAGGGCACCTCTGTATGCTAATCTTAATATTAAATAATGTGTTGTAGCTCTAGGAAGAATATTTATCCTTAAATTTGTATCATCAATTAATCCTGCCCGTTTATGAATTAACTTTTCACTTTCTTCCCCAATATTTAGTATCTCTTCAAGTAATATTTTATCATTACCTTCAAATTTGTGACCATTCAATAAATAAGTAAGTGTTGCAAAGTCTGGGTCGGCCGCTCTAAATTTTCTGCTAAACTTTTCATAAATCCTATTGCTTTTCATTCTTAACTGTAAAAGTGGCCCATAGAACTCATTCAATTTTTTATAAATTTCATTTCTTTTCTCCTTCCTCTTCTCTGCTTCTAAACTTCTGATAAATTGAAAGTACGAAAAAATAACAGCTGCAATACCTATAGCTATGGCACCGCCGCTGGAGATGATTGTAGTCCAATCAGTGGATTTAGCGCTGTTCACACAATCACAACATAATAATTCCATTTCTTATTTTTTTTAGAAAGTTAATGCCATCATTGATATCTTCAAAAACAATAGACGCACTCTCGCGAACTATTTTAAAATAGCGTTCAAATGTCTTATCATTATTGGATTTTTCATCGACAAGAATAATTGGCTTATGCAATGCTCTAGCAAAACCAATTTCCAGAGTCAACCCAAAACCAGATGGGTTATCCTCTTGCATATAAGCAAAAAGGATATCACATTTTTCAACATAAAATAAATCCCACAAAGTAAATTGCTTGCTATCAATTAATTCATGTTCTCTTGGATTATAAAAGATGAACTTTTCATTATTTTGGTTGATGGTTTCAGGAGAAAGTATTTCATTTATGACGCGCTGTTGCCAATTTGACTTATTCATTCCTCCTGCCAAATACACTTTTGTTTCCATTTTTCATAATATTATGGTTAGATAAAACATGCTGCACATCCTTCTCCTTCGGCTTCACCTAAAATATCAATTAGATAGGGTGATTTGCTTTGTGATTTCCTTTCCATGCGTTTTAAATACTCATTCTTTATTTGCTGAATACGCTCTGGCTGTATGAGTTCTTCCAAACTTTCGCCTTGCCCCCACGTATAACCATCTTTTTCATATTGCATTGCTTTCTGGTAAAGATCAGGATGCTGTTCAAATAACCAGACCCACTCAATTTTCTGTTGGAAGAAACAGAAATAGCAACCCGAACGACTTCTTGAATACTGTCCAGTTTTTCCGTTAACTTCAAAATCCATTTTGTTGTAATAGGCAGGAACCCCAACTCCGCTTTCCTCAAGTATTCTGAAAACATCATCTCGTATTAAAACCTCGTTGTTTTCTATAAGCGGAAACAATGTTTCTTGTGCTAAAGGGTAATCAGTTGTTTTCAAAAACTCAAACACCAAATGATTGAACCCTATAACATCAATATCAAGCAATGAGTTTAATTTCTGTGTTTGTGTGAAAGATGGGTCTAACTTTTTTACAATAATTTGATTTACCCTTTCTTTTAAGCTTCTGAAATCAACTTTTTTTGAAAGCGACTGTAACTTCTCAAAGTTTTGAGTAGAAAATAATTTTGCAATCACGTCTTCACTCCAAATGTTTTTGCGGAATGGAAAAATAGATTGAATATTTTTTTTTGTTGAAATATATCCTTCTCGTTCTTCATCTCCTCTAATGCCAACATAAGAAATTACGGGGTCTGTTCCAACATAATTTTCAAACGGTTCTAACTTTAATTTCTTGGTGCACCAACGGGCATTTGATGAAGGAAGAAATCCACCATACATTTTTAAAAAGTGGTCAAAAGGGTCTTCAGAACTATTTTGTGCTGCTTGCAGCAAATTTATTTTAATGCCCAGGTAAATTTCAAGGTTTGTTATTAGTTGGTAGGTTTCATTTAATTCCTTTCCAGTATCGCATGTATAAAACTCAATATCTAATGATGGATATTTTGTCTTCATATAAATGGCTAAAGCTGCACTGTCTTTGCCACCTGATATTCCCAATACATGCCTTATTTTGTTCATTGCAGTAAATCCTTTAACAAGTTTAAAACAGCCGCAATATTCGAAGTTTTATCTTTCCCAAGGTTGCTCTTTAAGGCAGTTTTCAGTTGCTCGATTTCCACTGCTTTATTCTTTGGCACTCTCACAATTTTTGGATTGATGGTGCTAAAAAAAGTATCGATCTTCACTCCGATTACTTCCTCGTTGTTCTCGTCAATGTCGTCTTTTGAAATGTTGGTCAGACTATCCAACTCAAAAATCGTGGCTTTGAATTTTTCGTATAACAAAATCTCATCTTCATCATTAAACATTACAAGGGTTCGGCCTATGATTGCCTGTGCAATTGAATTGAGCCATGCCTTTCTGTCCTCAAGAGCCGAATCAATTCTTTGCATAAAAGTTTTTTGATTAGCTAGGAGTAAATGTTTTTTCAGTTTGGAAAATCGTTCTTGCAAATGTTCTTTGTATTTTTCAAAGTCAACGGCCTTTCCGACAAACTCATTACAAATAAATTCTTCGAAGCGTTTAATAAGCCCGTCATATGCAGTTCGCAGTTCACGAACTGCATTTTGCAAACTTGTAGTGAAGTTTTGCAATTTTGATATGTCATTTTGCAAAGTATTGAGAGAAATACCCAACGCATTCGGAAACGCCACAAAGAAGGTTTCTTCGGGATCTTTGCTTATGGCAATAGCTTGACGAATTTTTAAGGCGGTTTGAGAAAGCCGTTTGGTTTGTTTGGAATATTCAGGTAGTCCTTTATAAAAAACGATGAAAGGTTTTATCGTTTCAATGAATGAGTTATTGTCAACCTTAAGCTCTGTTGATTGGCTAAGAAATGTACGGTAACTATTGAAAATGTCCAACTTGACACCTGCAATGTCAAAGGTTTTTATTGAATAGTTCTCAGGATATTTAGCAATGAGTTCAAGATTTTCATCTGAAAGTGTAGGTATGTAGCCATCATCATTGAAAATAGCGAAGTCATCACGTTTGATAAAAAGATAAGTTGGAATCCAGAATTCAATTAACCCTTGTTTCAATTTGAGCGGTCGCTTACTCAACTGGATAACAAAATCCGAAATCTTTTTCTGTTCTGCCTTTGCACTCTCAACAAATTTCTCAGATGCAATCCAAAGATTGTTGAAGCTAGAAAGGTTGTCAATAGTCGGGATATCAAAAGCATTTTCACGGATGGGGGAAATGCTGTTCTCTTTCAGCAGTGATAGGTAAATTGTTTTTTCAGGTGGAAACTTTGCATCATCAAAACCTAAGTTCTCTTTATACCAATTATTCGCAAGTGCTTTAAAATAATTTCGTTTTGCAGTGTGTATACTTGCAGAAATGCGGTGTTTATTCACTAACTCGTTCTTGAATACAGGCGTTGCGTAATACACACTGCTACAAACTTGCGAAAGCAGTTTATTGAAATCTTTCTTATCAGAAATTTTCTTTTCATTGCCTTTGAAAAACCATTTCACTTCATTACTTCCTGTGTAAATACTGTCAGTAATGTAATGATTTAACAGACGAATCTGTGATTCAACAATATTCTCTAATTCTCGTACTGCGACTTTATCTTTTTCATTTTCCTGAATCACTTTTTGAATTTTCTCAATTTCGAACAAGAGATTTTTTATTTCAGTTGAGTTTTTAAAATAGCAATACAGGATGGCTTCCTGTTGTGTTCGGCTTGTTTCTTCAACTTCACTTTCTTGTATTTTGTTACTGAAAATTAGATTTACTAAGCCGTCAACTTCTCCTGAAGGAACTCGATTTATAATGGGGTATTCCGAAATTACAAATTCAAAAAATCTTGGCGTACCGATTTCATACGAATATAACTTCGCAAACACGGGAGTGAACTGAAAATATTTATTCAGCAAAGTGGTTACATCACTTACTTCTGAAATTTTATTTCCTGCTTCTATTAGGGCTGTTTGAATATCTAAGTCAGTACCTTCGAATAGAATGAATCGTTTGCTGTGTGAACGGAAACGGAGAATATCTTTCCTTTCTAAACTGTCAACAACCGCATTTCCGTCATGAATACCGCAAGATTGTTCCAGGTATTGAGTAAGAAAGTTGAGATCTAAAACTGCACCACTGGCTGAAAATAGATTTAGCAACCCAACGGTCTTGATTGCTTTAATGCAATCATTAATTGGAACATCCAGTAATGCTCTTTCTGTTTTTTCAATTGCAGAACGAATAGAGACCCATGCTGAAAAATCAGGATTGTATCTTGAAGTAAGGAACGAATAAAAATTGAAATTGAGATAATCATAAACACAACTCAAATTGTAAAAGGGATTTTCACGCTTGTTGAACATTGATAGTCCTGTATGGTCCGTTGATTCAAGGAATGAAAACAAACTCCTTTCATTTTGTCCGTACCTCTGCAATGAAAGAGTGAGAACATTTGCCGAGAGAAAATCCAATGGAAAAAGTTTCGTTGAAATCTCATTGATAAAATCTTTGTTGACATTAAAAGCCTTTGTTGCTAATGACAATTTCAAACATTGTTCAACGGCTGATTTTGAAGCTTTACATTCAAAATTCTCTGCAACATACTCGGATGCTAAATATAGAAGTTGTTCAACAGGTTCATTGAAAGTGATTTCACGAAATCTGCCTTTTACTTTTGTCCACTCTTGCTTATGTGTGCTTGTGAGCGCAAATGCATACGATTCAAAGCTTTGGTGAACAGTTGTAATTAACACAATATTGTACTTCGGATCATTGCAGAACTCAGCCAACTGCTGAATGAAATACAATTCGATTTCTGGATTATGTTTACTGGCATATTCCAAAAATTTCCCAAACTCATCCAACAGCAAAAACATAATACTGTTGGGTTTTCCAAGTGAGTGATAACGATTGAATATTTCGGAAAGAATATTTTCATGCTTGTTTCGGTTCGTGGTTACTTCGAATACTTCGGCAAACTGCTCTGTAATAGAATTGTATGAGCCAATGATTTTTACAAAATCAACTTTGGGATTTGCCGTAATGAAATTCGGTTCAAAATATCTTTTCGTTCCTCTAATACTTTGTTCAAGTGCTAGCAGGAACGAGGATTTCCCGGTGCCGTAGGTTCCGATGATGTTGAAGGAACGAATCCCTTTTTTGAAATCATTCACAATCTGACTTACAACTCGCTTAGCGTTTGGTGTAGGGATGTAATGGAAATCCCTCTCAGTGTCTCTAAGAATGTTGACAGATGTTGTGAAATTATTTGCCATAGTAAGTATCTAAAATTGAGTATGCGTTCGGCTTATTTTTGAATTGTAATTCCTTAATACCAGCGTGGTCAGTAAATGTGATAGTCTCGTTCTCACTTGCGATTTCGAAAATCTTATTTATAAGCCCAGAACGGTTCAAAGCGAAGATTGTACCTGGACTATTATTGTCATACTCTAACGAATTCAAACTGATAGAACCACCGTAATTCGGATTATCCAAAATTGAATACAGCAAAACCTGCTCTGGTAGGTTGTCTCTGTCGCTGTTTTCAATTTGATATTGTTCATCTTTTCCCCTCCCGATTGTTTTCAATAATTCAACTTCTGATAGGATTCCGGAAAAACTGTCCTCAATATCTTTGCTGCCTTCGATATTCTGATACATTTTCACAAATACAGTAAAATCGTCGGCAACTGTGTTTTCATTGAATGTAAGTGAGGGCTCTGCTTCCCGTCTACGTTTCATGTAATTCACGAAGGTTTCTTTGTTAAAAAAAAGTTTCTCCTTTCTGAATTCGTTAAAGATGATGCTGTATGTTGAAGCAAGTCCCAACTTGATTAACTGGTAATGAAGCAACCACAAACTGGCATCGTCTTCAAGAAAGGGGTCGTATCCTTTCTCATTGTCAAAAAGTTTTGTTCCAAAATCGGTTGGCATTTCTTTAGAGTCAATGATATTGAATGCTTTCATCCAGTATCGAATTGCAGATACCATGTTCTTGCCTACACCAAGTTTAACAACGGCATCTTCGTTGTTAAAGGATTGGCCGTTCTGAACGAAATCAAACCCCTTTTTAAGCCATAGTTGTCTGCACTGGAAGGAATCGTGTCCTGAAAAAGTATATTTAATTGTCTCTGAACTCACTAAATTTATTTTTTTATGCCTGTAAAGCTATCATTTTTTCACTCATAAAATAAGAAAAACTGATATAAAAGTTGAGTAATCGACCAAAAATTTATTAACACCAATCAAAACCTCAGAATTATTGGTATTTACAGATAATGTAATTGATATTTCCAATTTGTCACTGGTCTATTTTAGCCGCAAGATACCCTTGCCACTACGACCATAAAAAACGGGAGTTCCGCCCGCCAAGGGTGGAACTCCCGAAGATTCAGAAGTTGATCTTGTCTTCAGCTTCTGAAATGCTTGAATCGAATGACAACTTGAGGAAATCAATCACCTTCTTAACTCCAGGCGTAAAGCTTGTGGTGAAGACATTCCCGTCTGAGTCATTCAGCCGCATGGAGCAGTTGAAGTCGTTGGAGGAAATCTGGAAGCGCTCCAATTCAGAGCGGGTTTGAACCAGCTTAGCCCTTTTTTCGATGATGAGCTGGAGATTTTCAACCTTGAGGATTTTCTCCATGAGGGTCAATTCAGGTTTCACAACTGTGATCGGCTCAGGCTTCACTTCGACAATCGGTTCCGGCTTCACTTCTGCGACCGGTTCCGGCTTCACTTCTGCGACCGGTTCCGGAATTTCATCGACTGCAGCATCTTCGGCTGGTTCAGTCTGAAATGAAGTGAAACTTGGCCTGACAACCATGACCTGTCCTGGCTGTGATTTACCGTTTGTCGGCTTGAGAACTGATGATAACTTTGACATGTGTTTTGCCCTGTGCCCCAAGGACTTATTTTGGCATCTGGCTCGCCGGTTAAGAAAAATTTCTGCCCTAAACAATACCGGAATGAAAATTCTGGAACAAAGGTTCGGGTCAGATTGATTTTCCAATCTGAATGAACCCAACGGGAGGCTCACCCAGAGGCAGAATCAGATGACCAAGCGAGCCGCCTTTAGTGACACGGTATTTTCATGAGGTTACCTTTGCAGAAAATTTTGAGTAATGTGCGTGGGCTTTTGGTTGCTTTTCCTTCAAAAGCACCCCGTTTTCATCCGGTTTTCTTTTTGCCAGGCTTTTTCTTTGCCGGTGCAGTAACAAAGAAAAAGCGTTTTTTCGGTGAGGTACGAATAAAAAATAGTCCCGGTTCCGGCAGTTCGGAACCGGGACTGTCTTCAATCACCAGGATGGATATTGATTGTTGTAATTTTCTTCATCCTGGAATGATGCCAGCGAATGACGGTAATCAGCTTCGCCACATGCAAAATGTTCGGCGTGGTTGCCATTTGGCCAGTAAATGATTTCTTCGCCTTTTTTAATCGGTTTCTTGCAGGTATAACATGTGCCGGCGAAGCGTGATGTCATTTGCCTGGGATCGAGTGATCTTCCTTTGTTCCTCATTGTTTTAAGTTTTATTTATGAATGAAAAAAGCCGTGAACTCCCGCCCACGGCTTGAAATCTATCTTTCAGAAAGGTGCAACCTCTTCAGCTAAATCAGGTACCTGTACTTCTTCTTCATCAAGGATGATTTGCTCGTTGCCCAGGATATACTCAGCAGCTTTTTCAGCCCGGGAAGCAGCCCACATGATCCATTTCTGGTTATCCCTTAGAGATTCTGCCCAATTGCGGATATAGGCATTTGAATTACGTTGCCTGTTCGTTAACCCTGCCCTGTCAGCCAAAAATGAAGAGCAAAGTTCAGCGACCAGCTCCTCCCTTGAATATTTATCGTCGCCAAACTTGTTATCAAATGCCTCGAATCTGTTCAATCTTTTCGGGTGGCCACTCGCGTGACCAAGCTCATGATAACTGATTCTGTAAAAATCTTCAGCCGTGGCATACTGGTTTTCCGAGGGCATGGTGATAAGATCAGCCACCGGTGAATAACTTGGAGAGACGTCAAGATTGGTATAATGAATTTCAGGAATCCCTTTAAATCCTGAAATAATCTGTTCTGCCGGTACATACTGAGCGGATTTCCGGTCGATGGTCGCTTTGTCAAGTTCAGCAATCTTCTGTTTGCCAGTATCATCGAAGTGAGCCTGTTCGCTGTTGAAGATATGATAGTACCGGAGGATGAATTTGCTGTCTGTTTCCCCGGTACTGGCGTTTTTTGAATCAGTTTTCTTCCAGAAGACAATCAGTGTGGACTTTTCGCCTTTGCGAACCTGGCCACCATTGGCGCGGATTTGTCCAAAGGTTCCGTAAACCCGGCTTTTAAACTGGTCATTGGATAAAATCAAGTAGTTGATTCCCCGGTAAAAATGACCGTTCAGACTCACCGGTGATGGCAAGTCCCAGAATTTCTGCCAGCTTCCAGAAGTCTCCAGGTTGGCAATGATCTTTTCAGTAATCGCAGCATAAACTTCAGCATTGTTCATTTTTGGTGCCCCGCGCCCAGGGGACTTATTTCGGCATCTGGCCCGCCAGTGAAAAATTTATGCAGACTATCAAACCGGAATAAAAATTCTGGAACAAATGTTCTGGTCAGATTGCTTTCCAATCTGAATGAACCCACCGGGCGACAACTCCATCAGGAGGTCGCATTTAGAGACATGAGATTTTTATGAGGTTACCTTCGCATCAAATTTGAGTAGTAGTGCGTTGGCTTTTTGCACCTTTTTACTTCAAAAAGCTGCTATTTTATTGGGTTTCTTTTTGCAAAGCTTTTTCATTGCCCGGTGATATCAAAGAAAAAGCGAACTCGTAACCATAAAAAGAGAGCCTTGTTTCCAAGGCTCTCTTTCGCAGGTTGGGCTGTTTAGAAGGGAAGTTCGTCAGTGCTTTCCGGCATGTGATAATCGGTGTTGTCCGGGAAAATTGAAGCTTCTGTTTTTGTAGTTACCGTTCTTTTTGGTTTGCGGGTGCTTTTCTTGGGAGCATCTTCTACCAGGCTTGCCTGAGGTTCCGGCGTTTCAACCAGCTTGTTTACATAAGCTGTGTATCCGTGGCCGAAACTGTCTGTATTCTTCAATTTCGCTACCTCGAAAGTGATATATTCTTCACCGTTGAATACATGAGAGAGCTTTGCAATTTCCGACAGTTTGAAACTGAATTTTACGATTGATAAATTCGCGACCTGGGTGCCTTTTCCGATGTAATTTTTTTCAAATGTTTTCATGATAGAGTTTTTTAGGGTTAAATTTTATGCAAGTGTAATTAAGCTCATGGAGGGGCACTCAAGGAGGAATTGGAATACCGGAAGGCAATGAGGATATGCCGAGAAAATCCTTGAATGAGTGGAACTGTACCCTGGAATGAGGTAATAGCTTAGCAGAGAATTAATACCGGAACTCGGTCATGTGACATGTAGAAAACACATCGAAAATGGACTGGTGAATTAATCGGGAAAGTCGGAGGAAAACTGAAGGGGAAAAGGACGAAGGCAACTGGTGGGGATCATCATTTTTGGATTGGGAAATATACAGCAGGTAGTGATTGGATTAGTATTTGAATCGGTTGAAACTCTGGGTTAGAAAGACTGGGAGAAACCTCCAATGACACCAAGCAACCAGAACAACAATAGAAAGGTGAAATTACCAGGATAATTATTACTTGGGAGGCAGTGGATTCCTATCAGTATACACCGACATTTTTTACGAGTCACAAAACTTCGCAAACCGCTGAAACGCGCATGCACTATGCCATGTGTTATCAGCTGTTCTCTTTCATGTAAAATTGTCTGACCATTTATTTTGTTGATGTATAATGTATTTGGTCTAATAAATTTGTTGCTCCACAATCACACCGCACATAGTTCGTATTACTGATACTTTCATAATGAACGAATGATTTGCACAAATTGCAAAATATCATTTGTTCTATTTCAATCCACTTCTTGAAAATTGCATCTATTTCCTCTGTTGTAAACTGATTGGCTTCATTCTTCCAATGTACACAATAGTTTCTGAAAATTGTTCCTGTTTCAAATTCGTCAAGTAGGCCAAAAAGTTTGTGCTGTGTATTTGGCAGTTTAAGTTTATCTCTAAATCTTTTTGCAAGTGGATTGTAATATTCTGAAAGAGTGTAAATGTTTTCAATTCTGTATGGAATTGGCGTTTCCATATTCTCACATAAAATACCAAAAATCCATTCCAAATACTTTCCCAATGTTTGACCGGCTGTAATCGGGTTGTCATCGTCAATGTAGGATTGAATTTCCTCCAAATAGTTTTTTGATGGTTTGCATTTTGGTCCCGTTGCATATTCCCACGCTGTAAACTTATATCGTTGCCATTCAGGAAAAAGTTTTTGAACGGTGTCAAAGAATATTTGGTCGTGTGTTATCATAAGCACTTGAAAGTCGCTAAACTTTGAGGCAAGCAACTTTGCTACTCTTGGCCTTTTGAAACTGTCAAAACTATTTACAACATCATCCAAAATGAAAAACTTGAAATCTTTGTTGAAGTGTTTTACTGAAGCAAGAAAAATTGCAAGTCCAAAACTGTTTACCTGACTTTCGCTAAGAAACTTAAATGCCGGAGTAATTTTTTCTGTAACAAATTCAATTTCCAATTCTACTGCCTTGTCTTTTCCAGTAAGAAGTTTTAAGGCAGGATTTTTAATGTCGGGATGAGAATTTTCCAACACATTAAAGTAATCAACTACATCAGCGGAAATAGTTGTGAAAGTGTTTTGAATCTCAGTCTGAATGTAAGTAGTAAGATTATTAAAGAAAACTTGAAGATTGTCAGTAATGTTTTTCAGATAAGCAACTTTTTCTTTGTTTATTGAATGGCTTCTGAAATTATCAATGATGTTGGAAATGTTTGTATAGTCCTGTGCTAAACTTTTTGTCGTTTCATCTTTTGACAATGCTGAAATTTTATCAGCAACAAATATTTTACTTGTCGCTTCACTGGAAATAATGGTGTCAATTTTTCCAATAGATAGATCACTGCTGATTGAAAGAGTAGTCAAATCTCTAAGTTGCTTTTTCAGAGTTTCAATTAAAGCAGGAAGGGTAATGTTAATTGAAATTATATCATCAAAGAAAGTTTGAAACGCTGCCAACACAACTGAACTGCTCTCTGCTTCAATTACAGCTATCTTTCTTGATATTCCTTCAAACTGTTTTTCCAGTAAGGATTTTTTTGCTTCAAAATCTGTTTTCTTTTTTGTAAGTGCTGACAAAGAATTATGTTTGGTTGTGATATGCTTTAGTAAATCACCCTCAAAAGTTTCATCACAAACTGGACATGTTGATTTGTCTTCCAGTTTGGGAATTATTTCAATGCTTAGTTCGTAAAGAGAAGAAAGAATAAGTTGCTTTATACTTTCTTCGTTTTGTTTTAAATCTGTAAAAAGGCTTTCTAGTGCAATGCAATTCGTCTTTGCAGTAGCGATTGGGTAAAAAGAATTTTGTCGAAGTTGAAATGCTTTCCACTCGGTAAGTTCTTTGGTGATTGGGTTCTTCTGAACGATTATTTGTAAAGCGGTCTTTACAGTTCCAGCTTCTTTGAAAGCTGTGATTGTAGGTAATTTATGCTTTGATGCAATTGTGTTGATAAAAGCAACAATTGTTGCTTCGTCAACAGTTGGTAGTCCTGTGATAGCATTAATAGTCCTGCTGCTTCCATCAAACGCTGATTGAAGATTTTGTAAGTTACTTGTCTGTTTGTTGATTGCTGTTTGCATTGTGTCTTGCAGCAATGAAAACTTTTCGAGTCCGAAAAATTTGGCGATGTATTTATATCTCTCCGCTGGTCGTTTATTACAAACAAATTCATTCAGATCTATGTATCGCAAAAAATTTGGATAGTTGCTAAGAGTTTTAAACTCATCAAATTCCCCTGTTCTTGTTGGAACAGATATTTTTTTTGGGTTAAATTGTGCAGTTACAGTGCCTATCGAGGAATGTTGGAATTCAGCCGTGATGTAGCTATTATTTCCTCCTGATGCTTTATGTGGTAAGTCGGCTAAAGAGATCCCTTCACGTTCAAGGTTTTCGATCGAGGTGTTAAGTAACCACTCCCAGGCATCAACAATTGAACTTTTTCCTGTTCCATTTCTTCCATAAATCAGAGCGGAAGTCATCTTGTTGCCTTTTACGAAGTCAACAGAAACCGGCAACCGAAGTCCTCTGAAATTTTCAATTGTTATCTTTTTAATTTTCAGCATCGGCTATAAAAGTTTTTTTTACTTCTTCTTCTTTCATTTGAAGTCCTATCTCAACAGCTTTCTCGAATTTTAAAGCATTAAAACCTGTGTCAGAAATAAATCCTTCCAGTTTTGTTACAAAGTCGTTTAGTTCTGGATTTTCAGACTTTAGTCCAGTAATCCAGTCTTTAAGGTCTGCCATATTCAAAGTTCATTTTGTTTGTGTCGAGTGTCGTCATTGAATAGCCTATAACGCTCCGCCGGCAGCTGTAGTGAGGGTTTTACTTGTTGTTTCATCCCTTTACCTCGGACGCCGGCAGGTTCGGTGAATGCCTGCCTCCGGAAACCGCACGCATTGTTGGCAGACGGCTCGATGGCTGCAGGCTTTATACCTAGTATTTATTCACCATATTTGTCTAATGCTCTCTTTAATTCTTTATGAATTTCATTTAGCTGCTGATCAATATTTACATACTCATCAATCTCCGATTCAGTTAATTCTCCTTCATTCAATTTGTTTTGGAGAATATCCTGTTGGTCAATGGTATCAGTCATTTTCTTGAGTATAGCCTCAATAATTATTTTCTTTTCAGGGGAATCTATTTTAAGTTTCTTTTCCATGTTTGTAGATTTATATCATTCTAAATATATACAATTTATTATCAATTGAAAGAATTGCATTAATGTTCGTATTCCCGTCTGTATAATGCTCAAGATAATAACCTTTATTCTGTAAATTATAAATTTCATCCATGAGGTTTACGCAGTCGTGTGGCTCAAGTGTGAATTCATAAAGTGATCGATTGACCATTGTTCCATTATATTTATTTATAATGATCATTAAATCAGGTCTTAGAAGAGGATCATTCAGATTTAGGTCATATGAAATTAAGATATCGGGAAATTCATCTTCCCTTTGGAGTTCTGTTAATCCTTTAATTAATTCCTCCAATTCTTTTCTTGAATACTTTTTAATCATAAGGTTGAGTTTTAAGGTTTGATTTGTAGGGGTTAGTTTTAATGTTTGCTATTAATAAGCTTGCAGCCAATGAGTGAATAACCTGAGGAGTGTGGTTCTTTCGGCAATAGACACTACTAAAAAAAGTGAATTTCATTTATACTGTATTCTGAATAATATTACTATTGAGAAATAAACAGTAATCAAATTTACGATTATTTACAAATCCATAACATATTTGATTTATTTCAGTAAAATTAGGTTGATAAGGAGATTATGAAAAAAGAAGTCCCGGTTTCCCGGGACTAAAAAAATTAGATGGTGCCTTCATCCGCAAAAGAATAATAAGCATCATGTGCAACAATGATATGATCGAGAACAGATATTTCAAGCAAAACGCCGGCATCTTTGATCTTTTTAGTGATTTTCAAATCTGCTTCACTTGGCGTAGCCTGCCCCGAGGGGTGATTGTGCCCGATCAGGATCGACGATGCATGATTTTCCAGAGCAATGAAGAATATCTTTTTAGGATCAACTACGGTGCCTGAAATTCCGCCTTCGGAAACTTTCACCGTTTTCATGATCTTGTTTGCCCGGTTGAGCAATAGCATCCAGAATTCTTCATATGGAAGCTCGCCAATCAGGGAGTGAAAAATTGTATAGGCATCCTGGCTACGGGAAATTTTAGGTTTGACAACTACTTCGGCAGAATTTCTTCTGCGGGAGAGGGCAAACATGGAAGCAATTTGGCAGGCACGTTGTTTTCCGATGCCTTTTACTTTCTGAAGATCGGATATTCCAAGCTTCCAGAATTCGCAGAGGTTGTTCTGACAGGATGCCATGATTTTCTGAGCAATGTCAAGAGAGTTCTCCTGGGGAGTACCGCTGCCGATGAGGATACTGAGCAGTTCTGCATCAGAGAGGCTTGCAGTGCCTTTGAGCAATAACTTCTCGATAGGAATGTCATCCTCTGCCCAGAATTGCATTGGGATCCTGTTTTCGTAGGTTGAGCCATTTTGCAGGCCTGGTTGTGAATCCATGAATGATTTTTTCATTTTTGAATGGTTTTATGCAGCTATTATGGCCGCGGTTAGTACTGAAATCTTGCTGCATGGCCATTACCGGGGAGAAATAAATAATGTCAACGGGTGTTGGTCAGATTGCCTTCCAATCTGAATACACTGAAAGCGGAAGTTCCCAAAGGAGGCCGCCCTTGACAGTTTTATTTTCACATAGGTAACTTTGCAAGGATTTCGAGTAGTAGTGTGGGGGGGATGCATTCCCAATCCCTGGGAGATACGACCATAAAAAAAGAGCAGACAGTTACAGTTTGTAACCATCTGCTCAGTGATTAATTTTTTCCTGAGAATTGCTTTTGAAATTCTTTAAATTCCCAGTCGTATAGGGCCGACTGTTCTTCGGTCATCTCTTCTGAAAAGCCTGGGTAGTAAATGTTCTCAATGTGTTGGACAAACATTTCTTCGATGGATTGTCTTTGGGTTTCTTTAGCAAGTGCGGTCATGGTGAGTTAGTTTTAGATGTGGATACTTGAAATTTTCTGACCGCGAAGCGTTAAACCGGATCGATTGGATTATGTCAAGGGGATTGGTCTGGTTGGTACAACCTGAAAACCTACGGAGTACGACAATTCTTAAAAGAGGTCGCCCTTTACAGTTCCAAGCTACAGCGCTCTTCGAGCTGGAAGCCCTGTCGATGTAGGTAGCTTTGTAAGGATTTCAAGTATTATATTGTGGGGTGGGTTTTGCTTACTTTTGATTAAAAGCTGCCCGTGGATGGTTTCTTGTTGCGATACTTTTTCTTTATCTGGCATTAAAAGAAAAAGTCGTAATTTTGTTAATGTTAATTATAATTACCAATTATGGTTATATTTGCAAAACATATAATACATTATGAGTGACAGAAAGGTTGTCCTGCTTCCAAAGGCACAAAATATTCTGGCTGAGTTTGGAGAAAATATCAAGCTGGCCCGTCTGCGCAGAAAGTTAAGTGCTACGCAGGTTGCAGAGCGCGCAGATATCAGCCGGCCTACGTTGGCATCGATCGAAAAAGGAGTCCCTGGTGTTGCCGTGGGAGCTTATGTCCAGGTTCTTTTTGTTTTGGGACTTGAAAAGGATTTATTGAAAGTGGCAACGGATGATATCCTGGGCAGAAAACTCCAGGATGCCAAACTGCTGGTCAGGGAGAGAGCTCCGAAGAAACAGATAAAAGGGAAGGAGTAGTAAATGGCACAGAAAGAAATCATGGTATACGCCCATTGGGAAGGAATGAATAATCCAATGTTAATGGGTATTCTTCAGGCTACTCCAACCCGTGGGAAAGAGATATTTTCTTTTGAATATACCAGTGAATGGCTGAACTCCGGGATGGTGCAGCAAATTGATCCTGATCTGCAATTGTATTCCGGGCCTCAATACCTGGGAGAACCTAAAAGCAATTTTGGGTTGTTCCTGGATTCCTCGCCTGATCGTTGGGGCAGGGTATTAATGCGTCGCCGTGAAGCTGCAATTGCACGAACTGAAGGCCGGAAAGAAAGAACACTTCTTGAATCTGATTACCTGCTTGGTGTTTTCGACCAGTACAGGATCGGTGCGCTACGATTCAAAGAAAAAGAGGATGGACCATTGTTAAATGATAATGAAGAGATGGCTTCTCCTCCATGGACATCTTTGCGGGAACTGGAGTATGCCAGCCTGCAATTGGAAAAAGACGACATCCTCGATGACCCTGAGTATCTGAAATGGCTTAATATGCTTATTGCCCCCGGATCATCCCTTGGAGGAGCCAGGCCAAAAGCAAGTGTTACAGATCAAAACAATCATCTCTGGCTGGCCAAGTTTCCCAGTGGAAACGACCTTAAGGATATCGGGGCATGGGAAATGGTTGTCAATGAATTGGCCAAAAAAGCGGGATTATCGGTTGCTGAAGGAAAAGCCCAAAAGTTTTCAAGTCCTCATCATACCTATTTATCCAGAAGGTTTGACAGAACAAATTCCGGCGAAAGGATTCATTTTGCCTCCGCAATGACCTTGCTGGGATACATGGATGGTACAGACAACCAGGATGGGGTAAGTTATCTTGAGCTAGCGGAGTTTCTGGTCCAAAACGGGGCAGAGGTTGACAAAGATCTGGAGGAGATGTGGAGAAGGATCGTATTTAGCATTTGCGTAAAAAATACGGACGATCACCTGAGAAATCATGGTTTTCTGCTTACTGAGCGTGGCTGGATATTATCACCTGCGTATGATATTAACCCTGTAGCAACAGGTACTGGATTAAAACTGAATATTTCGGAAAGTGATAATGCCCTGGACTTGGGGCTTGCAATGCAAGTCTCCGGGTATTTCCGCCTTGCTGATCAAAAAGCAAGTAAGATCATTGATCATGTTAAGAAATCTGTCGAAGGATGGCGACTATTGGCGGAAAAGTATAAAATCTCTAAAGTAGAACAAGCCATTATGGCAAAAGCATTCTGGACTGAATGAGTTTAATTACTTTAGTATCATCATAGTCAGGTTTATCCTGACTCCACTACTATGAAAGATAATTAATCTGGTCCAGCTAATTGTTTTGATTTCCCGGTATCGGTCATAGAATTAGCTGTAGGAGTTGGGTCAATGTGTTTGCTATCCGGAGTCCGTTTGCATATTTCAGGAGTTTGTCCAGGTTCTTATCTTTCCGGCGAATATAGTTATGAAGAATTTCACTCAATATTTCGGTGCCAATTTTATTGCGAAATTTAACAGCATCGCATACTGATCTTTCAAGGTCGTAAACATGGACCAATGAGCCATTTATTTTTGCTAATATTCTTCCTGTTTTAAAAGTTTCAAGGCCATAGTAGTAAAGTTTTACCGGAGGATAATCAGGCAAAACAATTTTATTGGTTCTCGGGATAGCAACGTGATATTCAGCCGAAACATGTGTGGTGAGCTCAAAGTAAGACCATGCTGTGAACATACAGAATATTCCGTTTGGTATCATTTTGGCGACTTCTGACTCATGGAAAACCCTGGGAGAATCATTCAGCCGATAAAATCCACGTTTCACCCGGTTAACAATACCTTCTCTGATAAGTCGCCGAAGATGATATTTTTCCGTGGCGGTCAATGAGTCTGCTGTGCGAAGAAAACCTTCATTTTTATTAAAACGCTCAAGAAGTAGCTTATCCATTTGATGAAAAGTTTAACCAAAAGTACTGCTTATTTTTATATTAGCAGTAGATTTGGTTAAATAGTTAAGGATTGGCCAGAATTATCAAAGAAAAAATTACAGCGGCGGGTCCACCGTAAATAAAAGTGCAATTAGCAGACTTTAAGGTGAAATTGCACTATATAAAAATCAATGATAGCAAGGATTTTGGAACAAAACTGTGGGCTGGGAAGATGGTTTCTTTTGCTTCTCATATCTTTGGCGACAAATAAAAAATAGGACTATTAACTTTGGGGGATAAACAAAAAGGCATGACTAAAGGTGGAAACTTTATTTTGCTTCAAACACGCAAATGCGATGTTCCAGAAAAAGGGATAACCACCTTTAGTTTTCTTCTATTTGAGATACAACAGTACTTATAGATGTGAAATGATTTACAATCTTGGATAAAAACATGAGAAAAATCGGTAGGAGATCCTTTGCCTTGTAAAATCTAAAACTATGAACTTAAAGTATTCAGTAGGAATTGATGTCGCTAAAGACAAATTTGATGCTTGCCTGGTAATTATTGATGAAACGCAATCAGTTACCATTAAAGCGACAAAATCATTTACCCTTAAAAGGGACTACAAGCCATTTCTTGTGTGGGTCAGGTCGCATCAAAAAGAGAATTTGCGTACTTGTTTCACTATGGAAGCAACAGGTAATTATTTTGAAAAACTAGCTTTCTTCCTTTTTGAAAATGGTTGCTTTGTGAGTGTTGTATTACCGAACAAAGCGAAAAATTACTTTCGGAGCCATGGTATTAAATCCAAAACGGATCGGATTGATGCGAAGGGTCTTGCAACAATGGGGGCAGAACAGAAATTAAAATCATGGCAACCATTTTCAAAAAAAATTTACAAGCTTAGAACCCTGACACGACAACATGAAAATCTTACTAAACAAAAGACAGTTGCTAAAAATCAGGTTCATAGCCAGAAGTACAACATGTACGAGATTAAGGAAGTAATAAAACAGTTGGAGGCAGTAATCCGGCTCCTTGAAAAACAGTTAGAAAAGATTGAATATCTGATACAGGAATTGATTGACGAGGATATTGTGCTTAAATCAAAAGTCGACAACCTCATGTCGGTTCCGGGAGTTGGATTACTAACCGTGGCTACGATTATTGCAGAAACAAATGGTTTTTACCTGATAGAGAACGTCGGACAATTAATCAGCTATTCAGGGTATGATGTCGTTGAAAGCCAGTCCGGAACAAGAGTAGGGCGCACCAAAATATCAAAAAAAGGAAATGCTCACATTAGGAGGGTACTGTATATGCCAGCATTAAATGTAGTTCGTTTGAAGGTTGGAATGTTTAAGGCGTTTTATGAACGTCTTTATGAAAGGAATTTGATAAAAATGAAATCCTATGTTGGGGTACAAAAGAAGATTTTAATCCTGATGTACACGCTTTGGAGAACCGACATGCCTTTTATTCCGGGTTATTATCAAACAATAGGTATAAAAGCAGTAGTCCCAGCGTGACTCGCCGGGACTACACAAGATAATTTTCATTTTTCAATGAAAATTTCTTTCGGGTAAACAAAGTTAAGAAAAATTTGGATTTTCTCACAGTACCTTTTCTTGACATCCGCACAAAGAAAAGAAGTCCGCGAAATAGCGAGTAACAAATTATTTTTGTCATCTCATTGATTATGATAATTTTAATAGTAATAATTCCTATTAAAATTATCAAGTCCTCACGGAGTGCACGCCCCGCCCTATCGAAAAATGCAATT
>Ga0268283_1000547_pt1 | contig 23743 bp, 12 predicted proteins | sample saktaG_13_FD_190140 | JGI IMG/M metagenome (GOLD analysis project Ga0268283, IMG submission 190140) | Saline water microbial communities from Sakinaw Lake, British Columbia, Canada - sak_2013_06_06_36m | ecosystem: Environmental > Aquatic > Non-marine Saline and Alkaline > Saline ... | reverse complement strand
GCAGGGGTATGCCCATATTTCATGAATGATGATCCGGCGTTATCGGTGGTCCAGTTTAAAGATACGGAAGAAGTAGTGATATTGGTCACAGTGACTGGTGTAGTAAGGCTGATAGAAGAATTTGACACGATATCGCCAAGGGAACGGGGAACCAACTGGTATCCTGTTACTGGATTTGATGGGCTGTATTGGCCCAAACATCCTGCGACATTAACATTTCCCATCGGGACTAACGTATTGTTGATATCTGTAAGCGGTAAAATGCGAACCTGCAAAGTATTCCCAGATTGGTCGGTAACATTGTAATTTGTTCCTGAAGTTCCTCCATTGAATAGCGTACCCTGCATTGCTGCATCGAAATGAATACTATTAACCTTTACCAGCATAGCTTCATAATCTTCATTTACTTCGGGGACAGTGAGGACTGAAGGATCCGGTAAAGGATTATTGCTTGATTCGATAGTTACTGCAGTTACCGGGCTGATTTCCAAAAGGGAATTGTAATTTTTAAGTGTTCCGGTCACCGTTACAATATCGCCCGGCATAACACCAGTTGAACTAAACAGTGGGCTATAGCCGGCGATGCCCCCGGTTGCGTCCTGTATGTAATAGGTCCAGCCCATTACGGACGCATCGTTGAGCAGAGTGCCCCGGATAGTAACGATGCTACCAACCGGTTGCGCTCTGGCCTGAAGAATTGGAATTGTGGTCTGACCAACAGATGTAAAGGCCAGTGAAATAAGCAGTGCGAAAAGAAGTACTAATTTTTTCATTGTTGTTTTTGGTTTTGGTTTATAAAATGGTTTGTAAAATGATCCTTTCTTGTTAAAATTCTAATGAGAGCGACATCGTATACCTGCGGCTTGCGCCAAAGAATACTCCTGCCGAACGGGCATCGTGTGTATTGAAACTCTGCCCGACGTAACGTGAATTATCATCTGCATCCGACACATAAATAGTATTCATTACGTTCAAAACATTCACACGGTATTGAAGGCGGTATTTCTTATATATTTTCACAGAATATCCAGCATGCAGGTCAATAAGGTAGTAAGTTGGAATAATCCATGGATCAACAGGGTCACCATAGATCGGACGGCCATTTTCATCTAATAAATCCTGTCCGTTATCATCTTTGGGATGCGAAAAATTGGCGTAATTGCTGTTATTGCTTGCATCATACGACATCGGATCGAAATTGGAATAGTATTTTCCAAAACGTGTGATGTTACCGCTAAAATAAAGATACTTAATCGGTTCATAACGTATTTCACCGCCAATCTGAAATTGTGCAGCATCCCCTACATGAAGGCCTTTTGCATTGATATACTGCGTTAGTACAGTTGCACCATAATTATCGTTCACACGCACCGAGTCCGATGAATTCCAAATCCAATCACCTAATGAGAATAAACCCTGGACTTTAATTTTTTCAGAAAATATATAGGCAAAATCGATTTCTATTCCTTTGTGAAGTGCGCTTAATCCATTAATATTAGCATAGTATGTGGTGGTTTGGCCGCCCAAGGTGTCAGCAATTGCAACAGCTGGGGCAGATTCAACCGGGCGGTTAAGCCAATTGGTGTAATAAACATTAACATTCATCGAAAAGTTGGAACTACCATAAGCAACACCACCTTCAACAGCCTTCACTTTTTCATTTTCTATCTCACGGAAGAGCTTGTTAGTGTTGTCAAAAACATTTTTAAAACGTGATGCTTTATCCAGATATCCCATATTTATGAATGCTGATAAATGCTTTGTAATGTTATAGTTTGCACCACCTTTAATAGTAAAGCCATTGATTTTCTTCCATTCGGTTTCCTGAAGCGAATCAGGTTTAAAGTGATCTACCCGCTTGTAACCTGTGCGTGCGCCTGTTAGATTAATAAAAGCAGAAAGCCTGTCTTTTTTATACTCTGCCTGATAGAAAACACCACCCCATCGCACCAATCCGTCATAATAATAATTGATCTTGTCCCCTCTATACCGTATGGCTTTTTTAAAATTGTAAGTACCATCCGGGTTGTAATAATTTTGAGACTGATCCGACGCATCTTTAATATAATCGGCACCCATGAAATCATAAATTTCTTCGTAATGAATACCCTTATATGTCCGGAGATCGATTCCGCCAGACATTGTCACCTCCGGTGAAGCAATATAATTTACAGTCGAAAGTACCCCAATCCACTGGTGTTCATTTTTTTGCTCCACAAGGTAATTGCCTGCAGTGCGCATGGTTTTGCTATAGAATGTATCGAGTTTGGATATAGGATGGAATGAATTATAATCATAGGCACTCTGAAAATCCATTTCACCTTTCGGAAGCACAGTCATAGTGTTTTTTGCTTTAATTCCTCCTCCTTTACCTATTGACATATAAGCAATATTTGAGACAGAGAGTCGTTTGTTTACAGTCCAGAAGTCTTTTAATGTGAATTGGGGCTTAAAATATTCATTCACTCTTTCGCTTTTCCCACTGAAACTACCTCGGTTTGTTGTATCTGCATTCGGTTTACCATAATTGGTGATGGTGTAATTCTCAATCTGTCCCCAGTGCTGGTTGTAGCGGATACCATGATCATATGTATATTTGGTGTCAGTCCATGAACTGGGTTTGTATCTTGACATATCCGCGGAATCCACGCCATTATCCAAAGCCCATTGCTTGTTATAAACGGCAGCAGCAAGGTTAAACGAACGTTGTGCATGGCTTTGGGGAGCTCCATAAGCTGAAAACGACATAATATGATGTCCTATAAACTTATCCACTTTCCCATAAAAAAAGTAGGCTTTTGACCATGCATTATCCACCCATCCATCACCTCTTTTATAAGAGCCGGCAAAAGTAACTCCAAAGCCATTTTTCATTTTACCGGAATTATACCCAAATGAAGTATTGGAATAGCCATCACTACCGATCTCCTGCTTGAAACTTCCTCCTTTTCGCTCATCAATACCTTTAGTAATAATATTTATTGTTCCGCCAACTGAAGGGAGTGCGAGTTTTGAAGCCCCAAGCCCTCGCTGAACCTGTATGCTGCGTTGCACGGCATCCAAACCAAACCAGTTAGACCAATAAACTGATCCGTTTTCCATATCATTCACCGGAACCCCATCCAACAAAACACCAACATTACGGGCGCTGAAACCACGGATAGTGACACGGGCATCGCCATCACCGCCCCCAACCTGGGAAGCATACACTCCCGGAGTTGAGTTAAGAAGCATCGGGATATCGCGCCCGGCAAGTTGCTCCTGAACCTTTATCGGCGAAATATTGGAAAATGCCACCGGCGTTTCGCGTTGACGAGCAACATCGCCAACAACCAGTATTTCAGAAAGCGTTACAGTTTTCATCTGAAAATCCTGCATTACAGGCTTTGCGCTGATAGTTACTTCCTGATTTTGTGCAATATAGCCAACATAGGATACAGCAAACGTATATTTGCCATAAGGCAATTGAGCAGTGTATTTTCCGTTTATATCAGTAACCACGCCAACACCTTTGCCATAAACAATGTTTACACCAATAATTGACTCACCGGAAACATCATCTGTTACAGTTCCTGAAATAATTCCCTTCTGGGCAAACCCCTGGAAAATGCTTGCAAATGCAATAATAGAAAGGAGTAAAAAAGTTCTCATTTTGATTCTTGTTAAAACAAACTGTTTAGATTTGAAATGGGTTTTGTGTGTGGTAGTAATAAATATAAAGTTATTCCCTTGCCTTCACCAAAATAACATAAGCCGGCAAATGGTCACTGTACCCTCCGGCAAAAGCTCCTCCGGCAAAGGTACGAAATGGATAACCTGCATATTGCCCATCGGATTGGATCATGAATTGCTTCTTGAAAATGCGGGCTTTATAGAGTTTCCATGAAGCATTTTCTTGTCGGGTCAGCGGTTCGGAAACAATTATCTGGTCGAACAGGTTCCAGCTATCCTTGTATGCTAATGATCCTATCCCATCCTTATACAACTGCCACATGGGATTGTAAAGTCCTCCTGCTTTCACTCTTGATTGTTTTCCTTCAGCTCCCAGCGCTACAAGCACACTTTCATCCACAGGATCATCATTCAAATCACCCATTACCAGAATATTCGCATTCTTGTTGCGATGATACAGGGAATCCACAATCTGCCGGTTACAAATCCCTGCAGCAACCCTGTATGGCGATTCATGGCTACGTGAGGGCCAATGGTTTACAATAACGCTTATTGTATCACCATCGAGAAGGCCGGTAACCACCAGTTGGTCACGGGTTATAAAATTTGGTTGACCTGCCATCCTGAAAGGTACTGCCCTGGAACTAACAACGGTAAAATCTTTTTTCTTGTAAATTAATGCAACATCAACACCACGTAGGTCGGGTGAATCAAAATGAACAATTCCATAACCTGAATTTATAAGCGCTTCACGCTTTATCAAATCCTCTAATACTCCCCGGTTCTCAACTTCCGAGAAACCAATCAAAGTAGGGCCTCCTTTAATTACTTCATCACCAATCTGCGAAATAACTTCTGCCATATGGTCGAGCTTAAGCTGGTAGCGCTCCCATGTCCATGTATTAAGTCCCTTAGGTGTAAACTCGGCATCATTTATTTTTGGGTCGTCTATAGTATCGTAAAGGTTTTCCAGATTGTAAAAAGCGACACAAGCTGCTTTTGCCTTATTCTGCCCAAAGGTTTGCAATGGGCTGTACATAAGGATAGTTAGCATTAGACATATTGCAGGTAAGAGAAGTTTTTTCATGTCGTAAAATTTCAAATAGGGAAACAAAAATAGGTCTTTATTTCAATGCGAAACAGAATAATTTGGGTCAGGTAGAATTAATTATTCCATAATCAACGTATTGCCAGTTTTTTTTTGTTCATTTGCAGCCCACTTTTTAAATTCAATTAATTTCAAACAAACAACAATAATATTCAGATTCAAATCCGACTCTATGAAGCTAATCTATTTACTGATTATTGCATTCCTGTCTTTTTCGCTACCGGCCTGGTCGCAATACACCATATCCGGCAATGTAGCTGACGCACAAAGCGGTTCTCCTGTAATACATGCTAGTGTTGAAGCGGCATCTATTAAAACAATTACAGGCGACGACGGCCATTTTACACTACAGGTAAAAGAACCGGGAGATTATACTTTATTAATCTCCCTGGACGGTTACGACATGTTATCACTGCCTTTCAAACTTGGGAAAGGCCCAACTGATCTTGGCACTCTTTCACTTAAACCATCACTGGTACAGTCAGAATCCGGCATATCGGATATAACCCTTAGCGGAGAAAGCGACGATAAGGATCAGGCTGTGTCCGGTTTATTACACTCCTCGGGAGATGTTTTTGTGAATGCGGCATCATATGCTTTTGGTGGTATGTTTTTCCGCATGCGGGGTTACGATTCGGAATATGAAAATGTTTACATGGAGGGAGCCCCTGTTAATGATGCTGAAAGTGGTCGTGCTGTTTTTGGCGAATGGGGTGGATTAAACGATGTTGTGCGTAACCGTGAATTTACAAATGGTATAGAACCCAGCAAGTTCTCTATCGGCAGCCTTGGCGGTACATCATTAATAACTACCCGGGCTTCTATGCAGCGCAAACAGGTTAAATTCTCCTATGCGCTTTCCAACCGTTCCTATACCAACCGTGCTATGCTCACTTACTCCACCGGTCTGATGAAAAACAACTGGGCTTTTACTGCCAGTGCTTCGCGGCGATGGAGCCAGAAAGGTTATGTTGAAGGTACATTCTATGATGCTTATGCATATTTTGTTGGTGCTGAAAAAAAAATTAATTCAAAGCACAGCCTTGCTTTCACGGCTTTTGCTTCCCCTACCCGCCGTGGTCAGAGTACAGCCTCCACTCAGGAAGTTTATGACCTGATGGGATCCAATTATTACAATGCCAATTGGGGGTACCAGAATGGTGAAATACGAAATGCACGTGTTAAAACCAGTAACGAGCCGATGATGATCCTAAGCCATTACTGGACTCTCAACGACAAAACATCTGTCACGACATCCCTGTCATATTCATTCGGAAAAACTGGTACTACATCACTCAACTGGTATAATGCAAACGATCCCCGGCCGGACTATTACAGGAATCTTCCAAATTACCAGGCAGATCCAAAAGTACCTGTTAACCCACTTGTTCATTCTGCCCTTGTTTCAGCGTGGCAGAATGATGCTAATGTCAGCCAGATAAACTGGGACAGGCTTTACCAGGTCAATCACCTGTCGAACAGAGCAGGGCAACAGGCTAATTATATCATCGAAAATAATATCTCCGCCACAAACCAGTGGTACTTAAATTCAAGGATTAATAAAAAAACCGGCACCAATAGCAATTTCAGTGGCGGAATTGAACTTACGCACTACAAAGGCTCCCACTATAAGGAATTAGATGACTTACTCGGAGGCAAATACTGGCTTGATATTGACCAGTTCTCACAACGTGATTTTAAGGCTGATACAACTAAATTGCAGAACGACCTTAACAATCCGAACAGTATTATATATGAAGGTGACCGTTTTGGGTATGATTACGCTCTCTTCAGCAATAATGCCAAACTGTGGGCATTAGAACAATACACTTTTGCTCGTGTTGATTTTTATTTAGGCGCTTCAATTGCATCAACTCAATATTGGAGAGAGGGATATATGCGCAATGGACGTAGCCCGGAAAATTCGTTTGGCAAATCATCCATTAATTCAAATTTCAATTATAATTTGAAGGCCGGTGGAACCTATAAGTTAAGCGGGAGACATTATATTACAGCTAACGTTGCCTATATCACCCGTCCACCATTGCTCAGAGATGCCTATATTTCGCCAAGGACAAGCGCCAATCTTGCCGGTGACCTTTCTGATGAAAAGGTTCTTTCAGGAGACCTTTCGTATGTAGTACGGTATCCCAACTTTAATGCAAGGATTACGCTTTATGAAACTGTTTTTAAAAATCATAATGAAATCATCCGCTATTATCATGATGAACTGTTAACCTTTGTAAATCAGGTTCTGAGTAATGAAGATCGTATTCACCAAGGTATCGAGTTTGGCGCTGAATCGAAAATAAATGACAACTTTAAAGTTGTTGGTGTTGCTTCAATTGGTAATTTCCGCTACACTAACAACCCCAAAGGAACTATCAATTACGACAATGGATCTCTGCCAGATACTGCCCAGACGGTTTACATGAAAAACTTTTTTGTTGGAGGAACTCCTCAATTTGCAAGTCATCTGGCTCTGAAATTCAACAAAAATTACTGGTTTATTGAGGTTTCAGGTAGTTACTACGATAAGATGTGGCTCGATTTTACTCCTATTCGCCGCACTGAGGCTGCAATCGAAGGCAACGGGCCAGGAGATCCAAAAATCAAACTGATTACTGATCAACAAAAACTCAAAGGAGGATTCACCCTGGATGCTTCTATAGGAAAATCAATACGTGTAAAGAGCTACTTCATTAACCTGAATCTAAGCGTTAGCAATATTCTGAATAATACCAGCCTTATCTCTGGCGGATATGAACAGAACCGCTTCGATTTTGCAAATAATACAATGCCAAACCTTGGTAAGTTCCCGCCAAAATACTATTATGCTTATGGCACGACATATTTCCTGAACATCGGATTCCGTTTGTAAAAACAAATAATTAATTAATATAAAATTCAACAATAAACTGATCAACGATAAACAAACATAACCATGAATAAACACATCAACCGTACTATACTGCTGAGCCTAACGGCTCTCGTACTGTCTCTAACAGCCTGCGTAAAAGGCGATTTCGAAACTCCGCCGATCATTGTCCCAAAAGTTGCGTTCAAGGCGAATTCTACAATTTCAGCTCTGTTAATCAAATATCCAGGTGCTTGCGATTCAATTAGGGATACCGTCATAATTTCGGGTATAGTTACGGCAAATGACGAATCCGGAAACCTTTATAAGAAGATGGTAATTCAGGACGGAACCGCCGGACTTGAAGTGGAAATTGACCAAACATCATTGTATCTTGATTACAGGGTTGGCCAGCGTGTCTTTATTAAATGCCAGGGAATGTATCTGGGAAGATACAATAACCTGCCGCAAATCGGGTACATCTATAATGGAAACATAGGACGTTTACCAGCTGTATTTATCAAGCCACATATTTTCCTTGATAGTCTGCCTGGCAAAAAAATAGAACCAATTGTCGTTCTACCTACTTCTTTGAACATTTCTATGGTAAGTAAGTTGGTGCGCATTGAAGGCGTAAGCTTCGCTGACGCAGGTTCCCCCTGGGCAGATGCAACTGCTTCCGGTGATCGTGGGTTGGAAGGTGGTCCTACCACATTTGTTGTAAGAACAAGCAATTTTGCCAGCTTTGCAACTCAGGTTATCCCTTCGGGAAGCGGAACTATCCAGGGCATTCTAAGTTTATTCGGAACTACTTATCAACTCGCCATACGTGACACTTCGGACATTATTGGTTTTAAAAACATTAAAACATTCTTCAGTGAATCATTTGCAAGCAGCCTTGGAGCATTTACTACAGTAAGTGTTACCGGCGATCAGGTATGGGGTTACAACGCCTCTTATGGTGCGGTTATGTCAGGTTTTGCAAATACCATAAATAATGCTAATGAGGACTGGCTAATTTCACCAGCTATTGATCTAACAACTGCTGCCAGTGGAATCCTCAAATTCTCCCATGCAATAAATAAAGGCGATGTAGCCTCTGTTCAATCAGACCACACTGTCTGGATTTCGAAAAACTATTCTTCCGGTGCCCCTGCTTCGGCTACCTGGGAACAATTGACTGTACCAGGCTATCCCGCTGGAACTGACTGGACATTTGTATCATCAGGAGATGTTGTAATCCCAGCTGCTTTTATAGGACAAACTAATGTTAAAATTGCTTTCAAATATCTATCTTCCAGCACTCAATCAGCATCATGGGAGATTAAGAGCGTTAAAGTAACGGAATAGAAAAGATTTGCAGTTTAACTGGAAAGAAATACTTTTTCAGTTAGATTTATTGATTTTATGAAGGAAGGCTTGCCGGTGGCGGGCCTTTCTTATTTATCTAAATCCCCGCATATTTCACGAAGAACACCAAGAGCATTGAGTATGCTTAGGATAGCCGGGAAAGTCAGCGTTAGTTTATCATTGCTTTCTTTCATCCTGCACGCTGAAGGATTTAACTGAACAAAGCGCAAAACAGCCGAAAATACATCTGTTTGGTAATACGTTGAATCCTGATTGCTTATAAAATAACAAACAAGCATACCGTTTTTTAGAATCAGTTTTTCGATGCCAAGGTCCTTTGCAAGCCAACGAAGCCGAATTGTATGAATAAGTTCCTGCGTTTGAGGAGGCACGGTTCCAAAACGGTCAATTAATCTGTCCTGGAACTTCAGCAGGTTTTCTTCTCCTTCAATATTATCAAGTTCCTTGTAAAGACTAAGACGCTCGGTAATGCTGCCAATATAATTATCAGGAAGTAATATCTCCATATCAGTTTCTATCTGGCATTCGCGCACAAAATCGCGCTGAAACCCGTCTTTATATAGTTCGCTGAAATCAGATTCTTTTAATTCCTGGATAGCTTCGTCAAGTATCTTATGATACATTTCAAACCCAATTTCAGATATAAAACCACTTTGTTCAGCACCCAGGATATTTCCGGCACCACGGATATCCAGATCGCGCATGGCAATATTAAAGCCGCTTCCAATCTCCGAAAATTCTTCTATGGCTTTCAGCCTTTTACGCGCTTCATCTGTTAGAACCGAAAGTGGAGGTGCCAACAGGTAGCAGAACGCTTTTCTGTTGGAACGCCCTACCCTGCCGCGCAATTGGTGAAGGTCGCTAAGGCCGTAGTTTTGGGCATCATTAATTATTATTGTGTTCACATTTGGAATATCCAACCCCGATTCAATAATAGTTGTAGCTACCAGCACATCAAAACGTCCTTCAATAAAGTCAAGCATAATCTTTTCAAGTTTATGCCCGTCCATCTGCCCATGCCCGATGGCAATGCGGGCATCGGGAACCATTCTCTGAATAAGGCCGGCTACTTCCAGAATATTTTGAATACGGTTATTAACAACAAAAGCCTGCCCTCCCCGCGAAATCTCATAACTTATTGCATCCCTTATAATTTCTTCCCCAAACGGGTGAATTTCTGTCTGAATCGGGTAGCGGTTAGGCGGAGGTGTGTTGATTACAGAAAGGTCGCGGGCTCCCATAAGCGAAAACTGCAGCGTTCGGGGAATCGGTGTGGCTGTTAGCGTAAGGCTGTCCACATTCACTTTCATCTGCTTGAGCTTTTCTTTTGTTGAAACCCCGAATTTCTGCTCCTCATCAATAACCAGTAATCCAAGATTTTTGAACAGAACATCTTTGCTTACTATCCGGTGCGTACCTATAAGAATATCTATTTTTCCATCAGCCAGGTCTTTCAATGTTTTATGCTGCTCCTTCGATGTTTTGAAGCGATTTATATAATCCACCTTGCAGGGAAATTCGCCCAATCGATCCCGGAATGTTTTATAATGCTGCAGCGCAAGGATAGTAGTTGGCACAAGCACCGCAACCTGCTTGCTGTCGGTCACCGCTTTAAAAGCCGCGCGTATCGCAATTTCGGTCTTACCAAAGCCAACATCTCCGCAAACCAGTCTATCCATAGGATAGCTTTCCTCCATATCCCTCTTCACATCCTGTGTGGTTTTCACCTGGTCAGGAGTATCCTCATATATAAATGAAGCTTCCAGTTCATTTTGCAGATATGTATCCGGTGAAAAACGGAATCCATCTGCTGCTTTGCGCTCAGCATAAAGCTTTATCAAATCTTTGGCAATATCTTTTACCCGCTGTTTGGTTTTATTCTTGAGCTTATTCCAAACATTTGATCCTAATCTGTTTAATGAAGGAACAGCACCTTCCTTCCCTGTGTATTTAGTAATCCGGTGAAGTGAATGGATGCTTACATACAAAATATCCTGATTCTGATAAATGAGACGGATGGCCTCCTGTTGCCTCCCATTATTTTCTATCTTTTCCAGGCCATCATACCTGCCGATACCGTGATCGATATGCGTAACATAGTCACCAGGCTGTAGGTCGTATATTTCTTTTATGGTTAGAGCCTTCTTGCTGCTGTAGCTTTCCTTTAGATGGAATTTATGGTAACGTTCAAAAATCTGGTGGTCAGTATAGCATGCAAGTTTTAAGTCCTTATCAATAAATCCTTCATGAAGCGAGAGGTTGAGCGGGCTAAAACCAAGCTCGCCTGTCTTCCCCCGGTTTCCCCTGATATCCTCAAAAATAGATTGCAATCGTTCTACTTGTTTCGGATTATCGGCAAGGATCAAATTGGTCATCCTGTTCTCCGAATTTTCTTCCAGGTTGGCAAGTAGCAGATCAAAGTTTTTATTGAATGAAGGCTGAGGCGAAGTATTAAAAATAAGTTTCTGCGCAGATGGAAACAGGGAATGGCTTCCAAATTCGACCATGCTGAAACCCAGCATCTGCTTTGCAAATTGTTCTTTTGAAGCGAACAATTCGTCTGGTTTGATGTGGGCTATTTCTCCTTTAAGTAAGTTATAGGCTATTTCTGCCTTTGCAAATTCCTGTTCCAGTTTGTCGAGGGTAAATATAGCATCGGCAAACCAGAGTTTACTTGCTTTGGGAAGATATCCCAGGAACGTTTCGCGGCTTTCGCGGATCATCCTGTCCTGTACATTTGGCAAAATGGCTATATGCTCGAGTTTGTCAACTGAAAGCTGGCTTCCTGGATCGAAGGAACGTATAGATTCCACCATGTCGCCTGCAAATTCTATGCGATATGGATAATCATTGGTAAAAGAAAACACATCGATAATACCTCCTCTAACCGAGAATTGGCCTGGTTCAGCAACAAAATCAACGCGTTCAAAACTATATTCATCGAGGAGGTCATAAATAAAATCTATTGAAACAGCTTCGCCTTTCCTGAGCCTGAGTGTATGTTTCTTAAGATAACTTTGACTAACAACTTTTTCGCTGAGTGCTTCCGGATATGTAACAACGGCAGCTGCACGCTCACTGGTTCCAAGTCTTTTCAACACTTCGGTGCGGAGAAGTACATTTGTATTGTCAACTTTCTCAATCTCGTAAGGCCGCTTGTAGGAAGTAGGATAAAACAATACTTCTTTCTTATGAAACGCTTCACCAACTTCGCCCAAAATATTTTCAAGATCATTGGAGAAATAGGCAGCTGTTTCTTTATCCTGAAGAATAAATACATGAGATCCTCGCGTTTGACGAAAGACAGAAGCAGCAACAATAGCAGATGCGGATCCGGTTAGTCCAACCAGGTGAGTTCTTGAGGCACCCCCTACTTTAAGAACTTCTGCCAGGCTAAGAATGCGTTGGTCGGATTGGTAACGCTCTATGAGTTGTGTTGATTTCAACGGATATTATGCTTCTTTTTTACTAAGCAAATTTAACCTAATTTACACATTTGGGTATGATCAAATAATTGTTCGCAAAGAGTTCTGTTCCCCTGGCATTCAGGTCGAATAAAGATGAATTGCATTTGTTAACTTCTGGGAGACTTTCTTTGTTTTTTTGTGGTCCGAGCTTTAACTCAGAGTTTAATCTGTTAATTTTAATTACGATTTATGCCTCTTATATTCAGTTAGTTAAATACATAATTAAGGATAATACTAATAATAGCTCTTCAGTACAGAATAAATATTTAGAATGATTCTAAATAAATAATGCAAAAAAGGCATTGTTTTATTTCCCGCAATCAAGTACCTTTACACCGTAATATTAATTTATCAACATCAAATAAAACAATGAAAACAAAAAGTACTCTCTTACTCGTATCAGCTACAATTATTCTATTGTTAAGCAGCTTTGCTGTTTTTTATCCTAATGGAGCCCCTGCCGGAAAAACCGGCTCGCCAGGCGATGGAAGCAGCTGTACATCATGCCATGGAGGTTCAGCAACAACATCCGCAGGCTGGATTACATCTAACATTCCCGTCGCAGGATATACCGCAGGGCAAACTTATCAGATTACTGCTACCAATTCGCAAACCGGGTCGGGTAAATATGGCTTTGAAGTTTCCCCTCAAAACGCTGCCGGAAACTTATTAGGAACTCTTACTCCTGGTACAAACAACAAATTTGCTGGCGGAAACAGTAAATATATTACCCATACCAATGCCAGCAACAGTTTACACATTTGGACTTTTAACTGGACTGCTCCTGCAGCAGGAACTGGCAATGTAACATTTTACGGTGCTTTTGCCCGTAACTATACCGGAAGTGGACCTGTTACACTCAGCACACTCGTTGTATCTGAACAAACAGCAACATTACCCGCAGCAGCAGGTCCTGTAACAGGATCCTCAAGTGTGTGTAGTAATAGTAACGGTTATTATTCAGTTGCGGTTATAGCAAATGCAACAAATTATGTTTGGACAGTTCCATCCGGTGCTACCATTAGCTCCGGGCAAGGAACAACCAGTATTGCCGTGCATTTTGGCTTATCCGCTGTATCAGGTAACGTGAGCGTTTATGGATCCAATGGAGCTGGCAACGGCGCAGCAAGTAATTTACCTGTTACAGTTAGTTCTGCCCCTTCTCAACCTGATGCAATTACCGGATCGTCATCACCTTGCCAGGGAAGTAGCCAAACCTATTCAGTAACAAATGTAGCAGGGGTAACATATACATGGACTGTCCCTTCAGGATCAACAATCAATGCAGGGCAGGGAACAAATTCGATAACTGCAACAATGGGAACTTCTGGTGGAAATATGAATGTGGTACCATCCAACACTTGCGGTGACGGCGCTGAGCAGATTACAACAATAACTATTCAGGCATTACCTGGCATTGCCGGAGCAATATCCGGACCAGAAATAATTGATCTTGCATCAGTAATGATGTGTGAATATATTACAGCCGGAGCTACAGATGCTGCATCATACCAATGGGAACTCAACCCGGCTGATGCGGGAACTATCAACGGTTCAGGGCTCACTGGTGCTGTTACATGGAACGGCAGTTTCCTTGGTGCTGCTCAAATTCGGGTAAAAGCAATTAACTCCTGCGGCGAAGGTACATGGTCCGAAATAAAAAGCACCCAGGTAATAAACACAACCGGAATAGTTGAAGGAGGCACAGAACGTGGCATGAAAATTTATCCTTCCCCAAACCATGGATCATTTACTGTTGCGCTGAACGGCATTTCCGGACAGGCAAAATTCAGTTTACTCGATACCACAGGACATGAACTTTACAGTGCTGCACTGCCGGGTGATGAGGCTACTCCACTTGAATATCACCTTTCACCAGGTATTTATTTGGTGCTGGTTGAAGAAGGAACACAAACACTTCGGCAAAAACTGGTTGTTCAATAAATACTCGTTATTTAATTTGACACCCGATTGGCTAACCTGCCAATCGGGTTTTTTATTTAAACTATTTCCGCGAAATAGATTGGTATTTCTGGGCGATATCTTACAAAATTCTTACCAAAAATATGCTTCCCCCATCCTGAGAATTTTAATCGCCTTGGCGTATTGAATTTCAAACAATCGATTTTTCTATCATAAAACCAGAATTAGCAGGGTTTGTAATATTAAGATTGTAGAAGAACAGCGACTTGAGCTCATCAAATCCAGCCTCACATCTTTTTTATTAATCGTATGTGAATTTTGTGGTATGGTTTCAATAAAATCGATTTTTAATTTTCACATTAATTTTCATAGATATATATTTGCATCATTATGATTTTTCAACAAGCCTGAAACAGTTCATTAACCACTAACAATTATTCATCTTAACTCCTCAACTCTAAAAAACTAAAATTCAATGAAAAAAAGAAATCTACTCTTGTTTGTATCAGCAGCAACTGTGCTGCTATTTTCCAGTTTTATGGTCCTATACCCCAGTGGTGCACCATCCCCTTATTACTATACCGGTTCTCCGGGCGATGGTCATAGTTGTTCTTCCTGCCATGGCAACGCTTCAACAGTTAGTGGCTGGATTACATCAACCATTCCTGCAGCAGGATATGTGCCTGGCACTGTGTACCAGGTAACCGCGACAAATACTATTTCCGGTTCGGGGAAATATGGTTTTGAAGTATCACCACAAACAACATCAGGCACTTTATTGGGCACTCTTGCCTCAGGAACTAACAGCAAACTTGTGGGAAGCGGTAAATGGGTTACGCATTCCACCTCCTCAAACAGTATAAAGTCCTGGACTTTCAGCTGGACTGCTCCTGCAGCAGGAACCGGTAATGTCACTTTTTATGGCTCATTCGCCAGGAGTACAGGCAGCGCAGTAAAACTAAGCACGCTTACAGTAAACGAACAATCAGGCGGCAGCCTGCCTGGCGCAGCAGGCCCTATTGCCGGTGCCACAAGCGTTTGCCGCAATAGTACCGGAACAAACTCAGTAGCCCCGATTAGCGGTGCAACAGCATATGTATGGTCAGTTCCAACAGGCGCTTCAATAATTTCAGGACAGGGAACAACTGCTATCAGTGTAAATTATAGTGCATCTGCAGTATCAGGCAACGTTACTGTTTATGGTACAAATGGATCAGGCAGTGGCGCCCCGAGTAGTTTAGGAATAACGGTAAATTCTGTCCCATCACAACCCGGTGCTATCACCGGATCGTCGTCCCCATGCCAGGGAAGCAGCCAAACGTATTCTGTAACAAACACTTCAGGAGTTATCTATACATGGACTGTACCTACCGGATCAGTTATTACTGCCGGACAAGGAACAAATTCCATCACAGTGACTATCGGTTCTAATTTTGGTATTATCAATGTTACACCTTCCAATACATGCGGCGATGGCACATTCCAGGTAAAAACCATTCTCATTTCCTTATTGCCGGGCATGGCCGGAGTTGTAGCAGGACTTGACCAGGTTGACCTTGCAACCATTTCATCAAGCGATTATACTACCCCGGCGGCAACAGATGCCACATTATACCAATGGGAACTGAGCCCGGCTGATGCAGGAACTATTAATGGTTCTGGGCTCACTGGCACTGTTTCGTGGAACGGCAGTTTCCTTGGTGCTGCTCAAATTCGGGTAAAAGCAATTAACTCCTGCGGCGAAGGTGCCTGGTCAGAAATAAAAAGCACCCTGGTAATAAACACAACCGGAATAGTTGAAGGAGGCCCAGAACGTGGCATGAAAATTTATCCTTCACCAAGCAATGGATCATTTTCTGTAGCATTAACCGGCATAACCGGGCAGGTAAAACTCAGGCTTCTTGACATTACAGGAAACGAACTTTACACTTCTACCCTTTCTGGAAATGAGGCTGCCCGTTTTGAATACCAGCTTTCTCCTGGCATTTACTTTTTATTGGCAGATGAAGGAATGCAGACAATAAGACAAAAACTTATTGTCAAATAAAGCTCTTTTTCTGAATTAAAACTAAGCGGAGAGGCTGCCATTTAAAGGCAGCCTCTCCGCTTTTATAATACAGTCTAATAAATAATTCTACTTCCTCCATTCCGGCAAACGTCCGGGAGTTGCAGGAGCTCCAATTGCGTTGAGAGCTGATTCAATCGACGGTAATTCCACCTCACCAATCTTTTTAATCTTTTCATACAAAGGCGGGAATTCCTCTGTAAGGATGCGGTAGCATTCCTTCTGCGTTTGAGTTGGTTCAGACGTTGATCCATAACTTATATATGCTATTTTATTCAGACGTCCATAAAGTGGAACCGGGGCCGGGGGATTCTCCTCCTCGCTGGCAGCAGGTGCTTTGCCGTTAAATACAAAAAGAATATCGTCAATTTGTTTCGACAGGTCAAGTGCTTTCTTCATAAGGTCGGGCGATGCATTTGTTGCACCATCCAGAAGTTGAGCGATGCTCAGTAAACGTGTTTTAATTCCGTTTGCATATTGCTCTGTTCCCTGCATTACTCCTGAGAGCACAGCTGCCTTCCTGTTAAATTCGATCATGGCCTGCCTGTCGGCTGCCGGTGACGAAGTGTTGTTAAGCACAACGGCATTAAATTCTACCGGTGCTGCAAGTTGTTTGGTTTCACCGGATGCAGTAATTGCCATGCTTACAGAATATTTGCCTGGCATCGCCAGTATGCCACCACTGCCGGGCTCGGCAAGCGGATCAAACTTGTCTGTACTCTTTGCAGGATCGCTCGTTTGGTAATGAAGATCCCACACCACACGGCCAACTCCGGCCGAAGGCGCCAGATTAATCCTGCGCACTACGTTACCGGTTGCATCAGTAATTGTGAAGGTAAGGTAAGGTGCCAGTTCATTTTTTTCAGCTTTCAATTCAGCTTCTGTGGGCTGAGGTATAGGATCACCGGCTTTAAAGAGATCGGTTTCCTTCTTCTGCCTTTTAGCCTTCAGAGTTTCGGGAACTTCTTTGAGTGAATAAGTTATTACCGCACCAAAGTCAGGGTTCGGGGCTTTATAATAGGTGGAACCTTCGCCATAGCGCGTATCTGTTTGGATATACATCAAAGCATCTTTTACAGGGAACAAAGTGCCTTCCTTCTGCATAAGTTCTCTGGTGGCAGTTCGCAGCGGACTGTAATTATCCATCACATAAAATCCGCGTCCGAAAGTAGCCACCACAATGTCGCTCTCGCGCTTCTGAATAGCAATATCGCGAACCGGAATCACAGGCATCCCTGCTTTCAGTTGTACCCATACTTTCCCTCCGTCGTTGCTGAAGAAGAAACCATATTCCGTACCCACGAATAGCAGGTCAGGGTTAACAAAATCCTGCTGTATGGTGTGCACTGTTCCTTTCTTCGGCAAGTTACCTGCTATTGATGTCCAGCTTTTACCTTTATCCGTGCTTTTAAGCAGGTAAGGTTTAAAGTCGTCGCGAAGGATGTTATCGAACGAAGCAAAAACAACATTTTCATCAAAGCGCGAAGCAAACACATCGCTCACATAGGTATTTTCGGGGACGCCCGGGAACTTGTCAACTTTGCTCCAGTTCTTACCTGCATCCTCGGTTACACGTATAAGGCCATCATCTGTTCCTGCGTAGAGGAGGTTTTCCTTAACAGGCGATTCGTCGAGCGAAATAACAATACCATAAAGCGAAGTACTCACATTCTTTCCTACAGCATCAACACTCCAGTGCTTGCCCATAACTGACCAGGTTTCGCGGCTGATACCGGCGCTAAGGTCGTCACTAATTACCTGCCAGGTGTTTCCGCGATCATCGCTGCGAAAAACCTTGTTGGCTGAACAATAGAGCCGTGTATGCGAATGCGGACTTATGATAAGCGGCGTATTCCAGTTCCATTTATAGGAATCTTCGTTTTGCCGGGGTTCCGGGCGTATCTCTATCGCTTCGCCACTACGTTTGTCATAGCGTACCATATTCCCATATTGCGCTTCGGCATACACAGTATTCGGATCTTCCGGATCAATCTGCGACCAGAATCCATCGCCCCCGTTCGTTACAAACCAGTTGTCGCTCACTACACCGCTTGATGTGCTGCGGGAAGGTCCTCCCAGGCTATTATTATCCTGCGTACCACCATAAATATTGTAGAATGGCAGCGCGTTATCAACCTGCACACGGTAAAATTGAGTTACAGGCAGGTTAGTAGAATATCGGAAATTTTGTCCCCCATCAAACGACTCATAAATGCCACCATCAGATCCGATCAGAAAATGTTTTGTATCAGCAGGATCAATCCAGATAGCGTGATCGTCCACATGGCGTTTGTTGTTGCCAAGTTGCCGCCAGGTTTTGCCTCCATCTTCAGTAACCTGCGAAACCGTTTCGGTTGAATATACTTTATCTACTTTCTTCGGGTCGCAGGTTATTTCGTTGTAATACTGCCCCTGGGCCGAATGGTCGCTCATTTTCTGCCATGAAGCGCCGCGGTCGGAAGTGCGGTAAAAACCACCACCGTCGGTAGCCTCAATTATGGCGTAAAGCACATCAGGATCGACGGGCGAAATGGCTAATCCAATTCCTCCCATATCGCCACCGGGCAGGCCCGATGTTAATTTATCCCATGTTTCGCCGGCATTGGTTGATTTATAGATGGCCGTCTCCGGACCACCGCTTATCTTGGTAAAAACATGCCTGCGACGTTGTTCGCTGCTGGCATACATTACATCGGGATTGCGAGGATCGAGCAGTACGTTGTTAACCCCTGTATTTTCGCTTATCTCCAGCACTTTCTTCCAGGTTTTTCCTCCATCAATAGTTTTATATAATCCGCGATCGCCACCGGGTCCCCACACCGAACCTTCCGCAGCAACAAATACGATATCACTGTTGCGCGGATCAATAAGTACTTCGCCAATCTGCCGCGATTCCTTAATACCCATATTTTTCCATGCCTTGCCACCATCCATGCTTTTATATACACCATCACCACAGCCAAGAGCACGTTGGTGGTTGTTCTCACCTGTCCCAACCCAAACAACATTTGCATTGTTCGGATCAATAGTTACACAACCGATGCTATAAGAACCCTGGTTGTCGAACACCGGATCGAAGGTGATGCCGCGGTTAGTGGTTTTCCACACATGGCCGGATGCAACGGCTACATAATATTCGCTGTTGTTGGCAGGGTTAACGGCAAAGTCGGCAATTCGTCCTGATGTGAGTGCCGGGCCAATGCTGCGCCATTTCATTCCGCTGAAAGATTGCAATTGCAAGGAGTCGGATTTGGGTTTGTCTTTCTTTGTTTCTTTATCCTTTTCCTTTTTTGCGGCCTTTGTGCTGGTTTTGGTTTCGGATTTTGCCCCGGACTTTCCGCCGGTTTTATCCTGAGCATCCAGACGAACAATGCCAGCCAGCAATAACGCCATGATCAGAAGGTAAACATACGCGCGTGACGATTTTAGAAGTGTTTTCATATACTTGTGTTTATCAGGTTAAACAAATTAGCAGTTTTGATTTACTAAAGTAGACAAATATTATTTAATGCTACCACGAAAAATCAAATATCCAAACACCCCTGCAGCTACAAAACTTTATTCGATGAGTTGGAACTTTCTGACGGTGAATGCTAATCACTGACTGCTGAGACCTGGCAGCTTAAAAAAAATATTTAAATTCCTTGAGTTTTCTCAATATTCATCTCTACCTTTGATGTAGCCAGCCGTTGCTATAACTAAATATTTCTACAAAACCCACTACCACTTCTGAACCCGAAATACCTGGACGGTACTATTTGCTTATGTTTTTATAAATGATCGAAGGATTTTAGGGTTTATTTCGCTTAAAAAGATACTTTGAGGCAGGTGACTAAAGTGAGCATATCATCTTACTGTTTTGTTGATTATGATACACTATAATACTTTCCCATATACTTTTCTGCTTTACATCTTTCTTGGTATAACATGTTCAGTAGTTAAAGGCCAGGGGCCGGGCACATGCCCGAATTCTGACTTCAGCCTTGGAGATTTTACAAATTGGGATGGATATTACGGTCATTTTACAAACCCGGCTGAATCTCATGGCTTCGCTTTAAACAGGCATACCATAATAAATGCTCCCGGAAGCTATGATCTGCACTCCTGTGGTGAATTGCTAACAATTCCGCCAGGTGAAAGCCACAGTGCAAGGCTTGGAAATTCTGATGTTTACTCAGAGGCAGAGCAGCTCAGATATTCAATAGATGTGACCAATGAAACTAATCTCTTCATTTATAAATATGCTGTTGTTCTCGTCAATTTCGATCACCTGCCGGAATTACAGCCAAATTTTACAATTGAAGTTAATGACAATTCGGGAAATGTGATTGATCCTGTTTGTGGATATTATCATATTTATGCGCAGACAGGGCTTCCTGATTGGCATTCGTGTACATATTTGGGAGAGAACATAATCTGGAAAGACTGGACAACTGTTGGTATTGATTTATCGCCCTACACCGGGCAAACAATCACCATTGTTTTCACCACAAGGGATTGCGCAAGTTTAATGCACTATGGTTATGCCTATATATCAGCGCATTGCGGTAGTTTGCAGATTCTTTATGATGGATGCTTAAGCGACACGACTGCATCCGTTACGGCTCCTCCCGGATTTACTTACTTATGGAGCAATGGAGCCACAACACAAACAACCATTCTACATAACCCTTCGCCCGGAAAAGTTGACAGTTGCATACTTACCGCTGCCAATGGCTGCAAAGTAACTATCCATGCATCTTTTGAACCAACAATTGTGAAGGCTGGTTTTGATGCCCCGCCGGACTGTATTGGCACAGCGATAGCTTTTAATGATAGCAGTACAACAAATAAGAGTATAATCACAAACTGGAAATGGGACTTCGGCGATGGCTCCCCACCGGTTACCGATGTTCAGGACCCGCAACATAGCTATAGCTCCATCGGGCCATTCAATGCAAGGCTGGTTGCGTATTCATCTGTAGGCTGTGCTGACACAGCAAACAAATTGATTGAAGTCGCTCCTGTCCCTGTTTTAGCTTTTACTCCCGGATATACATGCAGCAGCAAAATAACAATTGACACTATATATTTCTACGAGCAGGTGCGCCTGGCTGCGCCGGCAGGCTTTAGCCATTATACATGGAACACAGGCGACAGCACATGGTCCATCCTTGTAACAACAGAAGGATGGTATAAAGTAACCATTGAAAATGCTGACCATTGTTACACCACAGACTCGGTAATGCTGGCATATTGTTATGTTCCGCTAAACATGCCGAATGCGTTCAGCCCGAACAATGATGGCTTTAACGATCTCTTCCGCCCCTTAACCCTGCCCGAAAAAGTTTCTTCTTTCATCATGTTTATATACAATAGCTCCGGATCAATCATTTACGAGACCCGCGATGTTCGAAGAGGGTGGGATGGCACAAATAAGGGCAAGCCTGTAGCAACAGGCATATACACCTATCATGTTATATACGAAAATCCCTCGGGGGAGAAAGATGAACGCACAGGAATCGTGACATTGCTGAAGTAGGGATTGAAATGTATGAATTTATATATATAACCATCTTTAAATCAAACAACTGAAACCATGCAAAAAAAAGTCAGAATTATCATCGCCATGATAAATGCAGTAGCAGTTTCAATAGTATTGACTAACTGCAGCTCAGTTAACATGGCCCCTGTAGACAAGGCGGCTCCTGATAGCCTCTCTGTCGCGAAAGAGGAACAATTACGGTTAGCCGATTCAATGGCAGCTGCAGTAATGCCTCATTTCCCCTGGCCACCGCCAAAAGCTTCCGCATTCACAAAGATACCGCGCAACATGCTTGTAAAGCCCGGAGAATCTAAAACCCTCAAACAGGTGACTGATGCACTGGAACAGGCTTTGAGCCAGGCAGGGTATTCAGAAGTGAGCTATTATTGGGTTCCAAATGGATTTGCGATAGTATCGCGGCTGGAACAGATCAATAAGGACGGTTCACCGTGCAAGGGAAATAAACGATGGGCGGTTAATTACAAAAACCCGGAGGTTTTTTCTCTGGCGTCGTATCTAAAAGCACTCTTCTCTGCACAACCTGGCTATTTCAGGGTGATCTCATTTATACTGACCTCCGAATCATTTGCTCAATCGCAGGCAGAGATGAGCAAAGGTGATGCCACCGCTCTGGTAAACAATGGAGATAAAAATGTACAAAAACAACTGGGGGCATTCCCTTTCGGGGAGAACTATTATTGCACGGCCCTTATCTACGAGTTTGAACAAAAAACCGCCAATTCAAAAGTATTTTTCAGCGATCCAAGCCAGGTTGCCGGAAAAGACCATCTGGAAAAATCTAAAATATGGGAGGGCCTTCAACATGAGTAAAAACGTTACAATGAAAACGGCCAAGCGGGCACTGGCCTCAATCTGGTTCATTATAGGGGGAATACTATTCCTCGTCGTCTTCCTGCAGACACTTCTCGGTCACTATGGCGATAAGGTGAATGAAGCCTGGTCCTGGCTTATCCCCATGATCTTTCCAACACTTTCCGTTATTATCGGCGTATTTGTCGGTGATTCATTGGGCAAAAATGATACTTCGCTTTTAGTGGATAGCTTCATCTTTAAGCTGACTATAGCGCTTTCGGTGGTTTATCTCCTGGCCATCAGCTTGGTTATATTCATTAACCCGCTTACCGAATTTGATGCAATAACTATGATGAAGATGTCCAATTTTGGACTTGGACCATTGCAGGGTATCGTAATAGCGGCCATGGCTATTTTCTTTGTGAAAAAAGAGAAGTAAGTAAATGTTAGGGTTAAATGCAACCCGAAAAAGCGATTTTTGTCAAAATGCCGGTGTATGACACTATCTTGCACTACCCTCATTCGCCAGATGCTGTAGCAAAGCACAATATGAGAAAGCTAGGATCAGGCTACGCCTGAATTGACCTATCCTTCGCGCAATAACCTGTATTCATTTATTGTGAAGTACAAAGGACAGGTATCTTATTCAAAAGAATTTTCACTACATCGAAGTATCAACGGAAACGCACCTGCGCAACCTGGTGGTTTATATTCATAATAACCCGGTACATCATGGTTTTTGTGATTATATATGGGATTACCCATGGTCATCTTATGGCACGATAGTATCTCTACATCCGACCAAACTGCAACGCCAGCGTGTAATCGGATGGTTTGATGATAAAGCTGATTTTGTGGAAGTTCATAAACGGCAACCTGAAACAAAGTTGATTGAAAAATTTATAATTGAGTAAGCTAACCGGGATTGATTAACCTTTAAATT
>Ga0268283_1000546_pt1 | contig 23753 bp, 20 predicted proteins | sample saktaG_13_FD_190140 | JGI IMG/M metagenome (GOLD analysis project Ga0268283, IMG submission 190140) | Saline water microbial communities from Sakinaw Lake, British Columbia, Canada - sak_2013_06_06_36m | ecosystem: Environmental > Aquatic > Non-marine Saline and Alkaline > Saline ... | reverse complement strand
CGAGAAATTGCAATGCACTTTTATGGGTTTCCGTTACCTGGGATATTCGATGATTAATTTTCGATCTGTGTTCGGAAAAAGGTAGTTATTTTAAATGAGCTCTCTCAAAATCAGTATAGCATATTTTTCTATTGGCGAGAATTGTTTTTTTGGTGTATAATTCAAGCACAGTTAAAAAACTAGTCTGAGAGTTTGTTTGTTTGAATTTCAAATTTCAAATTTCAAATTTCAAATTTCAAATTTATTTTATGCTTGAACCAATCGAAGAAGGGGACTTGGATTTGAAAACCAAATTTCTCAAAGGCGGGGTAGGCGCGGAGAAAAAAGAAATACCCGGTTTGCCAAAAACCGAAGTAGAAATCGTGCCAACACCGGAAATGCCGGAAAGAAAAGAAGGCAATGTGGAAAAAGAGGCTGTTTATGCAAAAATTCTTTCCAAGGTTCCTGCCGGAAATCAAGGCACACCCGCAACGGATGTGGCGACTGACGCGACTTCGGTTAATGCGGAGATTGATGTGGAAAGCAAAATTGGTAATTTAATAAAAATTGCTGAAACAAAAGGTATTCCGCACGCAGTGAAAGTGGCGCGTCATATGGAGGATAATTATGCACTAGACGAATTTCATGATCGAATGCTCGGCGAAGAATTGCACAAGGCGCTTGTGGCGAAAGGAATGATTGCGGAAGTATAGAAAATGTAAAAACTAAACAAAAAATAAATGGATTATTCAGGTCTGATTAATTTTAGTCTTTTAATTTCCGGACTCGCTACGCTTTTTAGCGGTGGCTGGTTGATTGTGTCGAGCTTTTTGGGTTTTCGGGCGCAGATCAATCAGTCAATGAATTTGGATTTGGAAATAATTCGTGTTTCCAAAAGTGCTAAACCCAAAGAAACGATGGAAAAAAGACAGGATTATTGGAAGGAAGAAATCGGCGCGATGGAACAGTTGCTCACTTCACTTTCCACGTTCAAAGGACAGGCCGGTTTTTGGAAACAAATTATTTATGGCAAACCCTATATCTCTTTTGAAATCGCCAATTCAGCCGAGGAAGAAGAAATTATTTTCTTTGTGGCTGTTTCCAAAAAATTTCGCGAAGCCCTGGAAAAACAAATTCACAGTTTTTTCCCCAATGCTTCCCTGGAAAAGTCCAACGATTTTAATATTTTCTTTCCAGGCAGTGTGACGGCCGCCGCCGTTTTGGGTTTAAAACGCAAATATTATTTGCCGATTAAAACTTATGAAAATTTGGAAATTGATCCCCTAAACGCGATTGCCAATGCGCTCAGTCGGCTGGATGTTGTCGAAGAAGGAGCCGCTATCCAATTAATCCTAAAACCAGCCAGCCCGGGCTGGCGCTATAAAGGAAGACGGCTGGCTCATCGCATGCAACAAGGCAAAAGACTAAGTGAGGCCAAGGCCTCGTTCCTGTTTGTATTTTTTAGAGATCTTTTCGTGGGAGCTCTGCAAGGCGGTTTTGGTGCGAGCAAGGATCCGGCTAGTCTTAATAAAACCGTTCAACTTACGCCGGAAGAGCAGGAATTAGTTAAAATGATTGATCGTAAATCCAATAAAGTCGGCTTTGAGGTGAACATCCGCCTAGTCGCATCTGCCAAAGATAGCGCGCGCGCAGAGCAAATTCTGGGAGAAATGGAAAATGCTTTTGCGCAATATGAAAACTCTGATTTGAATTGTTTTTTAGTTAAGAATCGCAGCAAAAAACAAGATATTGCTTATGATTTTATTTTTCGTAATTTTATTCCCGAACAATCAATGATTTTGAATGTTGAGGAAATTGCCAGTATTTTTCATCTGCCAATTTCTTCAACAGAAGTTCCCAAAATTAAATGGTTGAAATCTAACGCGGCACCGGCACCGGTTGATATTCCGAAAGTCGGAACACTGGTTGGCTTTAACGAATATCGCGGATTAAAAACAGATATCCGTTTGACAGAAGGTGATCGTCGTCGACATTTCTATGCCATTGGTCAAACAGGAACCGGTAAAACGACTATTTTGCAAGAGATGGCCAAGCAGGATGCTCGGGCGGGAAACGGTTTTTGTTTTATTGATCCGCATGGAGAAGCGATTGAGGATATCCTGACGTGTATTCCCAAGGAAAGAGCGCAGGATGTGGTTGTGTTTGATCCGGCTGACATTGAGCGGCCATTTGGTCTCAATATGTTGGAATTTGATTCGGCGCGTCCCGAGCAAAAGACTTTCGTGATCAACGAGATGATCGGGATTTTTGATCAGCTCTATGACCTAAAAGCGACTGGTGGACCGATGTTTGAGCAATATATGCGAAACGCGATGCTACTAATTATGGATGATCCCGAGTCGGGGTCAACACTAATGGAAATTTCGAAAGTTTTGTCCGATGAAGAATTTCGCGCGATGAAGCTGTCGAAATGCACCAATCCGATTGTGATTGATTTTTGGACCAAGGAAGCCGAGAAGGCGGGTGGAGAAGCGGCACTGGCTAATATGGTGCCCTATATCACCTCCAAACTGACGACTTTCATTTCCAATGATATGATGCGACCGATTATTGCCCAGCAGAAAAGTACGATTAACTTCCGTGAGATAATGGATGGCAAAAAAATTCTTTTAGTCAATCTGTCTAAGGGAAAAATTGGAGAAATCAATGCACGGCTTTTGGGTATGGTAATTGTGGGAAAAATCCTGATGGCAGCGCTTTCTCGTGTGGATATGCCGGAGGACGCGCGCGCCGATTTCTATCTCTATATGGACGAGTTTCAAAATGTTACCACTAATTCGATTTCGCAAATGCTCAGTGAAGCGAGAAAATATCGGCTATGTCTGAGCATCGCCCACCAGTTTATCGCTCAACTCAAAGAAGAAATATCCAAAGCTGTTTTTGGCAATATCGGTTCAATGGTCATTTATCGCGTTGGACCGGAAGATGCGGAATTTCTGGAGAAACAAGTGGAGCCGGTTTTTACGCGCAATGAGTTGGTCAATGTGGATAATCACAAGGGCTTTGCCAAAATTCTCATCAACGGCGTGCTCACTAAACCTTTCAATATCCAAGGCTTTCCGCCAACCAAGGGCGATCAAGAAGTGGCCAATGCGATCAAGGAATTGTCGCGTCTGACCTATGGCAGGGATCGTCATATCGTCAATCAGGAAATTATCGAACGAACGAGATTTTAGATAGTCGCAGTGTGGTGAAATTTTTCCTCTATCGCGAGGAACAATTTCTTGCTATACTGGAAACATAATCCCTAAAAGAAGTTTTTGTATTATGGAAAAAAGCACTCAAAAGAGGCTGATTATCGGCCTGGTTTACTTGATATTTTTTTCGGCTGTCTTTTGGTTTTTATACTCTCTGTTTAAGCCAAAGCCGACTTGCCTAGATGGAATTAAGAATCAAAACGAGGAAGCTGTCGATTGTGGAGGAGTTTGCGTTCTGAAATGTGAAAAAAATATCGCCAAAGATCTCATTGTCGGAGAAGCAGGCATCGTGGAAAGTTCCACCGCGGGAGAATATGATTTTTATGGATCAGTGAACAATCCGAATAATGTTTTTGGCAGTAAGTCTTTTAATTATCAGATAAAGTTCAAAGATGAAAACGGAGCAATTATTGCTGAAAAACAAGGGGTTGGTTTTATTTTGCCCGGGGATAAGAAATATATCATCGAAAATAATATTAAGCTCGATCGGCTTCCAGCTGGTATTGATTTTTCCGTTTCTAATTCACAGTGGGTCGAGTTGGACGAGCTTTATGAAAAGCCGGATCTCAAAGTCGCGAGCAAGAGTTATGCCGAAATCGGATCCGGTATCGGTTTTTCCGAAGCCAAGGGACTTTTGCAAAACCGGAGTCCGTTTGATTTTGCGCTCATAAAAATAAAAGTGATTTTGCGGGATTCGACTGGCAAAATTATTGCCCTCAACTCCACGGAAATGCGCACGGTCAATGCGGGGGAAGATCGAGATTATCGGGTTTTTTGGCCCAATCGTTTTTCCGGAGAAGTGGGTAGCGTGGAGAATCAAATCGAAGTGAATGTTTTTGACTCGGAAGCTTTCGCCAGAAAATATTTCAAACCGGAAAAATTTCAGTAATATAGCGAATAACTTATGCAGAAATTTTTCAAATTAGATTGGGTTATTTTAATCACGATTGTTTTACTTTTAGCAATCGGTTTTTTGGCTCTCTATAGTGTTTCTCGCGGGGACACGGGAACAGATCTGAATAATTTTAAAAAGCAACTGATTTCAGCGACAGTGGGAATCGTGCTTATGTTCGCGATTGCTTTTTTCGACTATCGTGCGTTAAGTTTTTTCAGTACCAAACTTTATTTTATAACCCTGGGTGTCTTGGTGCTGGTGTTGTTTTTCGGCACGAATATTCGTGGCACAACCGGCTGGATCGGTTTTGGATCATTTCATATCCAACCCGTGGAAGCGACGAAATTGGCGATGGTAATTTTCCTGGCCAGTTTTTTCAGCAAGAAAAAAAGCCAGCTCAGTATCGTGGTGCGCATTACCGCTTCTATCGTTTTGATTTTCTTTCCCGTTTATTTGATTATTAAGCAGCCGGATTTCGGTTCGGCAATGGTGATTGTGGTTTCCTGGGCAGTGATGCTTTCCATTTCCGGCATCAATCGAAAAAATTTGCTAATCTTATTTTTATTGGGAACAATCATTTCCTATTCGGGCTGGTTTATTTTGCGTCCCTATCAAAAAGAACGTTTGGTTAATTTCATTAATCCCTATAATGATCCGCGCGGTAGCGGATATAATGTTATTCAATCAATGGTAGCAGTCGGTTCAGGCGGACTTTTCGGAAAAGGCCTGGGGCATGGTTCGCAATCACAGTTGAATTTTTTGCCGGAAAAACACACCGACTTTATCTTCGCTGTCATTGCCGAAGAGATGGGTCTTTTGGGGGCCACCGGAGTGATTTTTCTTTTGAGTCTTTTACTTTATCGTATCAAAGAAGTAGCGCGCCTGGCGGGGGACAATTTCGGTTATCTTTTGGCCGTGGGAATTATGGTAATATTTTTCTCTCAAATTTTGGTCAACGTGGGAATGAACATTGGCGTGATGCCGGTAGCTGGCGTTCCTTTGCCCTTTCTCAGTTATGGCGGAAGTTCACTGATAGCGGTTTTCGCTTCAATCGGAATTGTGCAAAGCATCTATTTGCATAAAGTGAAAACCCTATAACTTATGCCTTCACGCGTAAGTTCCCAGTTAGTTAAAAAAGTAGCTATTGTTTGCAAATTACCCCGACTGACATGAGCGGGGTTTTTGCTATTGACAAAATTTGCCTTTGATGCTAGACTAATCAGTTAATAATTTAATTGATTAATTGAGGCAAAAAAGTATGTTTAATAGTAGCAGAATTGATTTAAAAAGAGTGTTTATCACTTTTTTAGCGTTGGCGATAATGGTGCCGTTTTTGACTTTCGCCGGGAACAGCAAAAAAATATATGTGGATGCCAAGGCGGGTAGCACGCAAGATGGTTCTTCCGATCATCCCTACAAAACCATCACTCAAGCTTTGAAAAAAGCCAAGAAGAACACCAAAATCTATGTTGAAAAGGGAACGTATCATGAAAATCTGACTGTGCCTAAAAGCGTGGAAATTTTCGGTAACGACAGAGAGGACACAATTATTTCCGCTAAAAACGATGATGATTCGGCCGTCTATTTGAATGGTGGCGCAAAGCTCTATAAGCTAACCATCAAAAATGGGAAAAATGGCGTGAAAGTGGCGGATGGTGGACGAGTAAAAATCATCAAATGCACAATTGAAAAAAATGATCGTGACGGTGTGATTATTTATACCGGAAAGCTGGATGAAAATAATCAGGTGACAATCAGTGAAACTAATATAAAAGACAATGGTCGCAACGGAATATATTCTGAAAAAAGAAATCTGGTTGTCTATAAAAGCAACATTGATGACAATGGTAGTGATGGAGCGTCTTTTTCTGCCGGGACCAAGGCTTGGATTGAGAAAACGAATTTTAGAAAAAATTCCGCCAGTGGTTTGAAAGCTCGCCTTGATGGAGCGCAAATCTATACCAAGAGCAATACCTATGCCAATAATAAGAGAGAGGGTGTGGAAGTGAACGCTTATGGCGCGACTGGCAGAATCGATCTGAGTAAATCAGTATTTTCGGATAACGCCAATTATGGAATTTCTCGCGTGCAAAGGGCGAATTTTTCAGGCAATATCTGGAACGGTTTGACCACCAAAGAAACCTATTTTTCCAAAACGGAGAAAGGAGAGATTTCTGGAATTTTTAAACTGTTCAACTAGGCACGGCCGAAGCGCTAAGTGGGCAAAATTGTTTTATGGATAAAAATACTTGGTTGAAAAAAATAGGAGTCTTGGGCGCAATTTTCTTTTTTGTGCTTATTTTCAATCTGAACAAAAGCCGGGTATATCAATCGGAAACGGATGTTTTGATTTTGCCTAAAAATGAAGCTGATGCAAAGCAGATTGATTTAGCGATTGAAAATTTTCGCTCGGTGCTTACTTCACTGGCTTTCAACGATCGTCTGGCGGAAGGAAGTGATGCCTTGGAAGCGGGAATGGAGCTGCCAAATTATAGGCGCAAAGAATTTTGGAATTCCAAAATTTCCGTGACGAGAGTGGCAAAAAGCGGAGTGCTCCAGATTAAAAACTTCGATTTTGACAGCACATTGGCGAAAGAATTAAACACAGACACGGTGGACAGTTTGATTGCGATTGCCGGCAATTATTATAATATTAAAACTGATTTGGAATTGCGAATCATTGATGGTCCGATTGTGCAAAGAATTGTTTCGCAAAATTTGACGCTTACTATCGGAAAGAGTGTGCTTTGGGCGCTGGTAATTTATTTTTTATTTCTTTTCCTTTTTCCCCTTATCTTCATCAAAAAAAATGGAGAAAGACGAGAGTTGCCCGGTCGGGATTTTTCAAAAAAAGCTGTGTTGCCACAAAAACAAACCCCACTGATCATTCCGGAAGAAGAAAATTATTTTGCCACCAAGAACTTTTTTGAGCAAGCGCAAAAATTGCAAGAAACAAAAGCGGATATGCCACAGAAAAATACGTTTAGTTTGCCGAATTTTCCCAGCTTTGGAAAAAAAGCACCCACGCCGGCTAATTTGCCGGTAAGTGAAGAAGATGTGCCGGATATTTTTCGCCAGAAAGATATTGCGCTCGAAGTGAAAACAGAAATAGCGGAACCAATAACAGGAGAAACTGCTAAAATTGAATCAGAATATATTCCTCGTGAAGCTACTCCGGAAGAAGTGAAGGCCAGATTGAATCGCCTACTTGGCGGAGGGAAGTAAATTATAGACAATTGGAAAAAGCCGTTCTTGCTTCAGGTAGGGGCGGTTTTTTGTTTGTGTCGAGGACCGTCCTCGAATAGAAGTATTGAAAAAAATCGAAAAATAGGTTAGAGTTAGGTTATTGGTTAAATAACCGTTTAAGTGAGGACTTTATGGAAAAATACAATCCGCGGGAAATCGAAAAGAAAGCCCAGAAAAAGTGGAAAAATAATCCTGATTTGGCGCAGGCCAAAAATGCTTCTAAAAAGGAAAAGCGCTTTATTCTTGATATGTTTCCTTATCCATCTGGTGCAGGACTTCACGTCGGACACGTTGAAAGTTATACTGCCACAGACATCTATTCGAGGTATCTTCGAATGCGCGGCTTCGAAGTGCTTCACCCGCAAGGTTTTGATGCTTTTGGACTTCCGGCAGAAAACTATGCCATTAAAACTGGCGTTCATCCAAAAGCAACGATTGAAGAAGCGATTCGGGTTTTCAAAAAGCAAATTGATTCTTTGGGTTTTTCCTATGATTGGAGTCGGGAAGTTAATTCATCCACTCCTGAATATTACAAATGGACGCAATGGCTGTTTTTATTGTTCTATAAAAATGGCTTGGCCTACAAGAAAAAAGCCAAAGTGAATTGGTGTCCGAAATGTCAGACAGTGCTTGCCAATGAACAGGCAGAAAATGGCAAGTGCGAACGCTGCGAAAGTGAAGTGGTGCAAAAAGATTTAGAGCAATGGTTTTTTAAAATTACGGATTTTGTCGAAAATAAGGGCGAGACAGCTGGACTTCTTTCTGGATTGGACAAAATTGATTGGCCGGAATCGACCAAGCTTCTACAAAAAAATTGGATTGGAAAATCGGAAGGAGCAGAATTCCGGATGAAAATTGAAAATAGTGAAAAAGAATTTTCTGTCTATACGACTAGAGTAGATACGGTTTTTGGTATGACATATGCCGTTCTTGCTCCTGAGCATAAGATTCTTGGTGAGCTGAGAGAACAAATTAAAAATTGGAATGAAGTTGAAGAATATGTCAACATAACAAAAAATAAAACTGATTTGGATCGGATGGAGGCGAAGGTGAAGACTGGCGTTGAGCTGAAAGGTGTAAAAGTAATCAATCCATTTAGTGGAGAGAGCTTACCGCTATTTGTGGCGGATTATGTTTTGGCACAATATGGCACCGGCGCAGTGATGGCGGTACCGGCGCACGACGAGCGGGATTTTGAGTTTGCCAAAAAATATGCTTTGCCGATCAGGGAAGTTATTTCTGGTGGTTATATTAAAAAAGAAGTTTATACTGAAAATGGAAGCTTGATAAATTCTAGCAGATATTCTGGGATAACTTCCGAGGATGCGCGGGAAAAACTAACTGCTTGGCTCGAAGAAAAAAAATTAGGCGAGAAAAAAATCAACTATCGTTTGCGTGATTGGTTGGTTTCGCGTCAGCGTTATTGGGGCGCGCCGATTCCAATAATTTATTGTGAAAAATGTGGCGAGGTTCCAGTGCCGGAAGCTGATTTGCCAGTTGAACTGCCGACGGATGTTGATTTCAAACCGACCGGGGAATCACCGCTAAAATATTCGGAAAAATTCCAAGACGTAAGCTGTCCCAAGTGTGGTGCGAAAGCGCGCAGAGAATCGGACACAATGGACACTTTTGTTTGTTCTTCTTGGTATTATTTGCGTTATGCTGATTCAAAAAATGATCAGGAATTTGCTTCAAAAGAACTACTCAAGAAATGGTTGCCAGTGGATCTCTATGTTGGCGGAGCGGAGCATTCAGTTTTACATCTTTTGTATGCCAGATTTTTCACGAAAGTTTTGCATAATTTGGGTTATTTGGAATTTGATGAGCCATTCCTAAAACTGCGTCATCAAGGCACGATTTTGGCCGAAGATGGGACGAAAATGTCGAAATCCAAAGGCAACGTGGTCAATCCTGATGACGTCGTGGCAGAATTTGGCGCTGATGCTTTGCGCTGTTTTGAAATGTTTATGGGGCCGTTGGAGGATATGAAGCCGTGGCAGACGAGAGGAATTGTCGGGGTGCATCGGTTTTTGGAGAAAACATATAAACTTAATTTCAAAATCCAAATTTCCAATAACAAATCAATTTCAAAATCTAAAATCCAAAATGGCAAAGTAGATATTTTATTAAACAAGACGATCAAAAAAGTTTCAGAAGATATAGAGAGCATGAAATTCAATACGGCGATTAGTCAGTTGATGATTTTAGTGAATGCTCTGGAAAAAGAAGAGAATTTATCCAGTGCGCATTATACATCATTTCTGATACTGCTAAGTCCTTTTGCTCCACATCTGGTGGAAGAACTTTGGTCCAAGCTTGGACATGATGAATCGATTTTTTTACAGAAATGGCCGGAGTATGATCTTGCACTTATCCGTGATGAAGAACTTGAACTAGTAATTCAGGTCAACGGAAAAGTGCGGGGCATGTTGAAAGTGAGCGCGGATATTTCCGAGGAAGAAGCGACCAATTTGGCGCTCGAAAGTGAGAAAATTAAGAAGTATATTGCAGGCAAGGAGATTAAAAAAGTAATTTTTGTGAAAGGGAGGCTTATTAATGTCGTAATTTAGCGTAATATCCTCCTCTCCCTTAGGGAGAGGATGTCCGAAGGACAGGTGAGGCTACGGAATAGTCTTTTCAATTTCTCTTCTCCCCTCGGGAGAGGATGTCATGTACTCATGACAGGTGAGGGCAAGGGCTGTATACTAAGAATAATCTAAGCAAGGCCGGCTCGTTATTATTTAAAGACTTCTCCCTCATCCGGCCTCTGGCCACCTTCTCCCTAAGGGCGAAGGGGAAATAAACAAAGCGCTCTAAAACTATGCAAGCAGTAATCCTAGCCGCCGGTAGGGGGAAACGGATGAAGAAGCTGACGGATGAAATTCCCAAACCGATGCTCAAACTTAAGGGCAAGCCGATCTTGGAGCACAAGCTCAATATGTTGCCGAAAGAAATCGACGAAATTGTTTTTGTCGTTGGTTATTGCGGAGACTATATTATTCGTCATTTTAAGCGATATTTTGGCGGGCGACGAATTATCTATATCTATCAAGACAAAATGACCGGCACGGGCGGGGCGTTGCATTTGGCGAAAAGTGTGCTCAAAGATAAATTCCTGGTCATTATGGGCGATGACCTCTATCATAAAAAAGATTTAAAAAGGATGCTGAGGCACGACCTGGCGATTTTAGGGCATGAAGTCGAAGATGTTACAAAGTTTGGCATTATAAAAACAAATAAGAAGGGGCATATGGTGGAAGTGGTGGAAAAGCCAAAAAAATCCAAAGATAAATTAGCCAACACGGCTGTGTATATGCTCAATAAGAAATTTTTTGACTATGAGCTCGTGTCGATTGGTGGTGGAGAATTTGGTCTGCCACAAACGTTGGCAAAAATGTCAGGTGACTATAATATTAAAGTGGAAAAGGCGACAGTGTGGCATTCAATCGGTAGTCCCGAAGATTTAAAATCAGCGGAAAAAGTTTTGCATAAATTTCTCTAATAATAGGACTTACGCATTTACCCGAAAAAAATTCTCAAGAGCATGGTTTCCTTATTTTGGTTGGTTCTTACTGGCCTACCTAACATCTTGGATGCTAAAAAAGATGCACGTGCGAACTTCTTTCGGGCAAACGCGTAAGGCGTTAATAATATAAAAATAATGTCTGAAAAAAGCAAAAAAGTGGTGACAATTGGAGGAGGAACGGGCAGTTTTATGCTCCTTAGCGGTCTCAAAAACTATCCGATCAGTCTTTCGGCAATTGTCTCTATGGCTGATGATGGCGGCTCAAGCGGTGTTTTGCGTGATGAATTGGGCGTGTTGCCTCCCGGCGATGTGCGACAATGCCTTGTGGCGCTTAGTGGTTCGTCCGATATCATGCGGGAACTAATGACGTATCGTTTTGAAAATGGGGGGCTTAAAGGGCATAATTTTGGCAATCTACTGCTCAGTGCTTTGGAGAAAATCAAAGGGAATTTTTCCGCCGGACTAGAGGAAGCGGCGAAAATCCTCAATATTAATGGCGAAGTCATCCCCGTGACAGATGAAAATGTAAATTTGTTTATGCTTCTCCAAAACGGAAAATTACTCAAGGGAGAAAATGAAATTAATCACAACTTTGAAATTGAAAAAAGCGGGATTCGCAAAAACTATCTCGCGCCTCTTGCGCGGGCGAATAAAAAGGCCATCGAAAGAATTTTGGAAGCTGATCTTGTGGTGATCGGACCCGGCAATTATTATTGCAGTATCTTCCCGAATTTTTTGGTGGCGGGAATTTCGCAAGCGCTCAGAAAGACCAAGGCCGTCGTGGTGTATAATTGCAATTTGGTCAATAAAAAGGGGCACACGGAAAAATTCACATTGGATAGTTATGTCGAAAATATCAATCGACAAATCGGGAAAAACCGAATCGATTTTGTGACTTTCAACACGAAAAAGCCGGAAGGAAAACTGATCAAGAAATATAAAGAAAAAGCAGAGTCGCTTGTTGAATTTAGGACGGAGCAAGTGAGAAACAGAAATTATCGAATAATCAGAACCGATCTTTTGAGTGATAAAAAAGCCAGTTACAGCAAGGTGGATGCACTTGCTTCGCAACGGGCGCTCATTCGGCATGATAGTGAGAAATTGGCGCGCGTGCTGATGGTGATTTTGGAACTGGGAAAATATGAAGGAATTATTAATGAAATAGTTTAGGGCCATATCAAATGAAAATATTTATCGATTTTGACGATACAATTTTTAACACTAAAAAGTTTAAGCATGATTTGATCGCGGTTTTTGGTCGTTAGGGGATAACGCAGGGTGAGTTTCAGGATGCCTATTATACTTTTTCCAATAAAGCTCAATCGCAAGATCGACATTATAATATTAATGCGCAAATTAAAGCCCTAGAAAAAAGTAAAAAGATTAACGGTAAAAAACTAAAAGTTGATGTGGAAAAATTCATGAAAAATCTTGGCGCCTATGTTTTTCCCGACGTCAAAAAATTTTTGCGAAAATTTCCCAAAAAAGATTTATTCATCCTGAGTTACGGTCAGCTCAAATTTCAAAAAAGTAAAATCAAGGGGGCGGGAATCGAGAAATTAGTCAGCAAAATTTTTGTCACTAAAAGAAAAAAAATCGCTGTGATTTTGGAGTTGGCGCAAAAGTATGCCTTTTCCAAAAAAGAAGCTATAATTTTAATTGATGATCATCCTGAACAATTCAAGATGTCCAGGAGAGCGAGAAAAATAATCAAGACCTTTTATCTTTCTCGCAAGGAGGGGCGCTATGGCGATCTGCCATGCCTCGAACGGGATTATGCGGTGAAAAATTTGAAAGAGGTTGCGAGAATAATTAAAAAAGAAAAACTGCAATAGAAATTTCTATGGAACCAGAAAAAAAAGATCAATATTTAGCAAAAGAAAAATTTTTCACCCTTTCGGAATTTCGTCATGAGCTTGGCATCCCTTTGATTTTGGCGCGAAAGTTGATTCTTTGGGGTGAAATTGAAGCAATTAAAACTCTCGATGGGACGTTGCAAATCACTCATTCGGAAGTTGCGGTTGCAAAAAAAATGCTCGCTACTCCGTGGAAAAAGGCGAGATATTTTTTTCGAGCGCTTGGTCCAGGACTGATTACCGGCGCGTCCGATGATGACCCATCTGGCATCGGGACATATTCTTCCGTGGGGGCGAAATTCGGATTTTCTATTCTTTGGATGGCGGCTTGGCTACTCCCCGTGATGCTTGCGGTGCAGGAAGTTTGCGCGCGAATTGGGATTGTGACCAATCGAGGATTGGCCGGAGTGTTGCAAAAACATTATCGCAAAAGAGTTGTTTTAATCGTCGTTATTTTATTGATCATTGCCAATATAGTCAATATCGGGGCGGATTTGGGAGCGATGGCGGGGGCACTCACGATGCTCACGGGTTTCAATTTTCTGTTTGGCGCGGTTTTTTTTGCTCTGCTTTCAATCGCGTTGGAAGTTTTTATCGGCTATCATTTTTATGTTAAATTTTTGAAATGGTTGGCAATTTCTGTTTTAGCCTATGTTGTCACGGGAATCATAATCCATCCCGATTGGCTGATGGTGCTACATTGGACATTTTTTCCGAACATTAAGCTTAGCGAGGAGTATGTTTTTGCGATGGTGGCGGTGTTCGGCACGACCATTACGCCCTATCTTTTTTTCTGGCAAGCCTCGGAAGAAGTGGAGGAAAATAAATTGCATAAAAAATTACATACATTGCTTTTGAGAAAAAAAGGAGCCGATTTGCACACCAGAATCGGACGAATGCGCACGGATGTCGGCACCGGAATGATTTTAGCCAATGTCGTTTTTTTCTTTATCGTGCTCACGGCGGCACAAGTTTTTTTCGCGAGCGGTGTGACAAATATCGAATCGGCGGAACAGGCGGCACAAGCACTCCGGCCTTTAGTCGGCGACGGAGCGTATTTGCTTTTCGCAATTGGAATTATTGGCACGGGACTTTTGGCCGTGCCGATTCTTGCCGGTTCAGGCGCTTATGCTCTTTCAGAAGTAATGAAATGGCATGAAGGGTTGGAGCTGAAATTTTCCCGAGCGAAAGGTTTTTACGCGGTGATTTCTTTTTCAATTTTAGTGGGGTTGCTTTTGAATTTTTTTCACATTAATCCCATTCTGGCACTCTATTACGCTGCTTTTCTCAATGGGATAATTGCTTTTCCGCTTCTGATCGTGATTATGATAGTGGGCAATGACAAAAAAATTATGGGCAAGGAAACTCATCCGAAGTGGGTGAAATTTTTCGGCTGGCTCGCGGTGGTGTTTATGGCGGGTTTGATTTTGGTTTCAATTTGGTTGTATTTTAGATAGCTTAGGACTTGCACATTTTTCTAAAAAACAACTAAACCGTGTCATCCTGAGCGAAGCGGAGCGAAGTCGAAGGATCTGCTTTTTATTATCGTAGGCATTGTTATTGAACAGAAAGCTTAGGGTTATGGATAGCAGATCCTTCGACTTCGTCCGAGTACGGACTTCGCTCAGGATGACAGATTTAATTTAAGCACGCAATTTTTTCTAATTAATAAAATAAAATTTAAAAACCTATGAAATATGAATTTCTTCCCAAAGAAGACGCGAAGGTTGCTGAGATTATTGCGCGTGAAAATAAACGGCAAAAAGAAGAGTTGGAACTGATCGCTTCAGAGAATTATGTTTCTTTTGCAGTACTCGAAGCGCAAGGCTCGGTGCTGACCAATAAATATAGCGAAGGCACTCCGGGCCATCGCTATTATGGTGGCAATCAAATCATTGATGAGATGGAACTTCTGGCAGTAGCGCGGCTCAAAAAAATCTTTGGCGCGGCGCATGCCAATGTGCAGCCACTGTCCGGTTCCCCGGCTAACGCGGCGGTCTATATGGCGTTTTTGAAACCGGGGGATAAGGTCTTGGGATTAAAGCTGGATCATGGCGGACATCTTTCTCATGGTCATCCGGTCAATTTCTCCGGTATGCTCTATGATTTTGTCCAATATGGTGTAGATCCGAAAACCGGGCGGATTGATATGGCGGAGGTGCGACGCATCGCCAAAAAAGAAAAACCGAAAATGATTGTGGCTGGCTACAGTGCTTATTCGCGCGAAATTGATTGGAAAGCATTCAAAAAAATTGCCGATGAAGTCGGGGCTTATACTTTTGCCGATATTGCACACACGGCCGGTCTTATCGCGGCGGGACTCTTGAAAAATCCCGTGCCTTTTTTTGATGTCGTCTCAACAACGACACACAAAACTTTACGTGGACCAAGAGGCGCGGTGATTATGTGTCAAGAAAAGTTTGGGAAACTAATTGACCGAGCAGTTTTTCCCGGAATGCAGGGCGGACCGCACAATCACACGACAGCAGCCAAGGCGGTGGCATTTGGAGAAGTGCTAAAACCCAGTTTCAAAAAATATGCCACTCAAGTAATCAAAAATGCCAAAACGATGGCGGGGGAGTTTGTCAGATTGGGTTATGATGTTATTTCCGGCGGGACGGATAATCACTTATTTATTTTAAATCTTGGAGCACGCGGGATTGGTGGACACGAAGCGGAAACGGTTTTAGAGCAAGTGGGAATTTCTGTCAGTCGTTCCACGATTCCCAATGATCCCAAGCCCCCCCTGAATCCGTCCGGCATCCGCATCGGTTCGCCTGCAGCGACAACACGCAAAATGAAAGAAAAAGAAATGCTAAAAGTCGTCCATTGGATTGATGAAGCCTTGCAAAATAAAGAGAATAAAAAAGTTTTAGCGCGGATCAAAAAAGAAGTGAAAAAACTCTGCTTAGCCTTTCCGATTCCGACGGAGTAAGAAGCCCTCCTTCGCTCCTGCTGGAGTTACGGCGTGGCGAAGAAGGTGGTTGATTTGGAATTTTCCAAATGTCTAATTTTTAAAGACGGGATAATTAAAAAAGCTTCCTTGGCAGAAAGCTTTTTTATATTTTGGTGCGCCGGGCAGGAATCGAACCTGCGACCAATAGCTTAGAAGGCTACTGCTCTATCCACTGAGCTACCGGCGCAGAGGCCTTTTGAATTCTTGGAAATCTACAGGGGGGCGAGTACTGGGAATCGAACCCAAATTCCTTGTACCACAAACAAGTGTCTTAGCCGTTAGACGATACCCGCCACTCTATAGACTTTCTATTTTATATGTTCAAAGCAAAAAAGGTAGTTTTTCTCAATTTTGATTTTTGATATTTACATTTTTATCTTTCTTTGTGCCCTCACCAGGATTCGAACCTGGGACCATCTCCTTAAGAGGGAGCTGCTCTACCAACTGAGCTATAAGGGCAGTATTTTTAATTTAAAAATACTAATGTCAAATTTCCAATCAAATCCAAAACTCAAAGCTCAAGGCATTTTTGATATTTGGATTTTGAAATTTGTTTGACATTGCCTGCCTGCCGGTAGGCAGGGAAATTTGAGTTTTGAAATTATTTTGTTTTTGTGCGCCCTGAGGGACTCGAACCCCCGACCCTCTGGTCCGAAGCCAGATGCTCTAATCCGCTGAGCTAAGGGCGCAAAATAACTTGTTTATACTAGCAAAAATAAATCACTATGGCAAGCTATGTTCTTTTTTATAAACCCGCCATTCGCGGTCAGACCAGTTTTTGGGTTTTTTCGTGAGCAGGCCTGATGTTTCTCCCGGATGGGGAAATTTAGAAGGGGATTCGTAACTGCTCTTAAATTCATCTTCGCGGATTAAATTATTATCGCGATCATGGATTTTTTGGGTGAAAGTGGTTTTCATTGAACCGTCGGGATTTTTTTCCAGAACAGTCGGTCCGATCACGGTAGTTTTTCGGCCGTCAGATGTTCCATAGAATTGAAAAATTAACTCTGTTCCTGTGATTTTTGTTTGGATCAGAATATAACCCGGGGTGTCATTTTTGAAACGCAAATCAGGTCGGGGGATATAGACAGTCGAGTCCATCCCTTGCGGATTATAGTAGCTGACCGGATAGGCGTGGTTTCTTCGAGCGGTAATCTCCAGGCCGGAATAAATCGCGGCGCGAAAAGCGGTGGTGGAAACTTGGCAAATTCCTCCGCCGAATTCCGGTTCCGTCTTATCTTTTTTTATTACCAGTTCCGGCAGATAGCCATGTTCGCCATCCACTTCGCCCAGGACTTTCACAAAAGAGAATTCTTCGCCGGGCTTGATTAAAATTCCATTAAAACGATCAGTGGCGACATTGATATTAAAAACCCGATTTTTTGGTGAACCGCGAAAATTGGAATGACCCTCGCCGAGCAATGTTTCTATTCCCATATTATCAATCAAATCGGCGGTCATTACAGGATCAGTTTCGGTATAGGGTAGTTCTATTTTTGTCCCGGCAGTTTTATTTTTCAAAGAATCGATAATAATTTCCAGACTTTTCGTTTCGTTAAGCTTGAGGCCTTTTTCGCTCAAGGAAAAAAGTGACACCTTTCCGTTTAAGACTTTAAATCGAGAATCAGATGGGTCTTTATTGACTTTCCCCGCTAGACTAGTGATCGATTTTTTGACCAGTTCCGTGTCGAGCGTTACAAAGATTTTCTTTTTAAATCCGTCTTCTTGGCGATAGCTGAAGGATAATTTGCAAAGCGCAGATTTTTTGTAAGCGCAAAAGTTTCCATTTTCGATTTCTGATTTATAATTAGCGGTATAGCTGAGCAAGGGCTCCTCTTTAAACCAACTGGCTACTTCTGTCGCTGGAATTGTGACATTTTGGTCTTTTACTCCCAGCGTTAAATCAGTGCCTAAATTAGCGCTTAATTCTTGCGTGGTGAAAAAGCCCAAATCAACCATTTCCGCGGAACAGTTTTGTGAGGAAAAAAATAGAAAAAATAAAAAAAGAGAGAGATAGTGAATAGCTTTCATAGCATTAGGATACACCAGAAATCGACTTTAATCAATGTAAGGGCTTACGTGCTTGAATTAAATTTGTCATATTTTTTTGTTTTTTTGGCAAACGCGTAAGTCCTGAGTATAAACAAAAACCTCGCAGAAAGTGCGAGGTTTAAAAAATACAAAAGATACAATATATTTAGAATCCTCGAACTTGAATTTTTTTCGATTTGTTGTTTTCCGCTTTTGGCATCCGGACAGTCAAGATTCCGTTTTTCATTGAAGCTTCAATCTTATCCGCCACCACGTCAATCGGCAAAATCACTGAACGAGAAAACGATCCCCAATAGCATTCTTGATAATAATAATTTTCTTCCGAAACTTGTTCATCATTTTTTCTTTCTCCGCGGATAGTGAGCATATCATTATTAATACTGACATCCAAATCTTCCGGTTTCACTCCGGCAATAGTGGACTTGATAACAATGTCGCTGTCGGTTTGGTAGACGTCAATAGTCAGCTGCCCTTCATTATTTTCCAAATCAGTCGGGGAGCTTTCCTCTCTGGTTTCTCGAGAAAATTGATCGGACATTGAGTGGGTGGCGACGTCTCTGTCCAGTTCCAGTTCACTTTCATCCCCATACATACCGATATTTGGTGAAATAGTGCGTTCAGGAGCGTAGTCATCCTCCTCGATTGTCTTGGCGCCAGTCAGTCTTTCCAGGAAAGATTTTTTTACTTTAGTCATAGATTTCAAAAAATTATTTATTACTGATTAAATTATAGCTTACTTATTGTATTTGGCAAGTAGGGGTCGGTTCATGAACCATTCCTACTATAAATAGCGTAAAACGAGCAGGTTATAGGAAAAGTGCAAAAAGACATTCAGTATGATAATGAGAAAACCAAAAGAAAATAAGTGTTGCTTTTTTTTCCAAAAAAACAATCCCAGCATTAAGGTAGTGAGCAGGTGGACTAAAAATATTCCGGCAATCGGCAAGGCCGTATCTTTTCCATAGGATAATTGCTTGAGAATGATTTCAGTGAGAGCAAAGCCCAGTCCGATAAAAAAAGCACCGGAGAGAATTTTTTCTTTTAGGTCAAGTTTCAAATAGCGGTTATAGATAAAAGCGTATTTTATCGTCTCTTCGATGCCGGCGGCGAAAAGGATAAAAAACAAAGAGGTTTCCGAAAAAGTCAGACCAAAAATAGTCGGGCTTAGTTCCAAAATTAGAGCGCCAAACGCAGCGATAATTCCTTCAAAGAATGATAATAACATTTGAGGTGGTTTAATGTTTAGTAAATTCTCTACGAATTACCTGCCTACCGGTAGCACGCCGCCAAAGGCTATGGCCGACGGAGCGCAGGCAGGCGAATTTTGATTTATATCCTCTTCTCCCTCCGGGAGAAGGTGGCCGAAGGCCGGATGAGGGAGCTATAGAAAATATCCTGGCTTTAATTTAACTGATATTTTTTTTCTATAGGTGAAAACCCTCACCTGTCCTTCGGACATCCTCTCCCGAGGGGAGAAGAGGAAATATCTTTTGTCTCACTATAACTTAAGACTAGCGCTAGTCTCCATATTCTCCCAAGTTTTTTCCAAACTTTTTTTAGCTTTCAAATTTTTCCAGCGATAGTATCCGGCCATCGCAATCATCGTGGCATTGTCCATGCTGTATCCCAATTCCGGCACCAGGCAAACGGTATTTTTTAAATTTTCTTTCACGCTCAATTCTAATTTTTCTCGCAGATTTTTATTAGCACTGACCCCGCCAGCTAGAAGGATAGTTTTGGGCGCATATTTTTTGGCCGCGTGGATAGTTTTTGAAATTAAAACATCCGTAATCGCTGTTTGAAATTCATGGCACATCTCAGAAATATAATTTGGATCTTTCAGGTTTTCCGGATTTTTCTTGGTCGCATAGAGCACGGCGGTTTTGAGGCCGGAAAAAGAAAAATTAAAATTAGCGGATTTGAGCATCGGACGGGGGAGAATAATTTTGAATTTTTTCTCTCCAAAAAAGTTGTCGGCTAATTTTTCCACGGCTGGACCGCCGGGATAGCCAAGACCTAAAATACGGGCCACCTTATCAAACGCTTCGCCGACCGCGTCATCCACGGTCTCGCCAATGATTTCATAGTGTAAATGTGCGCGCATCAAAACCAATTGCGTGTGCCCACCAGAAACAACAAGGGCTAGAATGGGAAATTTAATATTGAGTTCCGAATTCTCTTTGGCAATTGCCTGCCTGCCGGTAGGCAGGGAAATTTGATTCTTTGAAATTGAGTTAATTTTATCTCCAATAAAATTAGCGTATATATGTCCTTCGATGTGATGAATACCAATCAAGGGTTTTCGCCACAGATAGGATAGAGTTTTGGCGGTGGTTGTGCCAATAAGCAGAGCCGGAATAAGGCCCGGACCAGCGGTGATTGCCATCAAATCAATATCCGCGGGCTTTTTTCTGGCTTTTTCGAGTGCTGTTCCAATTACAGGTAGAATGTTTTTCAAATGCTCTCTGGCCGCTAAATTAGGAACGACTCCGCCCCAAGTGCTATGAAGAGCAATTTGAGAGGAGATGATGTTGGACAGAAGTGTAACTTTGTCATTTTCCACTGAAATGACAGAAGCAGCTGTTTCGTCACAAGATGTTTCGATGCCGAGAATAATCATAATATTGGTCAGGTTATTCTTTTAGCTTACTTGAAATGTTGGATAATTGCAATTCTGTTGATTTATTTTTAAAGCTGTGGTATTATCTTTTTTAGATAAATAAGTCAGGAAAAAGCAGTTTTGCTTTGTTTTGTTTTTGGCCTCATCGTCTATCGGTTAGGACATCAGGTTTTCATCCTGAAAAGAGGGGTCCGACTCCCCTTGAGGCTACGTGTTATTATTTGAAATATCCAGCTTAAGAATATCTGGAATTTGCAATATTCGGTAAGGTCGGACGGGTATTTCAAAAAAGCAAACTGCTTTGCGTTTTTGAAAACCCAGGCTCTGAAGCCTGCCTGCCGGTAGGCAGGGAGGAGCGAGGCTTGTGCTTGTCGGCACGGTGAGCGACGGATGAAGAGCGACTCCCCTTGAGGCTACAATAAAAAAAGAGCACGTTTTCATCTTGGAAAGTTCCCCCGCCCGCATCGCTACGCGAAGCGTTGCGGGCGGGCCTTAAGGCTATATATGGAACAACTTGGTCAAAATATATTTCAGTTTTTGCATCATTATGGTTATTGGGTGATGTTGCCGTTGATGATTATTGAAGGTCCGATTGTCACGGTGATTGCGGCGATGCTGGCAAGCCTCGGTGCTTTTAATGTTCTTCTGGTGCTACTTTTTTCCATCCTGGGCGACGTGATTGGGGACGTGGCGCTCTATGCGTTAGGCTATCGCTTTGGGATGGGGTTCGTGCGGCGCGTGGGAAAATATCTTGGCATCACGGAAAAATTAGTCTTGCGGATGCAGGAATATTTCAAAGAGTATGGTGGAAAAACCATTTTTGCCGTGAAATCGACCACCGGACTTTGCTGGGCGACGTTCACGGCCGCCGGAATTGCCAAAATGGATTTTCGCAATTTTTTGAAGAATTCTGTCTACGGTGGAATCATTTGGAGTGGTTTTCTGGTCGCGATGGGCTATTTCTATGGTTATCTTTGGCGAGACATCAAGCAATATATCGAATGGATTGGCTGGATAATTTTTGCCGTAGTGGCTGTTTCGATGGCAGGGATTACAATCTATAAAAATCGGCAGGCGAAGAGAATGTTTAAGGAAAATAACGAAAAATAAAAAGATTTTTTTATCTTAATTTCAATCAGCCCAGTCTTGGTTGATTTTTTTATTCCCAGTTGGCTAAATCAAAGAAAAGTAGTAGTATATTAAGTATGGAAAATCCGACAGAGAAAAAAGAAAAATTGACTAATTGTCCCGATCCGAAATCGCTTTACTGCGACGAGCTTATGTTCATTGACAAGCCTTTTTATTTTCCTGGCATCAATGGTCGCGCGGTTCTTTTGGTGCACGGTTGGACGACGACGCCATACGAATTGCGGCGATTGGGAAAATATCTGCATCAAAAAGGCTATACTGTTTTGGCGCCGCTTCTGACCGGTCACGGCACAGTTCCGGCGGATTTGGAAAATGTCCCATGGGAGGTGTGGAGCGAGGATGTGGAAAAAGCCTACTTTGAGCTCAAAGAAAAGCATGAGAAAATTTATGTCGTTGGCACTTCACTTGGCGCCAGTCTCGCTTCAATTTTGGCAGGGAATAATCCGGAAGTTTCCGGTCTCGTTCTCATGGCAATGCCATACCGGTTGCGGATGGAAAAATTGCTGTGGGCTTTTGCTCGGTTGCTTCTGTTATTCAAAAATTATAATAAAAAATATTACCCGCCTTCTTTTGGATCAAAGGCGATGATAACAAGAAGGATATCCTATCAAATTTATCCGATAAAAAGCGCTTTTGAAGTTTATCGGCTGGTGAAATTTTCAAGGCGAGTAATAGCAAAAATAACCCAACCCTGTCTTATCTTGCAATCTTCAATAGATCATATTGTGGCAAAAAAAAGCTTGGAGCGAATTTATGCTAAAATTAGTTCAAAAGTGAAGCAAAAAAAATATATCCCAGAGGCCTATCATACTTTTATTTCAGATATTAAGAATGAAAGTATTTTTGAAGAGATTTTAGATTTTCTAGACAAAAACTAACCGAGATGAATATCGCTATCTTCACCAATAACTATCTTCCTAATCCCTATGGCGTGACTGTTTCGGTGGAAACATTTCGGGAGGAATTGGAAAAGCGCGGGCATACCGTCTATATTTTTGCGCCTAAATGGAAAGGCTATGTGGATGTTCCGCGGGCCTGCCCGCCGGAGTATTTTTCGGAGAAAAATTCTGGGCGGGTTTTTCGCTATCCTTCGATTGACATTGAATTCAAATTTCGCTTTCCGCTGCCGATCCCATATTGTTGGAAAATGCGTCGAATTCTAAAAAACCTCAAAATCGATATCATCCATTCCCAGCATCCCAATCTTTTGGGTTCAGTCGCATTGCGTTTGGCAAGAAAAAGAAAAATCCCGCTAGTCTTCACTTGGCACACGCTTTACGATCACTACACCAACTTCGTTCCACTTATTCCCAAAAAATGGGTAGAAAAGTATATTATCAAAAAAGCCGTCGATTATGCCAATAGTGCGGATATCGTTATCGCTCCGACAGCTTCCATTATTGCCATTCTCAAAAAATGGGGCGTCAAAAAAGAGATTATCCCGATTGCCACCGGGATCAAAGCGGAGAAATTTGATGGAGCCAATCGAGAAGGTATCAGAAAAAAATATGGCATTGCTGAAGACGAAAGCTTGCTCTTGCTGGTTTCGCGCCTGACAGAAGAAAAAAACATCGAGTTTGTTTTTCGCTCAGTGAAAGAAATTTTGAAAAAGGATAAAAAAATTAAATTTCTGGTTGCGGGGGATGGTTATCTCTTGCCAAAGTTGAAAAAATATTGCGAAAAAGAAAAAATTTCCGCTTCGGTAATTTTTGCCGGACTTGTTCCACGCGCAGAGTTGAAAAATTATTATTCAGCATCGGACATTTTCGTCTATGGTTCCAAATCGGAAACACAAGGGATTATTCCCTTGGAAGCAATGTATCTGGAATTGCCGATTGTGGCAGTTGATTCCACTGGCATCAGTAGTCTGATGCTCGACAAGGCGAATGGTTTTTTGGTGCGAGAAAAGGAAAAGGAGTTTTCTGACGCAGTTTTGAAATTAGTGGCGGATAAAGACTTGCGCGAAAGATTCGGCAAAGCGTCGGGAAAAATCGCGCGCGAAAATTTTACAAGTGAAGTTTCAACGGAAAAGTTACTTAAGGCTTATGCAAGGGGAATTGAGCAACGAAAATAGCCTGTCAGTCGATCAGGCGCCCTGTGGATAACTGCCCCTTGACAGCATTTGCGGATAGTTTTATGATATGGGTATATGAGCTCATTTAAAATAACTACCTTTTTCCGAACACAGATCGAAAATTAATCATCGAATATCCCAGGTAACGGAAACCCATAAAAGTGCATTGCAATTTCTCGTAA
>Ga0268283_1000545_pt1 | contig 23785 bp, 27 predicted proteins | sample saktaG_13_FD_190140 | JGI IMG/M metagenome (GOLD analysis project Ga0268283, IMG submission 190140) | Saline water microbial communities from Sakinaw Lake, British Columbia, Canada - sak_2013_06_06_36m | ecosystem: Environmental > Aquatic > Non-marine Saline and Alkaline > Saline ... | reverse complement strand
TTATTAGGCACGGATGTCATTGGTTTGTGTGCCTTAACTTTATTACTGGCAATGACCGTTATTGGTTTTTTGTTTTGGAATTTTCCGCCCGCTAAAATATTTATGGGTGATGCGGGTAGTGGTTTTTTGGGTATAGTGCTGGGGCTTTTTTCTATTCAGGCGACTTGGATTGAACCGCAATTTTTTTGGAGCTGGCTAATTTTACTGGGCGTTTTTATTGTTGATGCAACCTGGACATTGGCAAGGCGTTTTCTTGACGGTGAAAAAGTTTATGAAGCCCACCGAAGTCATGCTTATCAATATGCGTCCCGGTATTATAATTCACATAAATTAGTTTCATTGGCTATTGGTGTCATTAATATATTCTGGTTAACACCCTTGGCGCTACTGGTAGGTTTTATGAAATTAAATGCATTATTAGGGTTGGTATCAGCTTATTTGCCACTAATTTTCTTGGCTGTCTATTTTCAAGCCGGTACTAGAGAATCAAAGTCATGCAAAAACGATTAGCTCACTGGTTTATTGGCCTTCAGCGTCGATATAAAGCGATTATCCTAATCTGTACTGATATTTCTTTTGTCCTGATCGCACTTTGGACAGCTTTTTCTTTGCGCTGGGGAGAACTTTATATCCCTAAAGGGGATGAGTGGTATTTATTTGCAGTAGCACCTTTCATCGCTGTCCCTATCTTTGCAAGATTAGGCTTATATCGGGCAATTATTCGGTATATTGAAATCAGGGCCTTATGGACCATAATTCAGGCTACTACGCTTTACGCGCTTGTTTTTGCATTTGTTTTGTATGAATCGGCTATCAAAATTATTCCTAGAACCGTGTCGCCACTAAACTGGCTCATTATTATGGTCTTGGTTGGTAGCAGTCGCTTTTTTGCACGCTGGTGGCTGGGAGAAACATATTTTAGCTTAGCAGGCAGTCGAGGCTCAGCAAACCTTGGTAAAAAAAATGTAGTTATTTATGGAGCAGGTAGTGCCGGTGTGCAACTAGCTTCTGCCCTAGCGCACGGTCGAGATTTTAGATCAGTCGCCTTTATTGATGACGATAAATCATTACACAAAAGAAAAGCAAATGGCCTGCGAATATATCCGCTAAGCTCTTTAAGTTATTTAATAGAGCGCTATCAAGTTTCTGATGTTTTACTGGCCATGCCTTCTGCAAAGCGTTCACGCATCAGTGAACTTATCCGCTTACTTGAACCTTACGCTATTCATGTACTATCAATGCCAGGGTTATCTGATATAGCTCAGGGCCGAGTGACTGTTGATGCCTTACAAGAAGTCGATATTGCTGATCTTTTGGGTCGTGACCCGGTAGCACCAGACCCATCGCTCCTTAAAGCAACCATAAGCGGCAAAGTAGTTATGATAACGGGGGCTGGCGGCTCGATAGGATCTGAATTGTGTCGACAAATAGTTCAGTTACAACCACTTGCGCTGATTTTATTTGAACTTAGTGAGTTTGGGCTTTATGCCATTGAAAAAGAATTAAATCACTTATTAACTAATATAAAGCCAGCTAAACCCATAGAAATTATTACCGTTCTGGGTTCAGTCACAAACTCTAAACGTATTGAAAAAGTATGTAAAACTTTTAAGGTTCAAACCATTTATCACGCAGCCGCTTACAAGCATGTACCAATGGTTGAAAAAAATCCTGGCGAAGCCGTTTGGAATAATATCTTTGGTACTTTGCGTGCAGCGCAAGCAGCCATTAAAGCAGAAGTTGAGCTTTTTGTATTAATTTCAACGGACAAAGCGGTAAGACCAACTAACACTATGGGCGCAACCAAGCGGTTTGCAGAATTAATCTTGCAAGCCCTGAGTGTCAATGTCGATCATAAGCATCTCACCCGTTTCACGATGGTTCGATTTGGTAATGTATTAGGCTCATCAGGATCAGTAGTGCCCCTGTTTAGAGAACAGATAGCTAGAGGCGGACCGGTAACCGTTACCGACCCACGAATCATTCGTTATTTTATGACCATACCCGAAGCGTCGCAGTTGGTAATTCAAGCGGGTGCCTTAGGTCAGGGTGGCGATGTATTTGTGCTAGACATGGGAGAACCTATCCGAATTCTAGATTTAGCAAAAAGGATGATTCATTTAAGTGGCCTAGAAATAAAAAATGAAACGCATCCAAATGGTGAAATTGCCATTCATTTTACCGGCTTAAGGCCAGGCGAGAAACTCTATGAGGAACTGTTAATCGGTGATAATGTGTCGGAAACCACTCACCCAAGAATTATGAGGGCAGAAGAACAAATTATCCCTTGGATTGAATTGGAGAAAATGCTGAAATCATTAGAAATGGCTACTAAGGATGATGATTTTGAGCAAGTTAGGACGATATTAAAACTTGCTGTTTCTGGCTTTGTACCACAGTGTAAAATTGGTGACTTGTTGTGGAAGCAAGATAATGAGGCAAATAATTTAGCGGGTTAAAAATTAAAACTACCAAATTTTAGTCAAAAAAAACCTCTCTTTGCGTTAACGCAAAGAGAGGTGAAAAATCAAGCAGAGCATTTATGAGGAGGAACTGCTTGGAGGTATAACACCAGGAGGTAGTTAACTTTTAACGCTTAGCTTTTTAGCTTAACTCGCATTACAATATTGCTATAAATAGCAGCAGTGGCAAACAACACGGTCGAAATAATAAATTGACCGGAAATGAAACTCCATATTCCAGCAATAAAGATTAATCCAATAATTATATCTTTGTTGAAGTTATTCATCACTTTGATCCAGTAATAAAGTTTAAAAAATGTTTATTCAGCGCCGTTGCTGTTTTACAAATTTTATTGCGTTCTTACATGCTTTATACTATACATTGTTATTTTTTGTATACAATATGCAAAATACTAAATAAATTGTTTCTAAATTGGAAACTATTTTAATGTCAAGTTTTTTATTAGTGTAAGATACAATTAACAAATTACCTTCCTTACCCATCATTAATGACGATTAAATGGATAAATTAACGAGTATGACTGTTTTTGTTCGGGTTGCTAAAGCTGGAAGCTTTGCAGGTGGAGCGCGTGACCTGGGAATTTCCAGAGCAATGGCAACCAAGCATATAATGCAACTTGAAGGCAGCTTGGGGACACGCTTAATAAACCGCACTACACGCAGCTTGAGCCTTACTGATGTTGGCGTCTCTTATCTTGAGCGTTGCCAGCAAGTACTCCTGGATGTTGAAGAAATGGAATCTGCGGTAACGCATTTACAAACAGAGCCTCGGGGGCTTTTAAAAATTAGCGCGCCACCTGCTATTGGTGCAACTCATATTGCCCGAGCAGTGGCAGAGTTTTTAAAAATCCATCCCGATTTAACAGTTGAAATGATTTTACAGGGCAGTCCTGGTGATTTAATTGATGAAGGCATTGATATTGCCATTCTTCTGGGAGCCTTGGAAGATACCAGTATGGTCGCACGTAAATTAGCCAGCTCATCGCTTGTTGTTTGCGGCTCACCCGATTATTTAAATCGTTATGGTGTGCCCAAAAAACCAGAAGATTTAATAGATCATAGTTGCCTTGTTAATTGGTCCGTATCACCCCGAAACAAATGGCAATTTAAAAGTGACAATGGATTAAAAGCCGTCACTGTTTCCGGAAGAATGCAGGCTAACGCAGCTCATCCGATACGAATTGCAGCTATTAATAGCCTTGGGTTAGTGATGCTACCCACTTATATTGTTGGCAAGGACATTGAAAATGGGACGCTTAAGGTGGTACTGGAAAATTACCCCTTACCACCATTGGATATTCATGCAGTCTACCCCCACAGAAAATACTTATCCGCTAAAGTGAAAAGCTTTATGGATTTTTTACAGGGCTGGCTCGAACATCGTGTGAGTATGCCGGGAACTGAATAGTGGATGCGACCATTAGGAAATGGGATTACATTTATAAGCAAGATAATCAAGCATTACCTAACACTTCTGAGGTACTATCAGAAAATGATTTTTTGCTGCCAAAGACAGGAACAGCTTTAGATTTAGCTTGTGGATTGGGTGCTAATGCCATCTTTTTAGCCAAACATGGATTGGCGGTGACTGCCTGGGATATTTCTGTTGTTGCTATCGACAAATTAAAGACTTATGCGGCTCTACAAGGCCTAAATATCAATGCTTGCCAAGAAAAAATCGTGGTAAATAGTTTAGCCAAATGCTCATTTGACGTCATCGTTGTGAGTCGATTTCTTGACCGCAGTCTTAGTGATGCGATAATAGGAGGATTAAAATCTGGCGGATTACTTTTTTATCAGACTTTTACCCAAGCAAAAACCAGCCAAAAACCTCCCAATAACCCCGATTACCTACTTGGCTGTAGTGAAATGTTAGAGCTATTTGAACCATTGAGGGTAGTTTTTTACAGAGAAAACGCTTTAATTGGTGACCAACATCGAGGTCTAAGAAATGAAGCTCAGTTTGTCGGCCAGAAACGTAAATAATTGGTAATGCCATGATAGAAAATTTAACGCCACAACAAGCGTGGCAATTGATACAACAGAATACTGACGCAGTATTGGTAGATGTGCGCACAAAAGTTGAGCATGCTTTTGTCGGTCACCCCATAGGTGCAGTTCATATTGCTTGGAAAGAAGCGCCTAACTGGCAAGTTAACCCAGAATTTGTTACCGAAGTCAAAAATCGAGTCTCGGATAGAAATGTACCGATTTTATTGCTCTGTCGAAGTGGACAGCGTTCACTGGATGCAGCAAAGGCACTTGATGAAGCTGGCTATTGCAGGCTTATTAACATTATTGATGGCTTTGAAGGCCCGCTAGACCAAAACAACCACCGAGGTAATCTCGGCGGCTGGCGCTTCAATGACTTACCATGGGTTCAAAGTTAACATGCATTCAATTTCGATTAATACTGTTTTACCAACAAAATCTATTTAAATTTATGATGGAAGCTTCACCATCTTTTGTTTGTGTATGCTTAAAAAACACCTAGATTTAGTTACCCATCGATACAACAGCTTTAAAGGGCAATCAAACCCTGCCTAACACTTATTTTATTAAACCCATTAGAGTACACAAAAAGTGATTGAAAAATTAAGAAATATCGCCATTATTGCCCACGTTGATCATGGTAAGACTACCTTGGTTGATAAGCTATTACAACAGTCGGGTACCTTTGCCTCACATACCAAAGTGACTGAGCGAATGATGGACTCCAACGATATTGAAAAAGAACGAGGCATTACCATTCTGGCAAAAAACACGGCGCTAGACTGGAATGGCTATCATATTAACATCGTTGACACCCCAGGCCATGCTGATTTTGGTGGCGAAGTAGAGCGAGTATTATCAATGGTTGATTCAGTATTACTTTTGGTAGATGCTGTTGATGGCCCAATGCCACAAACCCGTTTTGTAACCCAAAAAGCCTTTGCTTTAGGTTTAAAACCCATTGTTGTTATCAATAAAATTGACCGTCCCGGCGCTCGTCCTGATTGGGTTGTTGATCAAACGTTTGATTTGTTTGATCGTTTGGGTGCTACCGATGAGCAACTGGATTTCCCTATCGTTTATGCCTCTGCTATAAACGGTTATGCGGGCTTGGAACACACCATAACAGGTGGCGATATGACACCTTTATTTGAAACAATAGTGGAAAAAGTAAGTCCACCACCTGTTGATATAGATGGTCCTTTTCAAATGCAGGTTTCCAGTCTGGATTACAACACTTATGTGGGTGTTATCGGTATCGGGCGTATTCAGCGCGGCAGCATCAAACCCAATCAGCCAATAACTATTATCAATCGCGAAGGTATCGAGCGTAAAGGTCGCATGTTGCAAATATATGGCTTCCATGGCTTAGAGCGTGTTGAAGTTGCTGATGCAAGAGCTGGCGACATTATTGCTTTTGCCGGTATAGAGAAGCTGGAAATTTCTGACACGCTTTGCCATCCTGATGCAGTCGAAGCAATGAAACCACTATCGGTTGATGAGCCCACAGTGACTATGACATTTCAAGTTAACAACTCACCCTTTGCCGGTAAAGAAGGTAAATTCGTTACGACTCGTCAAATACGCGACAGACTTGACAAAGAATTACAACATAACGTTGCTTTAAAAGTTGAAGACACCGCTGATCCAGATAAATTTAAAGTATCGGGTCGTGGCGAATTACATTTGTCTGTTCTGATTGAGAACATGCGCCGCGAAGGTTTTGAAATGGGCGTTTCGCGTCCAGAAGTTATCATCAAAGAAATTGATGGTAAAAAATGTGAACCGTTTGAAATGGTGACCATTGAAGTTGAAGAAGAGCACCAAGGCTCTATTATGGAAAAACTGGGCGAGCGTAAAGGCGATCTAACAAATATGGTTCCAGATGGAAAAGGTCGTATTCGTCTGGAATATATGATGCCCTCACGCGGCCTGATTGGCTTCCAAACTGAATTTATGACAGCAACATCAGGCTCTGGTTTGCTTTATCATGTATTTGACCATTACGGCCCGATGAAAGCGGGTGAAGTCGGCAATCGTCAACGTGGCGTAATGATATCAATGGTTGCTGGTAAAGCCGTTACTTATTCATTGCATCCCTTACAAGAACGCGGCGAATTGCTTCTCGTTAATGGCGATGAAATCTATGAAGGCATGCTGGTAGGTTTACATTCACGTAGTAATGATTTATGCGTCAATCCTTGCAAACCAAAACAATTAACCAATGTTCGCGCATCAGGTACCGATGAAAGTTTAGTATTGGCCCGAATTCAGAAGATGACGTTAGAACAAGCGCTTGAATTTATTTCTGAAGATGAACTAGTTGAAGTTACGCCCAAGTCCATTCGCTTACGTAAAAAGCTGTTGACTGAAAATGAGCGTAAAAGAGCATCCAAGAATTAAATTTTAGTGGACAATCCTTTGTGATTAACCTAAAACCAATTCAGGTAAGGTGAGCAATTCTTTAATGCCAGCCTTACCTTATCCACTTTATTTGAAAAGTTATGACTCCAAGAATCGCGGAAGTTGAGCGTAATACGCTCGAAACCCAAATCACTTGTAAAATAAATCTGGATGGAACAGGTAAAGCCTTTTTCGTTACAGGAGTACCTTTTCTTGATCACATGCTTGACCAAGTCGCAAGACATGGCTTGATTGATATGGATATTAACGCACAAGGTGATTTGCATATCGACGCACATCATACCGTTGAAGATATCGGCATTACTTTAGGGCAAGCTTTTGCGTTGGCAATTGGTGATAAAAAAGGCATCTATCGCTATGGACATTCATACGTTCCTTTGGATGAAGCTTTATCCAGAGTAGTCATTGATTTTTCAGGTCGTCCCGGCCTGTTTTATGATGTTAAATACCCAAAAGGTAATATAGGTGCTTTTGACGTTGATTTGTTTAGGGAATTTTTTCAGGGCTTTGTTAATCATGCTGGTGTGACCTTGCATATTGATAACCTGAAAGGTGCAAACGCGCATCATGTTGCGGAAACTATTTTTAAAGCACTCGGTCGTGCTATACGTATGGCAATTACCGCTGACATACGAATGGCAGGTATAATGCCATCCACCAAAGGCAGTCTTTAAATAAATAGGCAGCAGACTAATGGTGAAAAGCCTTATAAAGTTTGTTTTACACCTTTACCTTTAACCTAATTTTCTTATGTCTTCTGTCGCTGTAATTGATTACGGAATGGGCAATTTGCATTCAATTGCAAAAGCCCTTCAACATGCCTCCCCTAATGTCGATGTACAAATTTTGGCTGATGCTGATTTGATTTTGCAAGCTGACCGCGTAGTATTTCCTGGTGTGGGAGCGATGCGAGATTGTATGCGAGCACTCAATGATTCAGGATTATCTGGCGTTATCCAATCGGTTGCAAAAACAAAACCATTGCTGTGTATTTGCTTGGGCATGCAGGCATTATTGACTGACAGCGAAGAAAATAACAACACACAAGGACTCGGTATTCTTCCTGGAAAAGTCGTGCATTTTCCAGAGGCATTATTAGACAGCCATGGAAATAAGCTTAAAATCCCTCACATGGGCTGGAATCAAGTTCATTTTTCACCTCACCCATTATGGGAAAATATCCCACAGGATAGTCGTTTTTATTTTGTACATAGTTATTATGCAAAACCTGACAATTCCTCTTTAATAGCAGCAACCACAAAATATCCAAAACCTTTTGCTTGCGCTCTGGCTCATGATAATGTGTTTGCAGTACAATTTCACCCAGAAAAAAGTCAGGCGGTAGGTTTGCAACTACTAAATAACTTTTTACATTGGGATGGTCAAATTTAAGTGTTTACACGTTGTTAAGGATTTAGTATTTATGTTGTTAATACCCGCTATAGATTTGAAAGAAGGTAAATGTGTGCGTTTACGTCAGGGAAGAATGGACGATAACACCATTTTTTCTGATGATCCTGTTGCCGTTGCCGGACGCTGGGTCGCTGCTGGGGCCAAAAGAATTCATTTGGTCGATTTAGACGGCGCTTTTGCCGGCAAACCAGTCAATGCCGAAGTTATTCATGCCATTGTAGCAGCCTATCCCAATGTTCCTGTGCAGATTGGTGGCGGAATTCGTGATGAAGAAACCATACAAGCTTATCTTGATGCAGGCGTAGAATACGTTATTATTGGCACAAAGGCCGTTAATGAGCCTCATTTTGTCAGAGACATGGCCATTGAATTTCCAAGACGCATCATTGTAGGATTGGATGCAAAAGACGGTAAAGTTGCAATTGATGGCTGGTCAAAACTATCCAAACATGATGTGATTGATTTGGCCCAACATTTTGAAGCTGATGGCGTAGAAGCCATAATTTATACAGATATCTCCAGAGACGGCATGATGCAGGGTGTTAACGTAGAAGCTACGGCACGACTGGCACGAGCCATTAAAATCCCGGTCATTGCTTCCGGCGGCATTACTAATATTGATGACATCAAAGCATTGGGCGCAGTAGCTCATGAGGGAATTATGGGCGCTATTACGGGCCGAGCCATTTATGAAGGCACGTTGGATTTTGCCGAAGCCGAAAAACTGGCTGAATCATTTAAGGCCTTATGAGTTTAGCTAAACGTATTATTCCCTGCCTGGATGTCGCAGATGGTCGAGTAGTTAAAGGCGTCAAATTTGTTGACATTCGTGATGCCGGTGACCCTGTAGAAGTTGCAAGGCGTTATGATCGTGAAGGTGCTGACGAAATTACTTTCTTAGATATTACCGCGACTCATGATAACCGTGACACGCTGGTCCATGTTGTTGAACAAGTAGCCAGCCAGGTTTTCATACCATTAACCGTCGGTGGGGGCATCAGAACATTAGATGATATTCGCCGCATGCTCAATGCGGGAGCGGATAAGGTGGGTATTAACAGTGCCGCAGTATTTAATCCTGAATTTGTTCGCGAAGCTGCGCAACGTTTTGGCTCACAATGCATTGTTGTTGCCATAGATGCCAAGAAAGTCAGTCAACCAAACGAAGTTGATCGCTGGGAAATTTTTACCCATGGTGGACGTAAACCTACCGGCATAGAAGCAATCAGCTGGGCAGAAAAAATGGTCAATTATGGGGCGGGGGAAATACTGTTAACCAGCATGGACAGAGACGGCACGCGAGAGGGCTTTGATTTGCCTTTAACATGTGCAATTAGTCAAGCGGTTACCGTGCCGGTTATTGCCTCGGGCGGTGTAGGTAACTTGGAACATTTAGCTGAAGGCGTACTTCAAGGCAAAGCCGATGCCGTTCTAGCAGCCAGTATTTTTCATTTTGCGGAATACACCATCCAACAAGCTAAAGAACACATGGCCTCACGTGGCATAGAAATGCGTCTATGAGCATTTCCTGGCTAGACGAAATCCAATGGACTGAGGATGGCCTTTGTCCTGTTATAGCACAACAAGCCGATACCGGAAAAATACTTATGTTTGCATGGATGAATCGTGCATCCCTAAACTTAACAGTCTCAGAAGGATATGCTGTTTATTGGTCAAGGTCGCGCGGTAAGTTATGGCGCAAAGGTGAAGAATCGGGACACAGACAGAAAGTGATTGGTTTGTTTCTGGATTGCGATGAAGATGTTATTCTCCTTAAAATTGAACAAGAAGGTGGCATTGCTTGTCATACAGGTCGTGAAAGCTGTTTTTATCGCCGCCTGATTGATGGGCAATGGCAAGCTATAGAACCCGTATTAAAAGATCCAAAATCAATTTATATCAAATCATGAGTGAAGTATTACAAGAACTAGCCAAAATTCTGGAGCAACGTAAACTGGAGTCTGCAGATAAATCTTATGTAGCCAGTCTTTATTCAAAAGGAATCGATACTATTCTAAAAAAAATAGGCGAAGAAGCGGCTGAAACAATTATCGCTGCCAAAAATGGCGATAAAAAACAAATTATTTATGAAACCGCTGATTTGTGGTTTCACTGCATGGTATTACTGGCCGACCAAGGCTTGGCGCCAGATGACGTATTACAAGAACTGCAACGCCGTTTTGGATTATCTGGTCTGGATGAAAAAGCACAGCGTAGTAAATAAAAAACCCAGCATTTGTATGTTAAGATAATTTGATTATATACAAACCTAATAACATCATTTTATTATTAACCATTATCATAAGAAATTTTCTTTTGCGAAGTTAAACTTGTTCCAACCTGTTTATCTTGCTTAATTATAGTCTCTTAACAATATAAGTTTACACTTATAGACCACCGGAGTAAGAAATGGGCATCGGCATTAAAGAATTATTAGTTATATTAGTTATCGTGATTGTGCTTTTTGGCACCAAAAAACTGCGTAACATAGGTGGTGACTTGGGTGGTGCGATTAAAAGCTTCCGCTCTGCAGTTAAAGATGGTGAAGAAGCAAAAAAACAAACTGACGATGAAGAAGAAACTATTGAGGGCGAAGTAACTTCCAAGAAAAACGAAAAAGACTGATATGTTTGATATAGGTTTTTCCGAGCTTATAATGATCGGCTTGGTCAGTTTATTAGTTATAGGACCAGAGCGTTTACCTAAAGTCGCTCGACTTGCGGGCTTCTGGATTGGAAAGTCACGCTCTATGGTGGCCTCGGTTAAAGCAGAAATACAACAAGAATTGCAAGAGGAAGAAATTCGTCAGCTATTAAAAGAGCATGTCGATATTAATGAATTTCATAGCGCCATCAATGAAACAACCGATATCACAAACTCTATTAAAGCTTCACTTGCAGAATTACCGGAAAAGGCTCTAATAGACGTCAATCTACCCGATGAACCAAAATAAATTAGAAGAGACTACCCAGCCTTTCATTAGCCACCTCATTGAGCTGCGTAATCGCCTATTAAAGGTGATTTTATTCGTTTTAGCTATATTTCTGGCCTTATCTACTTACGCTAACCAAATATACAGCATCTTGGCAGGGCCACTAATGAAACACATGCCCAAAAATAGCACAATGATTGCTATTGATGTGGCCTCTCCTTTTTTTACACCCTTCAAGTTGGCCTTGGTTGTCTCTGTTTTTATTTCTATTCCCGTCATTCTTTATCAGTTTTGGGCTTTTGTTGCACCGGGTCTGTATAAACGCGAAAAGAAAATGATCTTACCCTTACTGATTGCAAGTTCATTACTGTTTTATCTGGGGGCAGCCTTTGCTTATTTTGTGGTGTTTCCAATCATATTTGGCTTTTTGACTGCCGCTGCACCAACAGGTGTTGCTATTATGACGGATATTACCAAATATTTAGACTTTGTTTTAACGCTGTTTTTTGCGTTTGGGGTTTGTTTTGAAGTACCTATATTTACTATTGTTTTGGTCTGGACAGGTTTGGTCACCCCATCTGATCTTGCTGATAAACGCCCCTATGTAATCGTGGGTGCATTTATAATCGGTGCTTTTCTAACACCTCCTGATGCCATTTCGCAAACATTGTTGGCTGTGCCCATGTGGCTGCTGTTTGAAGCGGGCTTGTTTTTTTCGCGATTGTTCGTGCCCAAACAAAGTAAAGATGATGACGACGAAATAGCTCTGGAAGACTCGTTAGCTATAAATAAACTAGAGCAAAAAGATAGTTAGTCGCAATATCAAACAGACGCGTGAGATTACGAACAAGATTTTTATTACTTAACGAAAATCTTAATTCGTTATAGAAGCCCATCATATCAACGATACCAGCGATGATATGATGGACTAAATCATTACAGACTATTCAAACCAGCAAGTTATTTTTGTCTTTAAATATCAAACAACCGCAAAAAATCCCACAGCCTCTATCCCTGCAATTGCACACCGCTCGTCTTGATCTGATACATCACCACTAATCCCAACGGCACCCAAGAGATTATTGTCGGCATCACGGATAAGAACGCCGCCAGGAACCGGCATTATTTTTCCACCTGCCACGTCTATTAAAGCATTCATGAAATCCGGTCTTTGTGACGCAACACCAGCCAAACTTCGAGATGATACGCCCATGTTAACGGCTCCCCAAGCTTTTGCCGTAGCAATTTGTTGCCTGATCATACTGGCGCCGTCTTCTCTTTGCATGGCTTTTACATGACCAGCGGTATCCAGAACAATAACCGTTAGAGGCGCCAGATTTAATTCTCTCGCTATATGAGTAGCGGTGTTTATAATAAGATTGGCTTGTTTCAATGTTAACACTGTCATCAGTAACTCTCGTTTATTTAAGTAGAGGAATAAGATAAGGCTTAATTTTGTCGGCAAGTATAGGCTGTGCTTTGGCATTAGGATGAAGTCTGTCAGACTGCATCAAATCTTTATCCAAAGCAACATCTTCGAGTAGAAAAGGGACCATTGGAATACCCATTTCTTTGGACAATTCTGGATAAACATTATAAAACATATCAACGTAACGTTTACCATAATTGGGTGGGATTTTCATTCCCAATAAAATCACTTTTGCTCCGGACTTTTGCGATCTGCGGACTATATCAAAAAGATTATTTTTCATCATTACAGGAGAAAGACCACGTAAACCATCATTCGCACCAAGCTGAAGCAATATAATAGCCGGTTTTTGTGTTGTTAAAACTTGATCAATACGCGCTAAGCCTCCTGCGGTGGTTTCGCCACTGATGCTGGCATTACTAATTATGTAATTGCTATTCGTTTCCTTAAGTTTTTTGTTTAATAACGCAACCCAACCTTCTTGTACTTCAATTCCGTAACCAGCACTGATACTATCTCCGAAAACAACTATCGTTGATGGCTTGGCTATTGCAGACATAGGCATTAATAAAATTATCACTGTAAATAACAATATACGCATTATGCAAACTCAAGTTAATCAAAAATCTAACGACATTATAATAACAGAAGGTCTAGGTAAATCGGTGGTAACTTCTGAAGGAATATTGCATATATTGGCATCGATAGATTTGATAATCAAATCCGGTGAAAGTATTGCCATTATTGGTGAATCTGGCTCGGGAAAATCCACTCTAATAAGCTTGTTGGCAGGACTGGATACACCTAGTTACGGGTCAATCACCCTTAATGGAAAGTCGTTAACTAACATGACCGAAGATGGTCGTGCAACTGTGCGTAATGCATTGATTGGCTTTGTTTTTCAGTCATTTCAATTATTGCCGGGGCTTACTGCCTTGGAGAATGTAATGTTGCCCCTAGAGTTAAGTGGTGACAAAAATGCCAGGATTGCAGCAACTGCTTTATTACATAGAGTAGGTTTATCTCATCGTCTATCACATACACCCAAACAGCTATCTGGTGGAGAGCAGCAAAGAGTAGCCCTTGCCAGAGCGTTTGTCACAAAACCTGCCATTCTTTTTGCCGATGAACCTACCGGTAATCTAGATAGTAAAACCGGTAAAACAATTATTGATTTACTATTCGAGCTTAATCTTGAAAACAAAACCACCTTGATTCTGGTGACACATGATCACAATTTGGCATCCCTTTGTGATAGAACCATTCAACTTAATGCTGGACTAATAGTATGAGTCGCTTCAATCTGGCTCTACGATTATTATGGCGTGACAGTCGCTCCGGTGAACTAACAATACTGATAATAGCTTTAATAATTGCCGTGACCAGCTCAACTGCCATCGCAATTTTTTCAGACCGTCTGCAGCGAACCATGACCAACCAAAGCGCTGAATTTTTAGCTGCGGATTTAGTCATTTCCAGCCCTGCCCCGATATCGACTGACTGGTTAGCCAAAGCCAAGCAACTTAATTTGGCGCAAGCAAGCACCGCTGAATTTTCAAGTGTATTAATCGAGCATGATGAACTTTTACTAGCTGGTATTAAAGCCGTTAGTGCCTATTATCCTTTACGGGGTTTTTTAAAAACGACAAAAGAAGACTATTTGACCGAAACAATCACTAATAGTGGACCTGAGCAAGGAACCGTATGGCTTGAAAAACGAATTTTATCTGCGCTCAAACTTAAATTAGGCGACCCGTTAACCGTTGGAGAAAAACAACTAACCATTACTCGTATCATTACCTATGAACCCGATAAAAAAGGCGATTTTTACAGCTTTTCTCCACGTGTAATGATTAATCTGACAGATTTACAAGCCACCGGAATAATACAACCCGGCAGTCAGGTTCGTTATTTCTTTCAATTCAGCGGGGAGGTTCCGGCATTAACTGAATTTAAACAATGGGTTAAGCCGCAATTAAATCCCTCGCAGCGTACGCTGGATATTCATGAAGACCGACCTGAACTAGGTTCTGCATTAAATCGCGCAGATCGTTATCTGGGTCTTTCCAGTATATTGGTCATTTTAATCTCAGGCGTAGCCATTGCCATGGCAACCCGCCGTTATACCGAACGACATTTTAATGCTACCGCCCTCTTACGTTGCTTAGGTTGCAAACAAAATGAAATACTTTGGCTTTATAGCAGTCAGTTTATTGTGTTGGGAATCGTAGCCAGTGCTTTGGGTTGTTTGTTAGGCTGGTTTGCACAAGAAGCTTTATTTCATCTACTAAAAGATTTACTTCCACAACAAATTGCCAAGTCTGGTTTATTAGCCATTTCTTTTGGTTTTATCGTCGGCATGGTCACTTTAACCGGCTTTGCGTTACCGCCCCTATTAAGGCTTAAACATGTATCGCCTCTTCGTGTATTACGTCGCGAACTGGAACCGTTGCCCACTAGTGCATGGTTGATTTATGGCTTTTCGATTGGCCTAATTGGTTTGTTAATTTGGAAGTATACGAATGATATTAAAATGACAACCGCTATCTTAGTGGTTGGGATACTAACATTATTAGTTTTGGGGTTGTTAATTTATGTCTTATTGATACTAGCCAGACAGTTACTTCCATCAATGAGCCTGCCTTGGCGGTTTGGCTTACAGGGTTTATTAAAAAACAGTCCAGCCAGTATTAGTCAAATTCTGGCCTTTAGTATTACTTTAGTCGCAATGGTAATCAGTTTTACCGTGCGTAACGATTTAATCGACAACTGGCAAAAACAATTACTCGATAACGCACCTAATCATTTTGCCTTGAATATATTTCCCAACCAACAAGCGGCTTTTAAACAAGAGTTACAAGAAAAAAACATTAATGAAAGTCAATTTTTTCCGGTAGTTAAAGGTAGGCTGGTAGAAATTAATAACACCCCGGTACAAAAATTCGTCACCAAAGATACCCAAGGCGAAAATGCAACAAATAGAGAACTAAGCCTTACCTGGGCAAAAGAACTTCCCGAGGACAATAAAATAGTGGCCGGAAATTGGTGGATAAGCCAACAAATCGGCTTGGTATCTATTGAAAAAAAACTAGCCGATAACCTAAAAATCAAATTGGGAGACCTTCTGACGTTTACCGTTGGCAATCAACAAATGAACGCCACCGTTACCAGTATTCGCGAACTTAGATGGGATACCATGAAGCCTAATTTTTATATGGTTTTTTCACCAGGCTCACTAGACAACTATCCCAGTACTTTTATCACCAGTTTTTATTTACCAGAAACACAAAAAAATGTATTAAACACCTTGATAAAAAAGTTTCCAGCAACCACTATTCTTGAAGTTGATTTAATTTTACGGCAATTTAAAAAAATACTGACACAATTAACACAAGCTATCAACTACTTGCTTTACTTTGCCTTAATGGCAGGATTTACCGTTTTATTTGCTGCGGTTTATGCTACTTTAGATAATCGGATTTATGAAGGTGCCTTAATGCGCACACTAGGTGCTAAAAGATCATTTCTAAGAAAGACCCATATCATTGAATTTAGTGCGCTTGGGTTGATTTCCGGATTGTTGGCAGTAGCCGTATCAGAAGCTATTATTTATGCTTTGTATACACAAGTGTTGGCTATAGAATATCATCCCAGCTTGTATTTGTGGGCTATAATACCCTTTATAGGCATTTTATTCATTGGCATAGCAGGATGCTGGGGTGTTAGACATATTCTTAATAAATCCCCACTTCTAGTTTTAAGAGATCTATAAGCCTAGTGCGTTCAGATTGTATTCATAATAAATCAATAAACTGCAACCATAACTTTCTAGAGGTAATCAATATGAAAAAATTAACAACCAGCGGTATTTTTATCGGTAGTATTTTACTGACAGCTTGCGCTAGCCAAGGTGGCTGGACGCCCACTGTTGATTCTTACAACGATCCCAATGCTTATCGCATTAATCAAGATATGGCCGAATGCAAACAATTGGCAAGTCAAGCATCGGGCGGCACAGCCACTGAAACCGCTGTCGGTGCAGGCACAGGTGCATTATTGGGTGCTGCTGGCGGTGCCATTATTGGCGCATTTGCTGGAAGTCCTGGCACAGGCGCTGCAATTGGTGCTGCGGCGGGTGGCTTTGGCGGCGGCGCCTATAAAGGTGTCAGTGCCGAAGACAAGTATAAAAGCTCATTTAATAATTGCATGAGCGGTCGCGGACACAAAGTTGTCAGATAATTCGATTTAGTAAATACCTCAACACAAGGATGTGTTGACAAAACTAGCAAGCAATTTGGCCATCTTATTGTTGTTATTCATACTTTGTTAGCGATAGCAAACCTCAAAAGAAAAGGCGACAAGTAACGCTCACTGTCTTGTGAATAAACCCTGTGAGATTCGTAAATGGTCAATAATGTCCTGGTAAAAATTACTTCTACGCGACTAAAGGTCAAAGCAGAAACTTTGGCCTCGTTATGAACATAACCACGAAAATCTGTTTGATAGTTTAAATAAAAACCGGACAACAAAGCTGCTTCAGCGAATTTTTCTATTGCATGAGTGGGAAGCAACACATAAAACAAGCCTTCACCTGACAACACAACCTCAGCGCTTTTAATTAAATCAGTAAAAGATAATTCATCATTGTGCCTGGCAATTTTTCTAAGCGCATCTGCGGTCTTGCTATGATTCTTAAAAAAGGGTGGGTTACAAATAATAAGATCATATTGGCCATTGTCAGAACAGGCAAAGCTTTGAATATCCTGATGAACAACGACGAGATGATCAGCCCAAGGACTATTATCAAAATTTAGCTGAGCTTCTTCGTAAGCTTGAAGTGTCAACTCTACTGCTGTTACTTGAGCCGCACCTAACTGAGCCGCCATTAAAGACAATACACCAGTACCTGCACCGATATCCAAAACCCTAGCTCCCGTATTAACGGGTGCCATAGCTCCAAATAAAACCGCATCCGTGCAGACTTTCATGGCTGACTGTTTCTGTATAACTGAAAACTGTTGAAAATGGAAGATTGACAAGGATAATACCAAGTTGATTATTTAGATCTTTCATAAAAATAAAAACGCCACAGATTCAGAGAGTAAAATTTATCTGTGAATCTGTGGCAAGTGTAAACTAAAACCAAGAGACCTTAATTCGACACAAGAGGCACGAGCATATTTAAAAAAATATCCGATCAAAGACTACTTTATTCAAACAACAGGTAACGCTGGAATAATTTTTTCGTGTCTGTAGATTGCTAGCTAGCCTTTTACCTTAAAATCTACAAACGATAAAGCGGTTCCAAACTGTTATCCTCAGTAACTGCGATTTTTTCTCTGGCTTTATTTTCAGTAAAAGCCTGAAATAATTTTTTACCTTGCCACTGACCTACTCCCTTACCATATAAAGTTTGATTTAAATCCAAAATCTCATCTCTTAAGCGAGCATCAGAATACTCCGCGATGGCACCAAGATTGGCCACATTAAACTTTTGTCGACCCCATTCAAGCAAAGCATTTTTAGTCGCTGCCGCATCATTAGCCCTACAGGCATATTTTAAATTCTTGATGCAGTCTTTTAACTTAATGTCTGAATCATTAATTTCAATCACAGGCTCTGTGACTTTACGTTTAGTTAAAAAAACAATCACTGTTATTAACCAACCCACAGCTAAAAGCAGAGAAACCCATAACCAAATATTAGTTTTTTTAGGGCTTTCAATCACCAAGCTGGTTTCTGTGTTTTTTGGTACTTCTGGGGTAACGATCGGATTAATAACTTCGGATTGTGAAGCTACAGCAACTGTAGACAAAGTTGTTTCCGGGATTTTCGCTAGTTCCATTTTTTGGCTTTTAGTGTTAAACCAAGGAATTTCAATAGCAGGCAAGGTATAGCTGCCTGATTTTGAGGGTATAAGGGCTATTTTTTCTTCCCTAAAAGCCAGTAATCCATCGACTTTTTTCTGTTCCTGCAATACTGGCTGATCGGGATAAGCTTTTAAATTATCATTAGTCTCGGTCGTATTTAATTCTGGAAGTTGGCCGACTGTTGTACCTTTTGCAATTAGGCTTAACGTTCTGGTCAACGGCTCTCCAACTTTCATTTGTTGAATGTCACCTGACCATTCCTGCTTTAAAACCAGTTGCTCTGCAGATAACCAGTGTTTGCCAGTAAACGCTGTAGGCACAGGCTTTACATTCAGAGTAATTGCTTTCGATTCAACACGCTTAGTCTTACTCATTTGTGAATTAAAAAAACCATTAAAACTGGGTCGACTATTAGTCAGAACCTCCGCTGTTAATATCAGCGGCTTAATAGTTAATTGGCCACTTTTTTGTGGAAACAGTGCATATTTACGCTCAGTCACAGAATAATTCAACCCGTTAACCTGAGTATTGTAGTTACTGTCTTCACCCAAACGCTCAATCACTGCGTCTGCCAAATCAGGTTCATTAAGCCTTGCTTGAGAAATATCAACCTTAGTATATAAACGCAAGGTATAAAAAACTTGAGATTGTATAAACGGATTTTCTGGTGTTGCCTCAACTTCTATGTATAAATCTTCGTCAGTATTGACCGTTTTTTTAGTGGCATTATCGGCTACCAAAACAGTAGAAGAATTGCTGACATCCTTACCAAATTTAATGGCGGGAATAACCAAGCTACCCAAGTGTTTAGCCATCACATTAACAGTCCAAAGCACCGTCTTGCTGGATTTTCCGTTGACCCATGAAGAGCTACTACTGTTACTTTGGTTAAGTATTGAAAAGTCCTGCTCCAAAGGGGTAAAGTCCGGATCATCGTCGGGTGATTCAGTCGCTGTAAACATTATCTGGAAAGACTCATCCAGATTGACCGGATTACGATCTAAAGAAACCGTAATGTCCGCTGCAAAAGTACCGTGAGAAAACAACATTAATAATATCAGCAGAAAAAAAACTAAAGACGCAAAAAAACGCCGTTCTTCTTCAGGTTTAAGTAATTGTTTTATAGTATTCATAATTTAAAATATTAATTATCATTTAAGCGCAATCAGGCTCTTAAAAAACCAAAAAACCGCTTTATCTTAAAACTTTATCGGACAAAGAATACGGTTAAAAGTGCCGAAAATCCAGGCATTAATTTAACGATCTATACTGACTTGGTAATATGCCAGTAGATTTAACAACCATTCCTGATGTATAAATCAATCCAGATTCCATTCTCGAATAAATCCCCGATAAAACTCTAAATCCTGAACCGTTGCTCCACGTTGTGTTACCAATGCAGAGGCAAAGTCTTGCGACCTGGCCATTGTCAAAGATAATGGCCAATTTTTTTGAATTCCCAGCAACAAAACCGCAGAAAAAGCATCGCCAGCACCCACCGTATCAACTATTTTCAAATTGGTCGATGGGGTAATCTCAACAAACTCACCGACATTATTAAGTGCCATAGCACCCATACTGCCACAAGTAACGATTAAAACATCCAGCTTATATTGAGCCAAAAGTAAACGCATCGACTCTTGCAACGTGTTTTGTACTGGCGCTAATTGCATTAACTCCTCATGATTAAGCTTGGCCCAATTGGCTGCGCTCAACCACAGCCCAACTGATGCCTTGTTCCACCAAGGCGTTCTCAAATTAACATCAATAAAAACCTTGCCGGCATGACAGGCCTTTAGAGCCTTAAGTGTGCGTTCTGAAGCATCATTACGCAATGCCAACGAACCATGATAAAGAACATTGTAGGGGGTTAATAAGTTTAATTGTTGTGTAGCGATAAAATCATAAGCCTGATCTGCCAGAATCTCATAACTAGGCTCGTTATCCTTGATAGCAACTTTAACCGTTCCCGTAGGATAATCAGGATCAATTTGCACATTTTCAATGGCCATACCCCAAGCGCTCATCTCCTTTAATATAAGCTCACCTATCAAATCATTACCAACCCGGCTGATAAAACAAGGGGCCTGCCCAAAAGCTTGAAGATGCCAAGCCACGTTAAAAGGGGCACCACCTAATACTTGCAAACCATCAGGAAATTGATCTATAAGCACTTCACCAAAAATAGCAATCGGCTGGTTTTTAACAGGCATAGCAAATATCAGTTGTTATCAATAATTGTTCAATTTTACGACACAAAGTTTTAAACCACTGTTCCAAAAAAAGCTCCAACACCTGCAGTCAAACCCATAGCTAATGCACCCCAGAAGGTTACCCGAAAAGCACTCTTAATAATTCCGGAGCCACCGGCATATGCAGCTAAAGTCCCCAGTAATGCCAAAAATAGCAAGGAGGCGGATGAGACAACTACTATTAAGTATGGTTCAGGCACAAGCAGGACAATCAATAGTGGCAAGACTGCGCCAATGGCGAAAGTAGTTGCCGAAGTCAGTGCTGCTTGAATAGGCCTCGCGGTACCTGTTACTGAAATACCCAACTCATCACGGGCGTGAGCAGCCAAAGCATCATGACTCATGAGTTGGAGGGCAACTTGTTCAGCTAAAACCGAATCAAGACCTCGAGCTATATAAATGGCTTGAAGTTCTTTTTGTTCATGTTCACTATTTTCATCCAGTTCTCTGCGTTCTCGCGCTAAATCGGCTTGTTCGGTATCGGCTTGTGAGCTGACTGACACATATTCACCGGCAGCCATCGACATCGCTCCCGCAACCAGTCCTGCGACACCAGCCAATACAATATCATTATGAGCAGCATGGGAGGCGGCAATACCTACAATTAAACTGGCCGTAGAAACAATACCATCATTTGCGCCTAAAACAGCAGCGCGTAACCAGCCAATACGATGAGTGCGGTGGGTTTCGTGATGATGAGGCATCATTGATTTTTCCTTCTCAGTTAAGCAGTGGAAATTACAAAATTCAAAGTCTCTTTAATTAAAGCAGTGGTTGCTTTGCTCCCATCACTTTTACCTTTACGGTATCGCCGATGGTTAATAATCCACGCTGATTATGCAGGGCGTTTTGTCCAAAATAAATCTTGTTATCCCATTTCCTGATGCGACTAAGTGTAGTTAGTGGTTCTTTACCAATTTCTGCTGTTTCCGGGTCTATAGCTGGAACAGAGCAGCGTGAACAAGGCTTGGGTAACCTAAAATCAATAGCGCCAATACTGATTGCTCTCCAGCTATCTTCTGCGTAGCCGGGGCAACCGGAAATAACCAGATTAGGTCTAAAACGGCTCATTGATAAATTCAACTGCATTTCCTGATTTAATGAAGCCAATGAATTTTCTGAAATAATTAAAAACGGAAAGCCGTCAGAAAATGCTACGTTGTCAGTGGGATAGGCATAATTCGGATCAACCTGACGAATCATTTCATCAGGTTGATAAACCAATCGACACTCTATTTTTAAAAAATGGCTCAACCATTGATCTGCTTCCAGTGATACACTCCGCGCATCACATTGGTCATGCCATACCTTACTATTAACCATCTCACCATCCGTCTGGAATAATGGTATTAACAAGCTTTCCATTCCTGAGGCAGACAAAATTAGATGTGTGTCAGTTAACGCTGTTTTAATTAAAGCCATTTTCGGTAGCTTTCTCTGACTTAAAAATTGTCTTTCTGTATCAATCAACATCCATTTTCTGTCATACAAAAGCCCTGTTGTAATAACAGGCCAAGTACCAACACTAATGCCGGTTAATGATTTTACCGGATAAATAATTATTTCACTTAAAGTACTGTATGTCATTTTAGATAGGTCTTTAAATTGAAGCTAAACTCTAAAAATAAACTGAAATTAATTACACTTATACGAAAACTAAAAAAAAATTTTTGAATCCGTTAGAATTGGCAAATACGAACTTTTATTGTTAACATCAAATGCAATCAAATAACACAGCCTTTCATGGGCTGATATCTTTTTTATTAATTTTTCTGTTATTAAATGCCAGTCTTGTTTGTGCAAAACCTAAACAGCAAATTAATATCGCCTATTTAAGCCAAGAACAAGCAATCCCTCCACAACTCTCCAGTTGGGATCCTTTCATTAAAAATAAAGGCATCATTGGTGCAGAACTGGGTATTGATGATGATAATACCACTGGAGAATTTACCGGGCAGCAATTTAATTTAAAAACATTCATAGCACCGCTGGAGGGTGCTGTTACCGATATTTTTAATAAAGAAATCAGCAGTAAATTTCAATATGTTGTGGTTAATTTACCAGCGGTACAATTAAACCAACTTTCTGATTTGCCTGCTGCCAAACAAATGCTGTTATTTGATGTGACAACAATAGATGATGCCCTACGTAATGAGCAATGCCGCCGTAATGTTTTGCATCTATTGCCCAGTCGGGCCATGCGTTCTGACGCCTTGGCGCAATATATGATGAAAAAACGCTGGACCAAATGGTTTCTAATAATCGGCCAGGCTCAAGAAGATCGTTTATTTGCTGATGCGATTAAGCGCTCTGCCAAACGTTTTGGCATGAATATAGTGGCAGAAAAAACTTGGGAACATACCTACGATGCAAGACGCACTATACAATCGGATGTGGCGGTATTTACCCAAACCGATGATGATTATGATGTCTTGGTGGTGGCGGATGAACAGGGTCAGTTTGGTGACTATTTGGATTATCGCACCTGGATTCCAAGACCTGTAATCGGCACTCAAGGTCTAATTGCTACGCCTTGGCACAAAACACATGAACAATGGGGCGCAGTACAGATTCAAAACCGCTTTAAAGAAAAAGCGGGGCGCTGGATGGAAGAGCCCGATTATGCGGCTTATTTGGCTGTTAGAGCCATCGGTGAAGCCGCTACTCGCACCAATGCAAACAAATTAAACACCGTCAAAGATTACATGCTAAGCGATGCCTTTGCCTTAAATGGATACACAGGCAATCCTTTGTCCTTTCGCTCGTGGGATGGTCAGTTACGGCAACCTGTTTTACTGGCAGCGCCTAGATCATTAGTCGCTGTTGCGCCCATTGAAGGCTTTTTACATCCAAAAACCGAATTGGATACTTTAGGTTATGATCAACCTGAATCACAATGTAAGTGGGATAAATAAATGATATTGAAAAAACAGGGCTTAGGTGTATTTTTAGCACTCGCATTGGCAGGACCCGTTCACGCTGAAACCGTT
>Ga0268283_1000544_pt1 | contig 23840 bp, 21 predicted proteins | sample saktaG_13_FD_190140 | JGI IMG/M metagenome (GOLD analysis project Ga0268283, IMG submission 190140) | Saline water microbial communities from Sakinaw Lake, British Columbia, Canada - sak_2013_06_06_36m | ecosystem: Environmental > Aquatic > Non-marine Saline and Alkaline > Saline ... | reverse complement strand
CTGTTTATCCAGGATCATGACGAACTGACCCTTAATTTTACAGAGTCCGCTTTTGACCTTAGGGTTTTCCGTGGACAACTTCTGTTCGGAAACCATAATGCCCAGCCTGTCTGCAAGATCCTTAAGCCCCTGATACATCTGATCCGGCTTCATGGATCAAAACTACCGTGAAAGCATGGGTTTGGCCATCTCTATGGCTTCTTTCAGATTCAGGGTTCCGCTGTAGAGTGCTTTTCCGGTTATCACACCGATGACACCCGACTTGGATAATGGCAGCAGGTTCCGAATATCATTAAGGGTGGATACCCCGCCGGAGGCCACAATCGGAATACGTACGGCCTCTGCGAGCTGCCGGGTTTCCTCGATATTGGGACCGGTCTGCATGCCATCCCGGTGAATATCCGTAAAATTGATGGCTGCAACGCCGTAATCTTCAAACTGCCTGGCCAGATCAATGGCCCGAATATCGGTGGTCTGGGTCCAACCCTCAATGGCCACTCTGCCCTTTCTGGCATCTATGCCCACAACAATGCATCCCGGATGATCCTTGCAGGCCTGCCGGACCAGTTCCGGATTTCGGATGGCTTCCGTTCCGATAACCACTTTTGCAATGCCGATATCTAAATACTGTTGAATGGTTTTCAGGTCCCGAATCCCGCCCCCTACCTGAACCGGGATATGAACGCCTTGAACAATCCGCTGAATGGACGGTAGATTCTGCGGGCTTTTTTCAAAGGCGCCGTTCAGGTCCACCACGTGCAGCAGCTCGGCGCCCTGATCTTCCCATTGCTTGGCCATGGCCGAAGGGTCATTCGAAAATACGGTTTCCGCATCCATGCGGCCCTGAAGAAGCCGGACGCATTTACCATTCTTGATGTCAATTGCCGGAATAATCATCATGGTTGGGGGAATCTCCTCAAAATGTCTTCTAATCCGCCCAGAGCCAATTCTTCGGCGGTAACCCAGCTGGCCCCTCTTTTAATAAAGCTGCCCAGCTCCAGCAGGTTTTCACTGAGCGGCCGCTGCGTCTGATCAAAATTCCCGGTCCAGACAATTCTCCCACTCTCGACATCGATCAGGTGAAGATCAAAAGCGACAGATGCCGGGGATTCCACCGATGCGCGATTTCCCTTGCGCTCCTGAAAGCGAAAAATATGGCCGATGAGCACGGCATCCGCCCCTGCCCGCTTTCCGATACCGATATAAAGATTCAGATAGGCAGCAGACGCATTATCTGGGCCGGACATCATGCCGGAGAGCAGATCCTGAGATCCGTCAGAGGAAAGAATGGTGTAACCCTCGTTTTTTTCCATTAGCGAGACAATCTGGGATGTCATGAAAGGGCCTGCGGAATCCGGGACAAATCCGGTTGCCATGACTTGACCGCAAAGATAACATCTTACATGAATATTTGATTCATAAAGCCTTGATAAATCTTGAAAAGGAAGTATCAAAATACTCTTGATATTGGATGCCTGCCGTGCAGGTTCCGGATGAATCGCACGGGTGCTGCACGAGCCCAGCATCAAACACGTAAACAGGATGAAACACATGCCCGGTGCCGCGTACTTCCAAGAAGTTTTCATTTTATAAATTGCCTTTTGTAGAGTGGATGTCCGTGATGCGTTCGTCCAGGGAAACAGCTCCGTCAAGGGCGCGCCCGGCAGCCTTGAACATGGATTCCAGAATATGGTGCTGATTTTCGCCATACCAGACGTTGATGTGCAGGTTCATTCCCGCGCGCACTGCAAACGCCCTGAAAAACTCCTTGCAAAGCCCGACATCGAAACGGTCGTCGGATCCTGAAAACGGCTCTGGAACCCGAAAAATCAGATAGGGCCTTCTGGATAAATCAACGGTAACGGCCGTCAAAGTTTCATCCATCGGGACCACGGAATGTCCATAACGCTGAATGCCTTTTCGATCGCCCAGTGCCTTGTCGAACGCATCCCCCAGCACCAGACCGACATCTTCCACCGTATGATGAAGATCCACGTGAAGATCGCCTTTAGCCTGAACCGACAGATCAAAAAAACCGTGAGCCGTAAAGAGGGAAAGCATGTGATCGAAAAAACCGATGCCGGTCGATATGTCCCGTTTTCCGGCCCCATCCAGATTCAACGTCAGTTGAATATCGGTTTCAAGGGTTTGGCGGACAATTGATGCAATTCGTTCCATGATAAGACCTTTTAAGTTGATTACAGCAGCCGATTATGTGAATAATATGTTTTTGCTTAAAAAATGGATTTTTTTCACAATTCAACAGAAATTTGTAACGAACGTATCCCATAAAGTCAACAGGATTTCATTCGAATCCGTATTTCATTTTCTTGACTTCAATCCTGATATCGTCTGGCAAACCCGACATCGAAGCGGTCGTTTGGTTTTAATCTCTATCGACATTCATTGCCTGTCTGTACAGTCGGAAGCTCTGTTTCATACCCACACCCGGTTCGCATCAGAGATTCCCGGCTGATGAGACCTTTGAACCTGCCCTGAACATCCAGGACCGGCAGCCGCTTGATACCCAGGGAGACAATGGTGCTTATGGCCTCATCTATGGAAGCATTTTCCAAAACCGTGATGCATTCCGTGTTCATCACATCCCTTGCCGTTTTGTTCATGACAGAAGATGTATTGGCAGGATGAGCAATCTCAGCTTTTTTTCCTTTTTCCATCAGGGGAAGGTTGCGGACAAATAACTCCCAGATGCCTTCCGAATGCTCGGAAAAAGCGCTGAACAGATCCTTGTCCGAAATCAGGCCCTGAAAAAGCCCGTCGGCGTCAATTACGGCAACCCGCTGGACATCATTGGCGTCGATGATGTGAATGATGTCCGCCACCGGCGTGTCCGGAAAAACCGTTTGGGTGTCCCGGCGCATGATATCCGAGACACAGCGCATATTCCCCACCTGAACATTCTGACGGTGAAAGGCGCTCCAGTCCGGCACCTCCCTGGCGACGGTGTGAAAGATATCCTGCCGGGACAAAATCCCCGAGAGCGCTCCGGAGGCATCAATCACCGGGAGGCGCTTTAGCGATTTTTTCAGCATCAGGTCTACGGCTTCGACCAACAATCTGTCTTCCCGAATGCAAATGGCCGGCCTGGTCATGATTTTATCCGCGGACACCTGTGTTAAACATTGCATCACGCATTTGATTCTGTCAGCATTTGCAGATGCCAGAATGCCCAGACGAAGCGGCATTCTGGCCCGGCATATCAGGTCGCCCTGCGAAATAACACCCTGGGGATGATTTTTCTCATCCACCACGGGAATTCCGGTAAAATGTGATGACAGGAGAAGATCCACTACCTGGTTGACCGGCGTCTTTAATGAGACTTTGCACGGAGATGCCGTCATGACATCTTTGACCCGGATGTGTTTCGGGATCAATTGTCTGCGAGTTTTATGAGACAGTACCTGAATATCCTGAACCGCGACGATGCCATCCGAGACCATTTCCTCGATCTGCGGCAGAACACTTTCCGTTTGGGCAGCAGGAAGGACGATGGTGATCCGCAGCGGCATGTTCATGGACAATATTTCCAGTCTTGCGGATGCAATATCCCCATTTTCATAACAGCCCTCTATGGCCCTTGTGACCATGCAGCGGGCAGCTATTTTTTTACCCTTGACATACTCAACGATTGCATCGGACAGGGATTTTCCTTTCCAACGGATGGCTTCGCTGGTAAATATTTCAATGATTTTATATGCCGGCATGTTTAAGCCTCCTTATCAGGGAATCCCCCCCAGTCTGAAACCCAGAAACACCAGAATGAGCCCTGCGACATTGTTGAACAAGACATTTCCGATGGCTATCCACTGATTTCCCATATAAATTGCATTGAAAGTTTCATATCCGTAAGTGGAAAATGTGGTCAACCCCCCCAAAAAACCGGTAACAAAAAAAAGCCTGATGGTCGGATTCATCAGCGAACTGCGCTCGGCAAGCGCAAAGGACAGCCCGATCAAAAAACATCCTGTTAGATTGACCAGAAGCGTTCCCCAGGGAAACCGGATTCCGAACAGTTTAACAGACAGCAGTGTGATCCCATACCGACTCAGCGACCCCAAGCCTCCCCCCATCATGACCAAAACAATTTTTATCAGAGGATGCCCCCACATTGCTTCCATGATGCTCCATGTTTAGTTGTTGTCAGTTCCGGAATGGCTTTGTCCTTAAAGTATGAGCACAATTAAATTGAATTCATACAATCTATCCATTATGATGATACCGATGTCAAGTTCATTCACACCCTTTTTTGTCTTCTTGAGAGTCAACTTAACTGAAGCACCACAGGATGTCGAAGGGATGTTTTACCATGAAAACCTATTTTTTCGGCGACATTCACGGCAATGCCTTTGCCCTTGAGGCCGTGATTCAGCATTACCAGCAGATAGAGCCGGATAGCATCTATTGCCTGGGTGATCTGGTGGGATGGCTTCCCTTTGGAGACCGAACTATAGCCCGAATGCGTTCCCTTAATCTTCCGACGGTCGCCGGAAATCATGACCTGATGGTCGCCGGTCTTTTTCCGGATCATCCGCACCAGTTGGATCGAATGCAGGCCAGCGCCTATAATTCCGGGCTTCTTTCGACCTTTCCCGGCGCCTTGGATTATTTGCTTTCCCTGCCCTTGTCCATCGAAACCCCGGAGATGGCGATCCTTCATCATAGTCCGTTTCATCTTCCGAGCCACGGAATGACGCCGGCCATCACCCATTTCAACTATCTGGATGAAGCTGCGCTTTCCGGCTGTCTTGAAGCCTGGCGTTCTTTTCCCAAAAAGCTGATTGTCAGCGGACATGATCATATTCCGGCAGTATATGAGCTTGTGGAAACGAAGAGAATGCCGAATATGAAGGATATCCGGATTCACAGACCGGCGGCCGGCCAGTCCCTGACGATTTCGCTGAATTCAGGCTCGCGCTACTGGGTCAAGGCCGGAAGCGTCGGAGGCCCTTACCGGGATGACGTTTTTGCAGCCAACTCGGTATTACTGGACAGCAGCGCGCAGACCCTCACCCTCTTTCGTATCCCCTACCCTCTGGGTCCGCTGCGCCGGGATCTGTCGAATAACCGCTACTGCCGAAATCTCAAAACCCTTCTTCCCTATCTGGATTGGGAAAGGTCCTGCTGAATTATGTTGAATCCCTCACTGCCGGCGATTGCCGACCTTGAAGACAGCTTTCTGCCTCAAAACCTTCCACCGGTTATCGATGCCCACGTTCATCTGTTTCCGGATAAACTGTTTACGGCGGTCTGGCAATGGTTTGATGCCTATGGCTGGCCGATCCGCCATAAGCTCGGATCTGAAGCGATCCTGTCGTTTCTGTTCGATCGCGGGGTTTCCCACATCATCGGTCTGCAATATGCCCATAAACCCGGAGTTTCGAGGGAGCTGAACCGGTATATGGCATCTCTCTGCACCCGCCATGACCGCCTGACCGGCATGGCCACCGTGTATCCCGGTGAACCGGATGCTGAAAACATCCTGATCGAAGGTTTTGATATGGGGTTAAAAGGGGTAAAGCTGCATGCCCATGTGCAGTGCTTTGACATGCGGAGCCAGTCCATGAAAGCAATCTATCGGGTCTGCAGCGACCATGGCCGGCCCCTGGTCATTCACGCGGGCCGGGAGCCCAAAAGCCCGGCCTATCTTTGTGACCCTTATCGGATCTGCCAATCCGCCTTCGTTCGGGAGGTGCTCCGGGATTATCCGGACCTCAGGGTTTGCGTTCCGCACTTGGGTGCGGATGAATTTGACGATTATGCCCGCATGCTCGAACAATTCGATAACCTGTGGCTGGACACCACCATGATGATTGCCGATTACCTTCCCTGCGACACTGTCCCCAAACTTTCGGATTTGCGTCCGGATCGCATTATGTATGGAACCGATTTTCCCAATTTGCCCTATGCCTGGGATCGGGAAATCAAGCGCGTTGCGGAAATGTCCCTGCCCCAAACACTTCTGTCAAAGCTCTTGCATGAAAACGCCCTGGAGTTTTTTAAAATACATCTTGACCCTGCTGCAAACCTCGGTTAAGTCACGGACAGGAATTGGTTTGGATGACAAGGGAAGGGTAAATTCAAATCCCTTGAAAAGAAAAGGGATTTTTGAAAGGCTTTTGTGCTGTTTTCCCCTGAAATTGTATATAAAATGAGTATTGAGCATTGGAATCTATCGCATTTATACTGGGCCTTTGCATCGGCAGTTTCTTGAATGTATGTATCTACCGAATCCCGGCATCAAAATCCATTGTATCGCCGGGGTCCACCTGTATATCCTGCAATCAGCCGATCCGTTTTTACGACAACATTCCCGTGATCAGCTACTTGCTGCTGAAAGGGCGCTGCAGGAACTGTAAAACCTCTTTTTCCATCCGGTATCCCATGATCGAGCTGCTGAGCGGTTTATTTGCGCTCGGAGTATTCCTGCGCTGGGGAATGCACCTGGAATCTCTGATTTATTACGGATTCATCGCCGTCCTGATGGTGATCACCTTTATTGACATCGATCATTATATTATTCCGGATGTCATTTCCCTTCCCGGCATTCCCGTCGGCGTCATCGCCAGTTTTTTTTTGCCGGAAATGACGTTTAAGGCATCCATGCTGGGGCTGCTGTTGGGCGGCGGAATCTTGTACACCGTAGCCTGGACCTATGAACGCCTTGCCCATAAAGAAGGCATGGGCGGCGGCGATATCAAGCTGCTGGCCATGATCGGCGCTTTTGTCGGCTGGAAAGGGGTTCTGGTGACCCTGTTTACCGGATCCATCGTCGGAACGCTGGCAGGCGGCGCCGTCATGCTCTATACCCGATCCTCCCTGAAACTGAAGATTCCGTTCGGACCTTTTCTGGCAATCGGTGCCATGGTTCACATTTTTTTTGGCAAAGACCTGATATACTGGTACTGGTACTGGAACGGGCTGCAGTAACACAGGAGACTGGATTCGGGCCTGCTTTCATGCTTCGGGTCGTGCTGAAAAAATACGGGGTTATATGAGAATAGCCGTGCTTTCGGACATTCATGGGAATCTGGATGCCTTCCGGGAAGTCCTTCAGGATTTGGACCGATTCCGGGTGGATCAGGTGATCTGTCTGGGAGATATGATCGGCTATGGGCCGGAGCCCGAAGAAACCGTCCGGCTGATTCGGGAACGCGCCATTCCCTGTGTGATGGGCAATCATGAAATGGCTGTGGTAAAGCCTCAGCTTCAGGAGTGGTTCAACCCGCAAGCACGGGAATCGATTCAAAAGACCCAGACCCTGCTTTCCAGCGAATCGCTTTTGTACATTCACGGTTTGCCGAGCTCACGAATCATCGAGCATTTTCGGTTTGTTCACGGATGTCCGCCAAACTCCCCTTTCATCTATCTCTATCAACTGTCCGAAAGCCGCCTGATGGAAATCTTTCGGAAAAGCGCTGAACGGATCATTTTTGTCGGGCATACCCATAATCTGAAGCTGATCTGCTTTGACGGCCATGCTATTGTCCACAAACCCCTGCGTCAGGGGATCGTCCCTTTGAGCGCTGATAACAGCTACATCATCAATGCAGGCAGCGTGGGACAACCCAGAGACGGTAACAATACCGCAAAATATGTCATTGTGGACACGCTGGCGCATTCCCTTGAAGTCCGTTTCGTGCCCTATGATATTGCCGCGGTGTACCGAAAAATTATGGACGCCGGTTTGCCGAAATCACATGCCGAAAGGTTGTGGTGACTGCTTTTGAACCAGCTCTTTCCATTTCCGGTCGACCCTTTTCTGTGTGTCATCGATCATCTCATCGGTTATCAGTCCGAATCGCCCCTGTGATTTTAAATACGTTTTTACGGGGATTTTTCTTTCAGGAAAGACATTGATGGTGTATTCCCAATCTTCTTCGAAGCACTCATTATCCTTTGAAAAACGCCGTTTTCTCACTTCATAAATGGGGAATACATTGGACTGGGTTGCCATGCGCATGACCTGAATCGTATTGGCGGGATCGATGCGCCACCCTGGGGGACAGGCGGACAAAAGGTGAATGAACTTCATGCCGGAAATCTGGCGCGCCTTTTTGAATTTCCGATACAGATCATCCGGATAGGCCACCGATGCGGTGGCCATATAGGATATGTGATGAGCCAGCATGATCTGCTCGATATCCTTTTTGAATTCTTCCTTGATGGATCCGGCAGGCGTGGTCGTCGTCCATGCGCCCAGGGGGGTTGCGCTGGAACGCTGAATGCCGGTATTCATATAAGCCTCGTTGTCGTAGCAGACAAAAAGAATGTTCTCGTTGCGTTCCGCAGCTCCGGAAAGGGCCTGCAAGCCGATGTCGAACGTGCCGCCGTCCCCTGCCCATACCATGACCACCACATCTTTTTCCCCCCGGACATCCAGCGCGGCGGCGGCGCCCGAAGCAACAACCGCGGCGGTTTCAAAGGGACAATGAATAATCGGAACCTTGAGGCTTGAATACGGATACCCCCCGACAAACACAGCGAAACAGCAGGCCGGAAATACGACAACCGTACGCTGCCCCAAAGCCTTTAAAGCGATCTTCATGGATATGGGTGCCGCGCAGCCTTGACACGAGGTCATTCCGGGCTGCATCAGTTCCTCTTCGACCAACAGGTGCCGGGGAATATCAATCATTTTTTGCATAATAACCCTCTATTGTTTCAAGCCCCAGAACAAGGGCTCATCGGATGGTTTGTCATGGGCAAGCACATGGTTCAGAATCCCTTCCACATCCTCCGGGGTGACATCGCGCCCACCCAGACCGGCGACCACGGAATAAATTGGGGGCCGATGGGTCGAGGCATAGAGTGCGGAGCGGATTTCACTGGCAAACACTCCCCCCAACCCGACGGACAGATTGCGATCGATGACCACAACCTTTCCGGCTTTTCCCAGAACCTCCCGCCAGCAATCGACGGGAACGGGCCTGAACATGCGAAGCTTCATCAGGCCGACGCTTTCACCCTTGTCCCGCAGTTTATCGATGGCAATGCGAGATACAGAGGTAATCGCGCCCGCGGTAACCAGAATGACTTCCGCATCTTCCGTTCGATAGGTTTCGACCAGATCATATTCCCGGCCGAAAACGCGATGAAACTCCCGGCAAACTTCCGGATAGCATTCCAAGGTCTCGCGAGAGGCTTGCTGCAGGGTATACCGGTGCTCATAAAAATAATCGGTGGCAAAAAAACCCCCGAACATCCTGGGATCATCGAAATTCAGGCTTACCGGCGGGACATAAGGCGGAATGAACCGGTCCACGAGATCCGCATCGGGAATATCGACAATTTCAGTGGTATGGCTCAGAAAAAATGCGTCATAGGCAATCATCACCGGGAGCATCACCTTTTCCGCCAGTTTGTAGGCCATGATCACGCCATCCAGAAGTTCCTGGCTGGATTCGCAGTAAATCTGAATCCAGCCCGTGTCCCGCTGCGCCAGGGAATCGGTCTGCTCGGCCCAGATGTTCCATACGCCGCTGACGGCCCGGTTAACATTGGCCATGACAATGGGCAACCGGGCGCCCGCGGTCCAGTGCAGCACCTCGTGCATCAAAAGCAGTCCGTTGCCGCTGGTCGCCGTAAAGGTGCGAACCCCGGTGGTGGCGGCGCCGATAAGGGCCGCCATTGCCGAGTGCTCGCTTTCAACCTTGATAAAGCGCGCATCCAGGTCCCCGCTGGCGCACATTTCGGACAATTCCTCAACGATCGTCGTCTGGGGGGTGATCGGATAGGCCGATATGACCCCCACCTTGCTCAGCTTAACGCCATAAGAAACCGCATGATTTCCTTTGATTGCCTTTTTCAATTATTCCTCCAATCTTTCAGCCTTCAGAGACCATGGTAATGGCGTGACGGGGACATTCCGTAAAACAGATACCGCATCCTTTACAATAGTCATAATCAATGGCGTATCCGAATGTTTCACGGGTTCGGTCCAGAATCGACACATCCGGGCAGAAAATCAGGCAGTTATCGCATTCCGTACAGCGGCCGCAGTGCAGGCAGCGCGCTGTTTCATGAATCGCTTCCTCCCCGGAAAGGGTTGCGTGATAGGGCTCAAAAGAATCTTTACGCAGATCAGCGGGTTGAATCGATTTCTCAAATCCTGGTGTTTTGATAAAATAATCGTAAACGATTTTTGTCGAATCCACCACATTCTGGTCATTCCGTTGCACGGGATTCACAGGAGCCCAATTCATGTATTTGGAAAAACTGACGGCAGTGCCGGTTCCAATGCGAATTCGGTTCAGGACATCGGAAAACAAAACGCCCCTTCGGTCACAATCCATGGCAATGGCGGCTCTTTTGCCGGAAGCAATGGCATGGACAACCGTATGCGGGATGTCGGTTATATCGCCGCCCGCAAACACCTTCGCCCCTGCGGGATAATCGGATGAAACGGAAAAATCCTCTTGGGTGTGGATGATGGTATCGGTTGTAGGGATGCGCCGGCTCAGATACTCGAAATCCGGTTTTTCCCCGATAGCCATCAGGATGGTGTCCGCCGGTATGTCAAATGTCACGCCTTCCTTGCGGATGGGCCGGCAGCGTCCGCTCTCGTCGGCGGGGCCCAGTTCCATTTCGCAGCACACGAGCTTTTCAATCGTGGCATCCGCGTGAAGCGCAATATCCTCGGGAGCCGCCAGAAAACGGAAAATGACGCCTTCTTCCTCGGCTTCCCGGACTTCTTCCGGATGCGCCGGCATTTCCGTCATGGATCTCCGGTAAATAACCGTGGCCTGGCAACCCATGCGAATGGCTGTTCGTGCGGCATCAATGGCGGTATTGCCGCCGCCGATCACTACCACTCGCTTGCCCAGCGCGACAGTTTCACCCCGGGCCACCTGCTTCAAAAAAGTCAGGGCGCTCATGATCCGGCAGCAGGAGCTGTTTTCCGTCAGCTCCATGGAAAGGCTCCGGTGCGCGCCGGTGGCCAGAAACACATAGTCGAAGGTCGTGGTGAGGGTCTCCATAGGGATATCTTTGCCGATTTCCGTATTGGGACGCAGCTCGATGCCCATATTGGAAAGCCCTTCAAATTCGGCTGCAACGACCTGCCCGGGGAGGCGATAACCGGGAATGCCCAGGCGCAGCATGCCGCCCAGAAGCGCTTCTTTGTCAAAAATTGTCACCTCGAATCCGAGCAGTCTGGCAAAATAGGCTGCGGACATGCCCGAGGGACCGGAACCGACAACGGCCAGATGTCCTATTTTATGAGACTGGCTGTCGTTTTCGGGCAGCTCCGGATGGGGAATTGTGGGAGCGAATTGATCCCCGACAAACCGCTCCAGTTCCTTGATAGAGATGCAATCATCCAGAACCGCCCGGTTACAGGCATCCTCACAGAATTTAAAACAAACCCGGCCCAGGATCGCCGGAAAGGGCTCTTCCCGCTTGAGGTGCCAATAGGCTTTTTCATATTCCATATTATTGAGCAACTTGACCCAGCCTTCGATATCGTTCCCTGCCGGGCAGGCGTTCTGGCATGCCGGAATCTTGTCTTCATAGATGGGCTTGATGAAACGCCAGCTTCCGGTTTTATTATAAAGCATGTTTCCCAGGGAAACATGCATCGAGGTGATGTCGCGATACGACTTGAACTCGTGTTTTATCGCCATCTCACTGCGCTTTTTATCCGCCATAAATTTTCTTCCTTTCTCTGGCTGATCCATGCGAAACAAAGAACTCTTTTCTCGGAAACCCATCAAACTTTCACCACCTGATCATAGGCCGCCTGAGCCGCCTGCTGGTTCTGCGCTTTTTTAACCGGCACATATTCTTCAATGGCCTGCAGGACGGCACCAATTCCGACCAGACCCGTGGCTTTTGAAAAAGCGCCTAAAATAGCCGTATTGACTATGGGGTTGGCGGCGGAACCGAGACGATACAAAACAGCGATGGCAGCCGCATCAATCACGAATAGCCGGTAATCGTCGCCAAATAATTTTTTGTAAATCTCCGGCGCACGGGAAGAATTAATCACAATGCTGCCGTTTTTTTTCAACCCATCGATCACATTCACATTTTCAAGCATAGAAGCATCCAGCACCACCACATGATCCGGGTGATAAATTTGATTCCGCAGGTTGATATGATGGTCGTCGATGCGGCAGAAAGCCGTAACCGGCGCCCCCCGGCGCTCCACACCAAAAGCCGGAAATGCCTGAACGAACTTTCCCTCGATAAAAAAGGCGTGCGCCAGAACCTCAGACCCGATGACAGACCCCTGACCGCCTCTTCCGTGGAAACGAATCTCCTGCATGCATTCCTCCATGATATGTTCGATATCGAATATCGGTTCTTAGTTGGCACCTGACCGGCAAAACTATCCGAAGATGACAAGTGCCCGAAACAGCCAACCCGGCGCATGGTCCCCCCTGTGAAAATTTCTGGTCTTCACTTATCAGGCCATGTTCTCTTTCCGCAACATATTTTTTACACTTTTCGACATGGCTGATCTTTAAATTGCCCGGTATGTGGATTTGTTCCGGCTAACTGCCTTCACCAAAAATGATCGTCGGGGCCCAAAAGAAGGGATGTGTGTATAGCTCGCCTTCATCGCCGTTGATGAGGCGAAGCTTGGCGGATTGCAGCGCTTCCGTTCGGCTCCCCCCTTTTTTGAGATTCCGATAGAAACCGGTGGTCACCATGATTGCCGACCGGGATTCAACGGACCAGAGGTTAACCACCGCGGCCGATGCGCCCGCATACATGAAGGCCCTCGTCAGCCCCACGATGCCTTCACTCCTGAGGGCTTTTCCCATACCCGTATTGCATGCGGAAAGCGTCACAAGATCAGCATTCAGCTTGAACTGGAAAACATCGGCCATGGTGAGGAAACCGTCCTGCCGCGTTTCGGGGTCCGGATGGGATAGAACCAGAGCTGGCTGCCGGATCTGGTCAACTTCATCCGGAAGAATGCCGTGACATGAAAAAACAAGATAACGATAAGCACTCAACTTGTTCTCATTATTAAGGCGAAACATATTACTCCTGGAAGCGGCATTTCTCAACTGAAGGGGAGCGCTTTGATCCGGTGCCTCCAGAATTGCCTTGACTTGTCTGGCCTCATCTTCTGTTTCGGGAAGCTCGGCAAAAAGGCCACCCAGAAGATCCAGATAGGCACGGGCCCGCATGCTGGGTTCCGCGGGGGATTCTCCGGAAGATGGGGTATCGCTGGGAGCTGATGATGAAATATCCTTCTCGGGTTTGGTTTCCTTCAGATTCGAATAGACCGGGTTAGCAAATGCCAGGAGCGGATAGATGGCCTTATCCTTCCTTCGTGCTATGGACTCACGCAAAGACTTCAAAAGGGATGCCGAGGAAAGGTAGGCAACCGGGCTCTCCTCCATAAGATAAGAAAATCCTTTCTCGGTTGACGGACGCGTCAATACCAGTGCCTCAAAAGGAAGAAAGTAAAGAGGACCGCTGGGAACGATGTAGACTGTCTTGGCTTTTGTCATCATGTTCCGCGCATTCTGGGGCAGAAGTGAATCGGCAAGCTCACGCCCTTTTTCCCGAAGCGCTCCAGTGGAATCATGCACGACTTTTGTGATGAAATAATCGGGCTGCCTCCTCTGTATCGCCTCCAGGACCTCCAGCATCTCCGCTCGAAATTGCTTGACCTTCTCATCCAGGACTTCCTCGCCCATCAAAATCCTGGAGAATGCGAAGCTGTCTTTTCCGATCACCCATAAACAAGTGAGATTTTCCATGACGCCATAGACCAGAATCAGCTCTCCGGGGTTCAATACGTTCTTCTGGAGTTCCAAGAGGGTGGCCGGCTGAGGGTACCGGATCGCGTAGTAATCGGGAAAGGACGATTTGATCTCCTCCTTGAGGGCGCGCTGAGCCTCCTTAACCTGCAGGATCTTCTCTTCCAGGGCCCGCACCTGATCCAATTTATGCGGGTAAGCGGGGATTGCGCGCTCGTAAGAAAGAGAGGTCCGCAGATCGTCCAGATTTTCTTCCAGTTCGGTCTCCTTTTCCATAATCCTCTCCGGAAGTCCGGCGAAGTGCTTCGCGCCGCTGTTTCCCACTTCCTCCAGAATCATTCTGCCCTGTTTGCGTTCAAATATCTCCAGGGACTTGCGATCGTAACCCGCGGAGGGTTGTTTCTGGTGCTGTTTTTCCAGAAGTTCAATGAGTTCGTCATAAATCCGTAGCTTGCCCGACATGTAAAGCGTTCTGGTTTCACCCTCGCTAAGCCCCGCCCGGATGCTCTCTATCGTACTCAAGGCTTGCTCGTAGTGGGCAATCGCCTCATCGGGTCTGTTCATCCGGGACCTTGTCTTTCCCAGTCCCCATTGGGTTCTCTGGAGATATTCCAGGGTACCCAAATCTTCTGAAATCTTCAGGCTTTCTTCAAATGCTTCAACTGCCTTGGGGTTCCGGCCGAGTTTCAGGCATACGAAACCAATGTTATTGAGCGCATTCGCCTGCCCTCTAAGGTATCCGATCTCCTGGCTGATTGAGTTCGCCTGCTCGTAGTGCTTCAACGCCTCATCATTTCGGCCAAGTGCTTCAAAATCACGACCCAGGCAGATAAGATCAAGAGCCTCCTGCCTGCGCCAGTTTACCTCTCTGAAAATTATCAGCGCCTGTTCGTGGAGCTTCAGCGCTTCTTCGAATTTATGGAGCTGCAGATATACGATACCCATTTCGGTAAGGTCGAAAGCTTCGAATCTGCGATTTGCGGTCTCCCGGTGAATCGCGAGCGCCTTCTCAAGATATACCAGTGCCTTGCGGGGCTGCCCGATTTGCCAGTGCACAATCCCGATATTGTTCAGAACGAGCCCCTCCCCATCAGAGTCATGGAGTGCTCTTTTGATCGTCAATGCTTGTTCGAGATATTCCAGTGCCGTCTCGTACTGCGCGCGATCCCCGCAAATCCTGCCCTTGATGTTTAAGGCATTTGCTTCTCCCTTGCGGTATCCGGCGCTTCTACTTAGCGTCAGTGCCCGTTCTACGCTCTGCAGTGCCTTCGATATTTGTCCCAGATCCAGATACGTCGAACCCATACCGTTCAGGGAGTCAATCATGCCTTTTTTGTTATCCAAGTTCTGAGACCGTTTCAGAGCTTTTTGATAATGGTCAAGCGCTTCTTTGTAATCAGAGTCGCGGAAGGCTTTATTTCCTTGTTTCAGTTGGCCGGAACCTTTTCCCGTTTTGCCTCCGGAATTCCTGGATTCTTTCTTCTGTTCATTGGAACCTTCCTCCGTACTGCCGTCATGGACCGGCTGCTGCACCTGATGGGTGCTGCAAGACAAAGTTCCCAGTAAAATCAAACAGACTGTCCATCGGATGGTGCGGTTTTTCATGATTCCTCCCTTAATGGCGGGATTACCGTCACGGACGAGGTGCGGGCGCACCGTGTTCCATCTCATAATCGGCTGCTTCTGTCAGGTCCCCTTGTCGCAGAAGTGATATCCTTTGTTGATACGGCAATGAATCATGAGGCGCTGCGTCGATCCGGCTGCACAAGGCGTTCATGGCATCGTACCAAATCCCTTCCTCTGCATAGACAAGGGGGATTCGCTTGCTGTCCGTTTCTTTTAATGTTTTTTGAAAATTCTTCGGGCAGGCGATCCGTTCGATGGCGCCTCCGGAGATGATGTCTTTGGAAGGGTGCTTGGGATCCGTGACCATTGAAACAAAACATTGATATACCACACCGGTCTGCAGGTGAATGCCGTGGTCCGTCAGATGGATGGGGTGAAAACCTGCCCGGGTCTCATCGGCAATACGAACTTGCAGAATGGATTTCATCTCTTTGCCCATGAGAATGGTCAGATCCACGGGGAATTTTGCCGTCTCGGACGAATACCAATAAAGCGTGGGCTGCTCTGAAAACGTAAGCCCGGTGTGTCTCGGGGCCAAAAAAGCGAAAGCCGGCATTTTACTCTGAGTTCCGCGAGTCCCCCCTGACAGTCGGCCTCCGGGCGCTCCACGCAGCGGCGCCTTGTACAAGGGCATCTCGCTGGAATCCCCTTGACCTTTTTTTGTGATTGCCAAAGGATCGGAAGCAGGGGTCTTTGTTGTTATGGCGCTGTCTCCCTGCGGTTTTAAAGCCCCTTCCTGGGCGAATGATTCGAAAAGAAGTGACGGCATCAACAAAGTCAGCCCCGCAAACAAAGCAAGGATCGTTGAACGGATGGCTTTCATGGTTTTGACTCCTTCATGCGGTAAATGAATTTTGCCTGTTCCAGGCCAGAACGCTATAGACCGTGATATCCCGTTTCTGGCCTTTGAACCTTATTTCTCCAATTTTCCGGGTTACAAACTGCTCGCCGATATATTCTTTAGTTGCTTCACTGATAAGAATCCGGAAAGGCTCCTTCGTTGGACCTGAATCCGCGTGTTCCCTGTCATAGCTTTCCAGTCGGGAGGCGATATTCACATTATTGCCGATGGTCGTGTACTTCAGCCTCTGAGAGCTGCCGAAAGTACCCGCCACAACAAGCCCGGTATGGATTCCGATACGCAGCCCCGCCGTAGGCAGTCCCTGCTCCTTCCAGAATGTGTTGATCCCGTGCATTGCTTCTCCCATGCAAAGCGCGCACCGGACCGCATTTTCGGCATCCTGGCGGATTTCGTCTTCATTTTTGCGGGCCAGGGGAGTCCCAAAATCCGCCTTGATACCATCTCCCGCGTAGTCGTCAACAACGCCGGAGTTTTCCATCACCACCTGGGTCATCTTATCCATATAGGTATTCAGCCATTCGGTAAGCATGATCGGATCCAGTTCCTCCGCAACCGGGCTGAATCCTTTGATGTCCGCGAACAAAATGGTTGCAACCAGTTTTTGTGATTTGGGGCGACCGCCGGATAGAAACTGGTCCCGCTGCTGCCAGATCACCTCTGCAAGGCTCGGGGAGACATGCATGGAGAAAATTTGCATGAGAAAAGCCCGTTGTTTTTTTTCCTGGTTGGAAATGTGGGCTGTGACGATGATGGCGGAACCGATCCAGCCCATTGCGGGAGGAACCAGGGGGATCCAGAAAGCCATATAAAAAGCAAAACAGGCACCCAACCACAGAACCCCCACACCGGCTGCGGCAAAGAGCGAGAATCGCCAGGGGCTTCGCACCAGAAATCCCAAAGTCCCCCCCAAAAGGCACCACAAAAAAATCCAGGCACCTTCCATTGTTTTGCTCGCGGTAGCGATGGGTAAGCTTTCTCCGAGCGCCCATCGCAGCAACTGGCTGATGACATGGGCATGAATCGCAATGCCGGGGATATTCTGGTCAGCGTCAAGTCTCTTGCTGTAGGGGGTGTAGAAGAAGTCCTTTGCATCCTGAGCAACGGTTCCGACAATAACAATTTTATCCGTCACGACACCGGGGTCGATCTGTCCACTGATCAGATCCGTCAGGGAATAAATGGGAAAGGATTGGATATCCTCTTTAAAATCCAACAAAAACTGATACCCCCTGGCGTCGGCATGGACGTACGGTCCGTCTTCGGCTTCAAACGGTCTCACGGTTTGCGTACCCAGACGGATATACTCGGGATGGGAATCGTCGGCCATCGGCCTGATCCCTTCCTTCTGCAAGTAAAGAAGAGCCAGGCGCAGCGCAAAGGCATGGCTGCTTACCTTACCGTCATCCAGAAAGAGCAGGCCCCTGCGAACAATACCGCCCGGATCCACCAACAGATCGTTGAAGCCCAATTGCTCGGTATCCTTTAAGATCGGCGGTCCGGGAATCCCCCCTTCCCCAAACTTCATTACGGCGATAATATTTGAATTTTCCACCAGCGTTGCGTCAAGAGCTTCCCGACCGGGAGGGACGGAAAGATCTCGAAAAATATCCACGCCGATCGCTCTGGGATTCTGTCGGGAGAGTACTTTCAGCAAATCCGCCAGGACTGCGTCACTGAGTGGCCATTTGCCCTGGCGGCGAATATCATTTTCCGTGATCCCCACCAGAACGATACGGGGACGGCCGGGAGATATTTTGGATTGCATCGCGACACACCCATCGTAGGCAGCCAGTTCGAGGGATTCCAGACTCCCTGTATGCCGCAGGATCATGACAGACAAAAAAACGAGCAGACTCGCCAAAAAGGCTGAAGCAATCGGAGTCTTAAGAATTCTGCCTATTCGTTGCACGTCAGACCTCAAGCTAAATGGAAGCCGCTCTCACATGTTTGGGACCATCACATATTCTCGGCGCGGCGAATCGTCCAGAAGTCGTCGGAGAGGTTCCGGTCTGCCATGTAATCATATGGCATGGTGAAATACCCCTTCTTTCCCCAGTCGGTTCCCCAGGAGTTGCGAACAATAAACCGTTTGGCGGCGTTGTCGTAGCCCACCGCCAGGACCGCATGGCCGCCGATCATCTTTTCTCCCGCTTTGGGCATATCGACCACTCCGGTCTTTGCCACTTTTTGGGATTCGAAGCTATCGTAAACCGAAAAGCCAAAGACAAAGGGAAACCCGTCTGCCAGGCAGGTGCGCATCTCGTCGAGTGTGTTGATACGGGCATAGGAGAGGATCTGGTAGTTGATGGCTTCCGTGTAGCAGGTTTTGGGTGGCTTGGTCGCAAATTTTGCGATATCGTAGGGCCAGCTCTTTTCGGTGCAGGCCCCCTGCTTGGCCAGGGTTTTAATGCCGTCACGGATCATGGCTCCCGAGTCGGTTTTCACCGAATGCTCGATAACCCGCTCGTTATAGTAGATGAAGAGACGGCTCATGTCGGCAAATGTTGCCTTGCCCTTTTTCATCAGGTACTCCAGGGCGCCGGCCAGGGCATTGGCGGTGCAACTGCCTAACTCCTTTTGGTCCTCAACCGTCGAGCAGCCGGGGCTCAGATCAGTCTTGGCCGGGAGTTTTGCCGGTATCTTCCGAACCGCGCCGTACAAGTGGTCCCGGTTGTCGGGGAGGTCCGGCAGCCAGCCGTAGACGATGTTGCGGATTTCGGGTGTGCCTGGTGAGGGGGGATTTACTGTAGACTGTTGTGTTGCCATGATGATTTCTCCTTTCGTAATCCTTGTGGTTGTTGCAAACAACTGTTTGACAAACGTTGAGGGAGAGGTGCTTAAATCATCTTTGTATGGAGCGCATGCGCCAACGGTTTGGGGGCTGCTCCGGCCGGATTCGAGCTGACGGAGCATTGAAAGGGTTTGGAATTAGGTATTCAATAGAAACGGACCTATCGGGCAGCCAGGAATTCTCCCGATCAATCAATACCCAGATAGGCTTTTTGTACCATTTCATTGCGTTTCAGATTGGCGGCTGTGTCGGTGACGACGATCTCGCCGTTCTGGATCACATAGCCCCGGTGCGCAATGGAAAGGGCCATCAGCGCATTTTGTTCCACCAGCAAGATGGTGGTGCCCTTCTCGTTCAATGCCTTGATGATATCAAAAATCAGTTCCACCAGAAGCGGTGCCAGCCCCATGGAAGGCTCGTCTAGCATCAGCAGGCGCGGATTCATCATCAGTCCGCGGGCAATCGCGAGCATCTGTTGTTCGCCGCCTGAAAGGGTGCCGCCATACTGGCTGATCCGTTCTTTAAGACGTGGAAACAATTCGAAACCGTATGCCATCCGGCGCTCGATCTCATCCGGGTCATCCACGGTGAACGCACCCATCTCCAGGTTCTCCTTGACGGTCAGCTTCGGAAAGATCCCCCTGCCCTCGGGCACATGCCCGAGACCTGCAAGGACGACGGCATGCGGTTTCATGTGGGAAATATCCTTGCCGTCCAGCAGAATTCTGCCCTGCTTGGGGTGTATTAATCCGGAGATGGTGCGCAGCGTGGTGCTCTTGCCGGCGCCGTTCGAGCCGATCAGCGTCACGATCTCGCCCTCGTTGACCTCTACCGAGATACCCTTGAGGGCATGGATATGGCCGTAGTAGCTGTGAATGTCATGAAGGGATAAGAGGCTCATGCGATTCTCTCCTCATGCTGTCCGGCAACTGCGCCTCGCCCGAGATAAGCCTCGATGACCTGTGTATTGGCACGAATCTCATTCGGTGTCCCTTCGGCAATTTTTTCGCCGTGATCCATTACACAGATCAGCTCTGAGATATTCATGACCACGCGCATATCGTGTTCGATGAGCAGAATCGTGATGCCCTTTTCATCCCGGATACGCCGGAACAGACGAATGACATCCTCGGTTTCCTGCGGGTTCATGCCGGCAGCCGGTTCGTCGAGCAGCAGCATGAGCGGATCTGCGGCCAGGGCCCGGGCAATCTCCAGCCGGCGCTGACCACCATAGGGCAGATTCTTGGCAAGCTCATTGCCGACCCCCTTCAGGCCGCAATACGTCATCAGTTCTTCAGCTTTATGTTCCGATTCTTTTTCTTCTCTTTTAAAGAAAGGCAGATGAAAGAGGGTGTCAAGGGGCGACTGCTTCAGGTGGACATGCATGCCCACCATGATATTTTCGATGACCGACATATTGCCGAAAAGGCGAATATTCTGGAAAGTGCGTGAAATCCCACGTGAGGCGATCTGGTCGGGCCGTAGCCCATGCAATGATTTGCCGTTGAATGTGATCCGGCCTTCATCGGGGTGGTATATACCGGTCAAGGTATTAAAAAAAGTTGTCTTTCCGGCTCCGTTCGGGCCGATGATGCTGACAATCCGGCCAGGGTCCAGTTTGAAGCTGACCTTGTTGACGGCAGTCAGACCGCCGAAATTTTTCACGATGTTGATTGTTTCAAGCAGTGCCATGGTTTTCCTCGTCTTATTCCCCGGTCTCGACTTCGTCGGAAGCAAGCTCGCGTTTACGGCGCTGAGACGGGATCAGACCTGCCGGACGAAAGATCATCATCAGGATCAGAATCAGCCCAAACAGCAGACGCTGGTATTTGGCCGGGTCGAGCTGGGTGGACAGGTTGGCCCAGGCAAAGTTGATGATCGGAATGACCGCATCGCTCTGGCGAAGCTGACTCAGATATAAAGAGAGGCCCTGGAGAACCTGCAGGTTCAGGATGGTGACCGTAGCCGCACCCAGGATCACGCCGGGGATGCTGCCCGAACCGCCCAGGATAACCATCGAGAGAACACCGATGGACTGCATGAATGAGAACGATTCCGGACTGATGAAGGTACGGCTTCCCGCAAGCAGAACGCCCATGACCCCGGCAAAAGAGGCGCCGACGGCAAACGCGGCCAGCTTCATCCGGACCAGCGGAATGCCCATCGCAATCGCCGCGGTCTCGTCTTCGCGGATCGCGGTCCAGGCCCTGCCGATTTTCGAGTCGTCAAGTCGCCGGGTCACAAAGACAATGACGATGATCACCGCAAGCGCCAGCAGGTAGAACATGACGTTATACATATCGGCGGGAGTGACTTCATGCCCGACGACGCTTCTGAACAGCGCGTTGAAGCCGTCAACAGCCGCCTGCGGCATGGTCGGCCGCTGGATCGGGGTGATCCCCTGCGGTCCGTTGGTGAAATTGAGCGGTTTGTCCAGGTTGTTTGCCAGAACGCGGATCACCTCCCCAAAGCCCAGGGTCACAATGGCCAGGTAATCGCCGCGCAGCCGCAGTACCGGAGTGCCCAACAGAATACCGGTCAGGGCCGCGACAAAAATCGCAGCGAACATGAATAGATAAAAGGCATCTCCGGGCAATAGAAACGGCAGATTGGACGGCTGGGTTCCCGGTGCGAAAGGGAGAACATAAAACTGCTGGGAACCGAAAAACGCCCATAAATAGGCCCCGACAGCATAGAATGCCACATATCCCAGATCGAGCAGACCGGCAAAACCGACGACGATATTCAATCCCAGCGCCAGGGCCGCAAACACGCTGATCTGGAAGATTACCTCCAGGTAGAAGATATTGCGCACTCCCACCACCGGGAAAATGAACAGCGTCAGGACGATACCGACGATCAGCTTGAAACGGCGATCCGCCTTGAAATAATAAAGTGTGAAAAATGAGGTGATCAACACCAGAAAGGCCAGATTCGAGCGCGGGCTGGTATAGACAAGGGCCGTGCCCAGAACCATATGGGCCAGGATGATAATATGCGGGTATATCCCCTGTTCCAGTCTTTTGATGCTGTTTTTAATGAATATCAGGTCCATCTTCTCCTCCTTAGGCCTTCTGGGCCACGTTTGCGCCCATGAGTCCCTGGGGGCGGAAGATGAGCACCAGGATCAAGATGCTGAAGGCAAAGATGTCCTTGTATTCGGTTCCGGCCGCGCCCATGGTGAAAACTCCCATGTAGGAACCGGCATAGGTTTCCAGCATACCGAGAACGATGCCGCCGAGAAGCGCTCCTGTCATGTTGCCGATACCTCCCAGGACCGCGGCGGTGAAGGCCTTCAGGCCCGGAAAAAAACCGACGAAGGCGTCGATCCGGGTAAATTTCAGGGCATACAAAACACCCGCGGCCCCACCCAGCATGCCGCCGACCAGAAAGGTCAGCGAGATGATCCGGTTCACATCGATGCCCATCAGGCTGGCGGTGGGGTGATCCTGGGCAACGGCACGGATGGCCTTGCCGATCTTTGTCGCGTTGACCAGATAGTTCAGCGCCACCAGCATCAGCACCGCCGAGACAATGACGATGATCGATTTGTATGACACGCCGAGGGTGATATGAGTTGCCCCCAGGGTCATTTTACCAAGGATCACGCGACGATCGAAATTTCCGAAAGTGGGAAAGATGCGGTTGAACTGCCCGGTTGTCAGGCTTTCCACGAGGCGGATGACATCCTGCAGCAGAAAAGAGACGCCGATTGCCGAGATCAGCGGTACCAAACGTGATGCATGTCGCAAGGGGCGATATGCCACGCGCTCCACGGCGACAGCCAGACCCCCCGCTACCAACATGCCCCCAACGATGGCCAGGATCAGATATATATAGGCCATTACCAGAGGGGCGCCTGCCAGGATACCAAATTTATCCAGCGCAATCAGGATTTCGACCCCGACAAACGCACCGACTGCAAAGATTTCACTGTGCGCGAAATTGATAAATTCCAGGACACCATAAACCATGGTGTAACCCAGGGCGATGGCGGCATAGACAAAGCCGATCGTCAGTCCATCAATTGCGACCTGGGGAAGATTGATAAGGGTATAGGTATAGAGCGACACGTTCAGCCGTTCGAAAAGCGTCTGTCCGACCACGGTCCTGTCCAGAATCAGGGCAAGAACCAGGGCAACGGCGGACAGAACGACCGTGGTGCCCAGTGAGAAAAAGACGAGCTGACCCAGTGGACGCAGCAGCTCATGGATGTTGATTGATTTCAAAAACCGTTTCATATATGAACCCGAATAAAAAAAACTCCCGGATGCTTTATGAAAGCATCCGGGAGGGATGAGCCTGGAAGGATTATTTCGGCGGAGCGATGTCGAGGGTCTCGACGACCGGGTTATCGTTCCATTTTGCGGGATCGGGAGAGGCGACTTTGATCACGAAATATTTGGCAATCGTCGGATCGCCGATACTGTTGAAGGTGAAGTTACCGGTAATACCGGCGTAATCCTTCAAATCACGGATCGCTTTGGTGACCGCTGCACGGGTCGGCAGTTTGTTGCCGTTAGCTTTGGCGGCGGCCTCAATGGCCTTCAGACAGATACCCATTGAATCAAAACCCTGAGCTGCAAAAGGCTGGGGGGCCGCATTGAATTTGGCTTTGAAATCCGTGACGAATTTAGCGGTGCCGGGGTAAATGGTGGCAGGTCCGGATACGGTGGAGTAGAAGGTCCCGGTACCGTCCAGCAGGGTCTGTCCACCGATCTTGACGGCATCGGAAGAGTCAAAACCGTCATCGCTCAGGAACATGCCCATATATCCTTTCTCACGGGCCTGTTTGAACAGGACCGCCGCCTGGGAATACATG
>Ga0268283_1000543_pt1 | contig 23855 bp, 26 predicted proteins | sample saktaG_13_FD_190140 | JGI IMG/M metagenome (GOLD analysis project Ga0268283, IMG submission 190140) | Saline water microbial communities from Sakinaw Lake, British Columbia, Canada - sak_2013_06_06_36m | ecosystem: Environmental > Aquatic > Non-marine Saline and Alkaline > Saline ... | reverse complement strand
CTAAGGCCACTTTCCATGTTTCGTCAAGTTTTAGAGTATCTTCGGGATGAATGTATTGTAAAAATGTTTCATAGGATATAGGAGTTGCTATCTCTACATCAAAGATACGATAAGTCTCATCTGACCATTGTAAAGTATTATTTTTAAAATCGTATTTCCAACTACCTATATGAGCTAGTGCTTGAGCGGCATTGAGATTGTCATCTTTTGTTTGTAACTCTTTCTCTTTTGCTTTTCTCTCACTAATATCACGAAAAATTCCCATCAGATAATCTATACCTGAAATTTTTACAGCTATAACATTAATAAACATGTCAAGAATTTTTCCATCTTTTCTGCAATGGAGAGTTTCAAAACTACCGAAACCATTTTGTAAAGTTTTGCGCATAGTTTGAATAATTTCTGCAGATGTCATGCTTTTTTCATAATCTGCAATTGTAAGCTCGGCAAACTCTTCAGCCGTATACCCAAGTTGATTATGTGCTGCTGCATTAAACTCTACTGCTTTAAGAGTTTGAGTATCAACCAGAACTGCTCCATCAGGAATCGCTTCAAACAACTTTTGATATTTCAGTTTACTTGATTGAATTAGATTTTTTTCGTAACTCAGTTCTTTTCTTATCTCTTCAAGATTTTGAATCTTCTCATTTTTATTGTCAATAAGCTGAACTAAAAAATCAAAATAGCTTCCATGGACTGCATGTAAAATATCATGACGGCTCAAAGAACCTATAAACTCCTGATTTTCATCTATAACTATGAGTTGATGTACACTGTGTTGTGCCATAAGGGCAGTTGCTTCATACAAAGAAAGATCTTTTTTTACAACCTCAAAATTTTTATGTGCCAGACTTAAAGCGCTATTATCTTGTGACTCTTGCATATTGATACAAAAATATGCAATATCACGCTCTGTCACAACGCCTACAGGCTCTCTTGCATCTACCAATACAGCATAATCAGATTTATGATCTTTCATCAAAGATGCCGTTTCTGTAATAGAAGTCTGAGAAGGGACAAGGAGTGGCATTTTGCTTATAACGTCTGCAACCACTTTCACTTTACTCAGTTCTTCAAAACCCATATGACGAAGAAAATCTCCCTCAGTGACAATACCGACAAAATGTTTTGCCTCATCTACAACGACTAAATGACGATACTCTTTCTCTTCCATAATCATGTAAGCATCATGAAGATGAACAGATTCTTCTATACAAAAAGGGTTTTTACTCATAAGATTATTCAAAGAAGTATTGATATCAATATTTTCAGAAACTACACGAAGTGCATCATGTTCGGTAAAGATACCAATAGGCATCTCTTGTTCATCTACAATAATAACAGAACTGATTTTGTGCTCTGCCATAGATGTCAAAGCTTGAGAAAGAGTTTGAGTTGCGTAAAAACTTATTTTAAAAGAGGAAACGATCGATTTTAAAGTTATAAATTCCAATATAAAACCTTACAGATAATAAATAAGGTTTATTGTAGCAAATAGTTCCAAAAAAATAACACTATTTAACCTTTGTAAAGTGTTATTTTTGCCTCGCGCGAGAGTTGTTTGATAGCATATTCTCTCTTACATGCACTACTTCTGTCTTCAAACTCCTCTACATATAAGAGTTTCACAGGTCGCCTAGCCCTTGTATATTTTGCACCTTTTGCAGAATTATTATGTTCATCAAGACGCCTATTTATATCTTTTGCTATACCTGTATACAAAGTCTTATCACTACACTCTAAAATATAGACAAAATAGGACATAGCAAACCTTAGATGTAAGAGTATATTTTCGCAAATCATAACTAAAGAATAAGAAAATAAAAATTTAAGTGCGTGGATTGTCGGTAAATAGTATATGATTGCAAAACTATTTTTTTGGAGATGCTCTTTGATACAGATCAGTGAACATATATTTTGTGATGATTTTGTACAAAAGTGTTACATGGAAAGCCGTTTTTTTCCAAATCCTTATCTTGATTATCCTTTTTTGATTATAGAAAACTTTCTGACACAAGAGCAGTGCAATCTTGTAGTTTCTGAGATTCAAAATAGTTCAACTGCGCATAAAGCGATGATCAAATCAACTGTGCTCAATAGTGTTGTTTCTCCAAGCGTAGATGAAGAGATGAGAAAAACTACTCTTTATAAACTCCCTGAATATCTAGAAGAGCTTTATCAAGAAAATTTTGTAAAGTACCAAAATAACATAGAAAATACCTTTTCTATGGCTTTGACCACAGCAACTCAGATTCAAGCACTTGAATATCTCGAAGGTGATTTTTACATGAAACATGCCGATGACTCAAGTGAGATTCTAGATAAAGAGAAAAATACAGCAGGATTTATCTGTGTGGCTCCCCAAAGAAAACTCACAACAGTTTTGTTTGTCTCTTCACATGAAACAAAAAAAGATAATTCTACTCTATACAGTTTTGAAGGTGGAGAACTCATCTTTAATTATCTTTATGACAAAAATGGCAAACAAGTATCACTTCAGCCAAAAGCTGGTGACATGGTTGTTTTTCCTAGTAATCCTTGCTTTAGTCATGAAGTATTACCCGTCATATCTGGATATAGAGCAACTTTAGTTCAATGGCATAATTGTATTAGCTAATGTTGACGATAAAATAAATGAAAAATTGAGTATAATTCCATCATGAACGATAAAAAACAGCTAATTCAAGATATACAAAATCTTCTTAACAGTTATGTTGGTATCAATAAAACAGATATCAATCCCGCTTTACTTGAATTTATGGATGAAGAAACACTTAAAAATATCATCTCTGATCTGCTATATCAAAAAGAGCAGGAAAAAGATGTTGACTTAGAGTGGCTCGAACAATTCAAAAAATATATTTCTTAAACTATTTTTAGATAAACAAGTTAAATAACATTTTTATTTATTGCACTTTAATGCTTAGTTAACGAAAATAGCAATATAATATTGTAAACAAATTCCAACATGGAGAAAACAAATGGCAAGTGTAGATCTCGTTCAGTTAACTGAACAAACAAAGAAATTAACTGCAATGGTAGTTGAAGATGAAGCGGTGGCAAATGAGCTTCTAAGTTCAACTTTTAAAAACTTTTTCGCTGAAGTAAAATCTGCTTTCAATGGAAAAGAAGCTTTAGAAATGTATGAAAAAATGATACCAGATATCGTATTTTTGGACATTATAATGCCAGAAATGGATGGAATCGAACTAGCACGTCGTATACGTGAGATCAATCCAGATCAAATAGTAATCATCATCTCTGCAAGTAATGATATTCAAAAGATATCTGAATCAATTGAAATTGGTGTAAACAGTTTTATCCAAAAACCGATCGATACAAAGAAAATCATAGAATTGATCTCAAATATCGTCAATATGATCAACAAAAAGAAAAAAATAGAAACTAAAACTTTTTCTATATCTCTTCCACTTGATCTTTATGAAATGGTTGATGACAATGCTAAAGCTGAAAGTATCTCTAAAAATGCAGTTATTATTAGAGCACTAAGAAGTTTTTACAACGACTAAAAAAACTCTCCGATTTTATATTTTTTTAAGATTTTAAAAGATATAATTTCGGCTCAGATATAAACCATCTGTAAAGATGGCTCCATCATCTAATGGTTAGGATTCAAGGTTTTCATCCTTGCCATAGGGGTTCAAATCCCCTTGGAGTCACCACTTCTTTTCTTTAAACTTCATAATTATTTATCCTTTTAATCTTTTACAAATCAAACTTAAGTTACAATTTCACAAAAAAATTAGGAATTTATATGTTACGTTTTGCCCCAAGTCCAACTGGCGATATGCATATCGGCAATCTTCGCGTCGCCCTTTTTAATTATATAGTTTCAAAACAGAGGAATGAATCTCTTTTAATCCGTATTGAAGATACAGACAAAGAGCGTAATATCGAAGGAAAAGACAAAGAGATCTTAGAGATCTTAGGTATCTTTGGGATCGAATATACAGAGCTTATGTATCAAAGCAACAATCTTCGTTTTCACTCTATGATGGCTTTACAACTTCTTCATGAAAAGAAAGCTTTCAACTGTTTTTGTAAGCCTGAAACTTTAGAGAAAAAAAGAGAAGAAGCAAAAGAAGCGAAAAAAGCATATCGTTATGATGGAGCTTGCGAAAATCTTCCAGCAGAACTCGTCATAGATAATTTGAACCCTTTTGTTGTTCGTCTTAAAAAACCACAAGAAGCGATCACGATAAAAGATCTTATCAAAGGTGAGATCACTTTTTCTCCTGATGATATCGATAGCTTTATTATTATGCGCCAAGATAAAACTCCAACTTATAACTTTGCATGTTCAGTTGATGATATGCTCGCTGACATCTCTTTAGTGATCCGCGGCGAAGATCATGTAAGCAATACTCCAAAACAGATTGCCATAAGAGATGCTCTTGGATATGACAAAAAGATGCAATACGCACATCTTCCTATTATCTTAAATGATGAAGGCAAAAAGATGAGTAAGCGCGATAATGCTTCAAGTGTCAAATGGATGTTTGAAGAGGGTTATTTGCCCTCAGCCATTGCAAACTATCTTATCCTTATAGGCAATAAACCTCCTAAAGAGATTTTCACTTTAGAAGAAGCAATAGAATGGTTTGATATTCACTCTATATCTAAAGCTCCTGCACGTTTTGACCTTGATAAACTTAAATTTATCAATAAAGAGCATTTAAGACTCCTTGATGCCAAAGAGCTTTCTCGTTATGTCGGTTTTGCAGATGATGATATTGGCGAAGTGGCAAAAATATTTTTAGATGAAGTAAGCACTTTAAAAGAACTAAGATCTAAAATAGCACCTATTTTTGCACCAAAAGAGATCCCAGAAGAGTTTTCAGAGCAAGCTGCCACAATGCAAGAGATTATCAAAAATGCTCCCCATTTTGAAGAGTTTGAGGCTTTTAAAACTTATATCATCGAACAATCAGGTCTCAAGGGAAAAAACTTTTTTAAACCCCTTCGTCTTCTTTTAACAGGCGCAGAACATGGTTCAGAACTTGCAGATATTTATCCGTTCCTTAAAAACTACATGAAGGAGATCGTCAAATGAGTGAGATAATTCTTGGCATCGGCAGTATCTTTCTTACGCTGTTAAATGTTTATATTTGGGTTATTATTATCGCTGCTCTTATCACTTGGGTAAATCCAGATCCACGTAATCAGCTTGTACAGATTTTATATCGCCTCAGTGAACCAGCTTACAATTTAGTAAGACGCTTTATTCCGACTGTTTTTAACGGTATCGATCTCGCCCCTCTTATCATTGTCATCGCCTTACAGGTAATTATGCTATTTATTAAAGCCGGACTCTCAAGGCTCGTATACTAATATGAAACTGTGGCTTTTACTTCTTAGCACCCTACTCTCTGCACAAATAACTCTTGATGAGATCAATTCAAAACCTGCTTCTCGAGCAAAGAATTTTCTCATCTGGCAGTTTTTAAAGCAGGATATTACGCCAGATCAAGCAGATAAAGCCTTTGATCAGATGGAAAATGTCAACACAAAACTCTTCTTTATGTATGCAAAGAAAACTTCTCGTCCTGAGATACAGTATATCGCAAAATGTATGACTATTCCGGCAAATGAACTTCTTAAACTCGATGATAACAGTTGTCTACAAATTGCCATGACTCCGTGGGCTGCTGCTATTTACACCAAACCTCAGATCAAACAACTCCAACAGCGTGTTTTTGTACAGAAAACAAAAAACTACTTGGATATTATGAGTTCTGATATGAATGAAGCAACACTCATGAAGTACAACCCTTCAGATGTTTTAACGGTTATGAATGGTGCGGGAAAAAAATATAGAGAAGATCATTTTAACCACGCTTATTCAAAAGAGTTTATGACATATATCTCTGGCTCACCCAAAATCTCAAAATTTGTTGAAGCAACGATCAATGATGAAAAAATGGATCAATTCGCACCACTTTTCACTTTAATAGATCCAAATAAACTCGATGCTAGCAGCACTTTTTTTATGGCCTTACACTATCTTTTAGAAAATAAAAAAGAGTTAGCCCTTAGCTACCTTGATGTTTCAAATAAAAAATCTCTAAGTCAGATAGATAAAGATAAAACAATATTTTGGAAATATCTCATTACAAATGATATGAAGTACCTCAAACAAGTCGCACAAAGTATAAATATCAACATCTATACACTCTACGCTAAAGAGGTTTTAAATATTGATACAACAAACTACTTTACGGCTGAGGGTAAAACCTTAAAATCCAAATGTATTGAAGATCCATTTGCTTGGATAGAGATGAAAAAAACGATCAATGCAACTCCAAAAAATGACCTTCATTCTTTAGCGGATGATTATGGCAAAAAAAACATGTTAGTACTTGAAGGCTATACTCTTGAAAAAGCAAATGCATATAAATTGGAAAATTACATTATGCCTTATACGGAGTATACTTCATCTCTTTGTAATGATGACAAGGCGTTTTTATATGCCCTTATGCGTCAGGAAAGCCAGTTTATACCATCTGTCATCTCTTCATCTTATGCATTAGGCCTTATGCAGTTAATGCCATTTCTAGTTGATAATCTTAACAAACAGATGCCAAATAAAATCTCTTGCTACAGTGATATGTTTGATCCAAAAACAAATATCTCATTTTCAATCAAGCATCTAGCTTGGTTAAATACGCAATTGGATAATCCTCTCTTTAAAGCTTATGCATACAATGGTGGTCTTGGATTTACGAAAAGATATATTCAATCTGGTAAATTTACAACTGGAGCGTATGAACCGTTTTTAAGTATGGATACGATGACGAATGTTGAAAGTAGAGAGTACGGAAAGAGAGTTTTAGCAAACTACGCTATCTACAAAAAAATCCTGCATGAAGATTTTTCTATAGTTCATTTTTTTGATAAACTAAAGGCAGAGAACCAAATTTCCCATCTTGTAGAATAAACGAAAGTTTATCACTCTGTGACGGCGGAAAGGCTACGAGATAATAGCTAGTCCAGCTGTTATCAAGTGCTATTAATCCCTCAAACTCATTTTTTTGATCCAGTTTTTTTATCTTCATAGGCAGTGTATCATTGAGTTTTACAACCATGTTACTCCCGACTATACTGTTTGGATCAGACAAGGTATCTTTGTTTTTTGTATAAACTGCTATATAAAAATATTCCATACCATTGTATTTCTGAGGATTTACTTCATTAAGATAAATGCTAGATACAACCCCAACAACATCATTGTCCAGATTGATTTTTGAAGTTCTGAGACTCGCAACAGCCTGCTCTTTTAGAGCAGTAAAATGAAATCTTGAAAATGCATTATTTGTTGTACATCCACAAAATACTAAAAGAGTTGTTAAGACAAAGCTCACATGTAAAGAAAAGCGCATAGAGAAAACCTGAAAATTTTAAGATTTCTAATTATAGCTTAAGTTACTTTTATCTTAAACCCTTTTATACTGGGCACTAAGTAACCACCAAATTTTAAATTGTTCCAAAACTGAGACAAGATTGTTCTATTCTAAAAGAAACTTACCTCGTAACTTTGTATCATTCTTCCTATACTTTGCATAAACCTGCAATGTAATTGAAGAATTTTTAAATTTACATATGCTAGATTGAGATATTGCGACCGTTGGTATCATAAATTGGGTTAATCAAAAAAACGTAATTTTTAGATCTTGAAAAAAAGTGTATATTATAAACTCTATGTTAGAATCAAAAGTTATTTGATATTTGGAGATGTTATTCAATGATTTTAAATGAAAAAAATCTTCTAAGGCTTATTTCTTATGGGCCACTTCTTTTTATTCCTTCAGTTGTTTTTTTAGTCAGCTTTTTACTTCTAAATATCAGTAAACATCAGTATGAACAATCAATTATAGATATGAAAAACTCTTATATGCAAAATCAAAAAAATAAGATTATCTCAAAAGTAGATACCGCTGTTAAGCTGATTTCATATAAAAAAGTTCTAGCAGAAGATATGGTAAAAGAAAAAGTTAAAAATAGAGTAGATACTGCGTACTCCATCGCACATAATCTTTATTTACAAAATATCAAGACTCATACAAAAGCAGAAGTTCAAAAGATGATTATCGACTCACTTAGACCTTTTGTATGGAATAATGGAGAGAGTTTTATTTTTATTTTAGACTTTGATGGGGTATTTCACCTGGCTCCAAACTATTTAAGAGGGCTTGAGGGAAAGAGTATTATAGATTTTCAAGATGCAACTAAAAGGTATGTGATTCGTGAAGAAATAGCTACGGTCAAAACTAGTCGAGAAGGATATCTTTGGGATACTTTTACTCGTCCTAAATATGATAAAAAAAGACAGTTTAAACAGCTTGCCTATGTCAAAAAATTTGATGATTTTAATTGGTATATGGGTTCTGCAGAGTATATTGATACTACGATGATTGAACTTCAAAACAGTGCTTTGAAGTTACTAAAAAATATCTCTTTAAATCAAGAAGATTACTATTTTGTTATTGATCAAAAGGGTAATAATATTATGCAAGGGCAAGGTTCTATTAAAGATGGGACAAATGTTCTTTCATTAAAAGATACAGATGGAAAAGAATTTATAAAAGAGTTCATCCAAAGTGTAAATTCTAAGGAGCCTCATTTTATCTTTTATAAAATAAAAAATCCTGAAACCGGAGTTATTGAAGAAAAATATTCCTATGTTAAGAACATTCCAAACAGTAACTGGATTGTAGGAAACGGATTTTATTTGAATAAATTAAATGCTCAGATCAAGGAGAAAAAATCTGAGCTTGATGCGATGTATGAGCGTGAATATATTCATATTCTTGAAATATCCTTATCGTTTATGTTACTTTCACTGATAGCTTCTTATGTTATTTCTCTTAAACTAAAAAAGAAACTCAATGAATACTCAATATCGATAAAAGAAAAAAATAGTGAATTAGAACTTCTCAATGACTCGTTAGAAATAATAGTCGATGAACGGACAATTGAATTGCAGCAAGCATATAGCGACATGAAAGAGATTGCAATTAAAGATTCTTTGACACAAACATATAACAGATATTTTTTTAATGATGTTCTTGAAAATGAGATATATAAGGAAAGTAGAGATAACTCTTTGTTTTCTTTATGTATGTTTGATATAGATCATTTTAAACAAGTAAACGATACCTACGGGCATGATATTGGAGATAATGTTTTAAAATCAATTTCAGATATTACTAAAAAACATCTCCGTCAAAATGATATTTTTGCACGTGTTGGAGGCGAAGAGTTTATGATCTTGTTTCCAAATACTCTTATTAAAGATGCCACAGCAATCGCAGAAAGAATACGTGTACATATAGAGAGTTACAATTTTAAAAGTGTAGAAAAAGTAACTGTGAGTATAGGAGTTATCATATCTCATCCCAAAAAGGATAAGGAAGAACTTTTAAAAAGAGTGGATATTGCCCTTTATGAAGCAAAAAACAATGGAAGAAACAGAGTGATTATCCATAGTTACTGATTAAAAAGTTGTCTAGTTTATTGGGGATTCCAGTGTTTGTCGAAAGTCTTAATCTTGGGCTTTTATACTTGAAACTAAAATGTAAAAATTTAGCTCCGCACTAACGTAATATTAATCACAAATAACTATGGTAACAAAGTTTTGTATGAAAATTTAAGAAAATAAAAATTGTTCCAAAATTGAGCCATAAATCTCTATAATTGATCACGTGACATACATTAAATTGTTTGGTTAGAAGTCGTAAATCAGGTGTTTTATGTCTATCTATCTTTTCAAATAGAAATTTATCGCTTAAACAACTTTTTAATGAGTATGAAGTATAATCCAAAGATGAATAAGAGAATAGCAGTGGCTTTTACCGGCCCTTCAAATAGCGGAAAAACAACTTTAATACTAAAAATTGCAAGAAAACTTATCCATGAATATGGAAAAGAGGTCGCAATCATCAAACATGATCCAAAAGACAAAGCAAGGTTTGATGTCGAGGGCAAAGATAGTTATAAGTTCACAGATACAGGCGCAGAAGTGATCGTCACCTCCCCTGCTCGCACAACATATTTTTCAAACAGACATAAAGAACTCGATGAAATGATACGGGTTTTTGGAAAATTTGATATTTTGCTTGTAGAGGGTCTAAAAGGGCTGCCTCTTCCACGTATCAGCGTGTTCAGAAACGCTCTTGATGAAGATTATTTTGATTATATGGATGCACTTGCAGTTGATGAAACTATAGATATTAAAAAATATGAGATCCCAAAAAATGTTAATATTCTGGATTTAAACAATACAGACGAAGTGATAGAATGGATATTTAAAAATGCGAAGGAAGTATAAATGAGAGAGATATTTGATGCGATACAAAGAAGTGCAAAACGGATTAAAACTGCGATAGATGTAAAAGATTTTGGATATTCTGAATCTGAAAATAGTTCTGGAGAGACTCAGCTTCAGCTCGATATCAAGTGTGATATGATCATCGAAGAAGAGTTTAGCCGTGTTTTATCTATAAACACTATTGCAAGTGAAGAGAAAGAAGATGCGATGCATTTTAGAGCTGATGCGCCCTACTTCATCGCGTATGATCCTCTTGATGGTTCATCACTTATTGATGTAAATCTCAGTGTTGGTTCTATCTTTGGAATCTATAAAGGCGGATTTGCCGCTGAAAATATGGTCGCATCTTGCTATATTGTTTACGGTCCTCGTGTTGAGATGGTTTTTGCTGAAAACAAAGTCAAACTTTATCTTCTTCAAGCTGGAGATTTTGAGTTTGTAAAAGAGATCCGTTTAAATGAAAAAGGGAAACTCAATGCTCCCGGCGGCACGCAACAAAACTGGCTTCCTTACCATAAAGAGCTTGTCGATTCTTTTTTTGCAGAGGGTTACAGACTTCGCTATTCAGGCGGAATGGTTCCAGATTTACACCAGATTTTGCTCAAGGGCGGCGGACTTTTCTCATATCCTGCAACTTCTGACAAACCAGAGGGCAAACTTCGTAAGCTTTTTGAAGTGTTTCCTTTTGCTTACATGTACACTAAAGCGGGCGGTGAAGCGACAGATGGTAAAAACGATCTTCTCTCTCTTTCATGCTCACATGTACACGACACATCTCCATGCTTTTTTGGCTCAAAGCACGAGATTTCAAGAGTAAAAGATGTCTATGCAAGAAACTGATATCTACGAACAAAGACTTGATTTAATGATAGTCGAGATTCAAAAATGTCAGGAAGAAAAAACAGTTGAAAGCTGCAGCAAATGTGAACATTACATAGGCTGTATCCTCAGAAATAAATATATTGCGGCTGTCTATGACTCAATGTCAAAAGGACAGACCGGTGGATTTGAATTTTAACAGAACAGGGATTTTATGAAAAACTATATAACAACGCCAATTTACTACGTCAACGGCGAAGCTCACATAGGTCATGCTTACACAACTTTTATAGCTGATACACTCGCACGTTACGGCAGACTGAGAGGTGAAGATGTTTTCTTTTTGACAGGAACAGATGAACATGGTCAAAAGATCGAAGAATCTGCAAAGAAAAACGACAAATCTACAAAAGAGTTCGCAGACGAAATCAGTGCAACTTTTAAAAACCTTTGGGATGATTTTGGTATCAGTTATGACAAGTTTATCCGAACGACTGATGATTACCACATGCAAGGTGTCCAACATGCATTTGCTAAGATGTATGAAAAAGGCGATATTTACAAAGGCGATTATGAAGGTCATTACTGTGTGAGTTGTGAGACTTTTTTCCCTGAAACTCAGCTCATCGATGGCGAATTTTGCCCTGATTGTGGTCGTGCTACAAGCGTTGTCAAAGAGGAAAGTTACTTTTTTAATCTCTCAAAATATGAAAAACCGCTTTTAGAACATTATGAAAACAATCCCGATTTTATTCTCCCACGTTCAAAAAGAAATGAAGTTATAAACTTTGTAAAAAATGGTCTTCATGATCTTTCTGTCACGCGTACAAGCTTTACTTGGGGCGTTCCTCTTCCTGAATCTTTCAATGATGACAAACACGTTATGTATGTTTGGCTTGATGCTCTTTTAAACTATATCACAGCTCTTGGATATGGAAAAGATGAAAAAGATATGGGTTACTGGCCTGCACAGATGCACCTTGTTGGAAAAGATATCTTACGTTTTCACGCGATCTACTGGCCTGCATTTTTGATGAGCCTTGATCTGCCCCTTCCTAAACATATCGGCGCACATGGCTGGTGGACTAGAGATGGCGAAAAGATGAGTAAATCTAAGGGCAATGTCGTTTCTCCTAAAGAGGTTAGCGAAGCGTATGGCTTAGAAAACTTCAGATACTTTATGCTCCGCGAAGTACCATTTGGTCAAGATGGGGATTTTTCTCAACGTGCATTTATAGACCGTATCAACTCAGATCTCAGTAACGATCTTGGGAATCTTTTAAACCGTATCATCGGGATGAGTGGGAAATATTCTGAATTTCATATCGACAGCGTGGATGTTTTAAAATATCACACAAAAGAGATTAGTGAAGCGAATCTCATCTTAGATAGTTTAGATGCGTACATTACAAACCTTCAGCCTCATAGATACCTTGAAGAACTATGGAAACTCTTTAGCATCGGTAATAAAGCGATCGAAGAACACGCTCCTTGGGTAAAAATGAAAGAGGACAAAAAAGATGAAGCGCTCGCGACTGTTGCTCTTGTTGCAAATGTTTTAGCAAAAGCTGCGGTGGCTTTACATCCGGTCATGCCTAACACGACAGCAACTGTTGCAGATGCGTTTGGATTTGTAATAAACAGCGAGTCTTATAAAGATATCGTCTTAGAAAAAGCTCTGCTCAAACCTTTTGTTATCAAACAAGTTCCACCGCTTTTCCCTCGCGTTGAAGAGCCTTTAATGCAAGATAATAGTGTAAAAGAGGAAACACCTTTACATGTAGAAGTAAAAACTGAACCAAAAAAGATGGAAGCGAAAAAAGAGACAACGGTTCTTGGTGATAATCTCATAGAGATCGGTCAATTTTTCGAGACAGCTTTACAAATCGGCACTGTTCTAGATGCCGCAGAAGTTCCAAAAAGTAAAAAACTTATCCAACTCAAAGTAGATGTAGGCGAAGAAGTTCCTCGTCAAATCCTTGCTGGAATAAGAGAGTTTTATACCCCAGAAGAACTTATCAATACACAAGTGTGTGTCGTTGCAAACTTAAAACCTGCAAAACTGATGGGACTACTTTCTGAGGGTATGCTCTTAGCTGCAAAAGATGAAGATGGACTTTGTCTTATCCGTCCGCAAAAACCTAGAAAAGCGGGCACACCGATTGGATGAGATTAGAAAATGTCATCGCATTAACCCATGCAACACTTCTAAACTCCCCTTATGTAAGTGATTTTAGCGGTATTACTTATGAGGTAAAGAGTGTCAAAAGAGGCTCTCTTTTCGTCGCTAAAGAATGCAGTGAAATAGAGCTTGCCATACAAAACGGTGCGTATGGGATTCTTTTTGATTCTCCTATGCAGATGTGTGATAGCGAGATTGCTTGGATCAAAGTTGATGATATAGCAACTGCTCTGTTAAAAATTTTACGATTTCATCTTTTAGATAAAAATATTTCTGCTTATAAATGCGATGCAATCACCCTTGATCTCTCCTCTCAAATCTCCACTCATGAGCGTTTTAAATCTCTTAGTGGAGATATTTATCATACTTTTAAAGAGCTTTGGGAGATTCCACAAGATGCTGTTGTTTTGTTCTCACACACCTTTGCATGTAAAGATATTTTCACACATCTTGAGGAGATGCCAAAGAATGCCGACGCAAATATCAGCATTATCGAACAAACACTTTTTGAAACCTCTTTTATTTATGATGATATCTACTACGAAAGACAAGCTCTGTCCGTGTTTTTTATCCCCTTTTTAGAGATTCTTTTATCACTTTTTAAAGAGAGAAAAATCGATTTCAAAATCAATTCTTTTAAACATCTTTCCCATTTTGAACCTGTATTTACGAACAAAAATTTTGAAGTAAAAGAGTTTGGAACAAGTGACAAAGTCCTGATATTTGAGAGTGATTTTGAGTTTATAGAGTCTCAAATAACTTTTTTACAAAATCAAGCAAACTGGGCAAAACTGGTCTATATCTTGCCAATAAATAAAATAGATGAAACACAAAGGTTGGCAAATATTTTCACCTATACAACACAACAAGATATTATCAGTATTTTAAAAAGTACGGACTTTCATTTTGCACTCATCGCCGAACAAGATAAAACCCTCTTAGAAACAAGTTTTTTTACAAAAAAGACACAACAGCTTACTTTAGAGTTTTAAAAGGATATTTTATGGACAGAAGAGATTTTATCACAACAGGACTTGCAACTGCGGCTGCAGTCACTGTTTCTGGATGTAATGAAGGTAATCATGTAGCTATAGATTATTCAAAACATCCAAAAACTTCAGATGATGAGCAAAAAACTGTACATGTAAATAAAAACAAGAAAACGACGATCACCCTTGCCACAAACTGGCCAGCACACTTTCCTATCATGGGAACTGGTGTTGAGAGATTTGCTCAAAAAGTCAAGGATGCAAGCGGCGGCTCACTCGAGATCAAACTCTTTCCAAAAAATACTTTAGTCCCAGCTTTGGCCGTTTTTGACGCGGCAAGTAATGGTCAGATAGATACTTTTCACTCAGGTCCATATTACTGGAAAGGTAAAAACAGCTCTTTTTCACTTTTTAGCGGTATCCCCTTTTGGCTTTACAGCTGAGGAGATAAACTCTTGGATGCTCTTTGGTGATGGTCTAACACTATGGAGACAACAGTATGATAAGTACAATCTCTACCCTCTTTTAGGCGGTAACACGAATATCCAGATGGGCGGATGGTTTCGTAAAAAGATCAACTCTCTAAAAGATATGCAAGGTCTTAAAATGCGTATTCCAGGGCTTGGCGGAGAGGTTTTTACTAAAATGGGGGTAAACACCGTCCTGCTTCCGGCAGGTGAGATATATACCTCTCTAGAGCGTGGAGTGATTGACGCTACCGAATGGGTCGGGCCGGCACTTGATATGCAGATGGGATTTTATAAAGTCGCGCCATATTACTATTCAGTATGGCATGAACCGGGTTCTATTTTAGAACTGACATTCAACAAATAGTCGTGGAATAAGCTTGCATCTGAGCACAAAGCTATCATCGATCTGTGTTCAAGCGATCTTAACTCTTCTATGACAAGTGAATTTCATTATGAAAATATTCATACTGTACCAAAACTCAAAGCTCTTGGCATCGAGTTTTTACAGTTTCCTGAAGAAGTGAATATTGCAGGGAAAAAAGGACTCGAAGCTGTTTTGGCTGAACAATCAGCTAAAAATAAAGATTTTGAGATAGTATATGAGTCTATAAAAAAACATCTTGAGCTAAGCCGTGTCTGGTCGGATATAAGTTTACGACATTATCTCAATATACGTTAAGGATTTTTTATGCAGTTAGACTCCACAACCATAGGGATCATTATTGTAGTTGTTGCAGCCATATATATAGGTTTCAGTTTTTTCGGAGAAAAAGGAAAATAGATAACTGACTACTCCAAAAACTCTATTTTGTAAAAATCTAAGAGTTCTTTGTAAAGGTCAGGAAAGTTTTCTTTGAGAGCATTTGGTTTTTCAAAGAAGAGCTCTGTGATTACTGCAAAAAACTCCGCTTCATTGGTGCTTGCATAACTGCCAAGCAACTTGTACTTCCCCCATTCTCTATTTTTTAGTACCACTTTATTTAAAGCGATAAAATTTCTGCCGAGACTCCTCGCCCAAGCTTCATATTTTGATGCAGGCATAGGTGGAACACCATCAACTTCTCCATCCATAAAGTCGATCTCATGTGCAAACTCATGGATTATCACATTCCTATGGCTGGGATGATACGCCTCTTTTTTAGCCTCATGCCAGCTTAGTACGACGGTATCATTCACGGACTGACCTTCGAGTAAAAAGCGCTCATTTGTATAAATCCCGCCGCTTGATCTGATCTCTTTTGTTATGATGGTATTTGGATAAATGATCAGTGTTTTGAGATTCTCATAACAGTTCTCTTTGCTCACATGTAAGAGTAGTAAACAGGCATAAAACGCTATCACAAGTTTCATTTCCATCGTTATGACGCAATGTACACCTATAAACTCTTTCGTATTTACAAACATCAGTATTGATCTTTGAATATCTCTTTTATCTTCATCGGAAAGTTTGTGATAATGAGTAGTTTTTAACAGGATCGCCTCATACTCTTTTAAAAAAGGAAGCTTTGAAATCCTTTGCAATTTTTTCTTTTTATATATGAAAAATAGAGTAAAAAATAAAAACATCGCCACGCCAATTTCAAGCATGAAAGTGAGTAACGACAGATAATAATCCATATTGCAAATCCCCTTTTTAGGCTATAATCGCACTACAAGATTATACACAACTCAAGAGATTATCATGATAAAGTTATTACTGTTTTTCCTACCTACGCTCCTTTTTGCATTTACCTCTGGAATCCTGACTGACAAAGTCACGGGACTACCCATCGCCTCTGCCAAAGTATTTGATACAAAAACTGAAGTCTTAAGCGATAAAAACGGAAAATTTGTTATAAACTCCAATGAGAAGGTTTTACATGTCAAGGCTTACGGATACAGACCTTACGGCTTTTTCAACGATACACGTTTTGTTACACTCAAATGCTACATCTCTCCAATCCACATACAAGCGCTTTATCTCTCTTTTTGGGGTGCGAGTCTAGATTCTAAAACCTTAGAAAAAATTATGAAGATGATAGACGACAAACAGATAAACTCTATCGTCGTCGATGTGAAAAATGAAAATGGATGGACATCTTATAAAACAGATTATGAAGTTGCAAATAAAATGGATGTATGGACACATAGAACTATCAAAAATATAGATGAATTTATGGCACTTATGAAGGCAAAAAATATTTATATGATCGCTCGTGTCGTAGTTTTCAAAGATGACATGCGAGCAAAAAACTATCCACAGTTTGCCATTCGTGATCCAAAAGGTGAGTTTTACCATGCTAAAGATCAGATGGCATGGGTAAATCCTTATAAATTAGAATCTTATGATTATGTACTTTCCATTGCAGCAGATGCCGCCAAACACGGATTTGATGAGATCAACTTTGACTATGTACGCTTTCCTGCTGATAAATCGATCCAGTATGGCCAAATAAATAATCAAGAAACTCGTGTGAATGCTATTTCTAATTTTATCCGTACTGCGCAAGCAAAGCTACGTCCGTATGGCACATTTGTCTCAATCGATACCTATGGAATGGTCTGCTGGGTAAGTGATGACACATACATCGGACACACGATAACTTCACTTGCAAAATATGCTGACTATATTTCTCCAATGCTCTATCCCTCAGGATTTGCGCAAGGGTCTGCAGGATATAAAAATCCAACAGCCTATCCTTATGAGATCATCTATAAAAGTGTAGAAAATATTTATGATCGCATAGAACCAAAAAGAGTTCGCCCTTGGTTACAGGCATTTAGAGATTATGCATTTGATAGAAGAAATTATAAAGAAAAAGAGACCCAAGCACAGATAAAAGCGTGCAAAGATGCAAATACAAGCGGATGGATGTTTTGGAATCCATCAAGCAAGTACGAGGAAAGTTATTTTATAAATGTACCATCTCATGAATATCAAGCCCAAAACCGCCAAGACCAATAAGCTCTTTTTGTTTTGAAGAGGTGATGAGATTCATACTCTTTACATGTAAGGATTTGAGTATCTGCGCACCGATGCCATATTCTCTCATCGATGCACTCACTTCATGAGCTGGCTTGTTAATGAAGACCAAAACCCCACTGTTTTGTTTGAGATACTCTATCGAATCGACAAGATGATTATATTTTTGTTGATTTAAAAGCAGATCGATATCAGGCAAAACATTGTGAACTTTTACATTAGAAACAGATCCGACATTATGAAAAACAATCGCCGTATGCTCTATTTTATTATGATCTACAAAACTATATTTTTTTACCTTTACACCAAAAAATTCTATCTGCTCTTCGCCAACTTGAGTCACTAAAATCTCATTTGCAAGTCTATATTCTACAAGATCAGAAATATAGATGATATTTAAATCATGCTCTTTTGCAAAGATATCTAAGTCATCACGACGCGCCATTGTTCCATCATCTTTAATGATCTCACAGATTACAGAACTCTCATTTAACCCTGAAAGACGGCAAAGATCGACTGAACCCTCCGTGTGACCTGTACGTACTAACGTCCCACCATCCTTTGCGATCAGTGGAAAGATATGCCCTGGTTTTACAAGATCTGTTTTATGACTTATCGGGTTTGCCAAAATACGAATAGCCATATCTCTCTCACTCGCAGAGATACCTGTTTTAGCATCTGCGGCGTCCACAGAAACAGTAAAAGCTGTCTCATGCATAGAGGTATTTGAGCTTACCATCGGGTTGAGCTCAAGTCTTGTCGCTATCTCTTTGCTGATCGCTACACAGATAAGTCCCCTTGCCTTTGTCGCCATAAAGTTTACATGTTTAGGTGTAGAAAAAACAGATGCATAAACTAAGTCACCTTCGTTTTCACGATCTTCATCATCGACCATGATCACCATTTTTCCTTTTTTAATATCTTCTATTGCTCTTAAAACTCTGTCTATAGGTGTCATAAAATCTTCTTTATTTGTAAATTAGTGAGTGATTATATTCAAACTAAGCTAAAAAGGATTATAAAAGGAAAATTTTACTTGACAAAATAAGAAGATTTACATATAATTTCGGCCCAACAACAGGTTTAGCTTGTTTGTTTGTACATCGCGGAATAGAGCAGCTCGGTAGCTCGTCGGGCTCATAACCCGAAGGTCATAGGTTCAAATCCTGTTTCCGCAACCAACTTATAATTGTTAATCATTGGGGTGTCGCCAAGCGGTAAGGCCTCGGTTTTTGGTACCGATATTCAGGGGTTCGAATCCCTTCACCCCATCCACTTCTATAAAAAATCATTTTTCTTTTGCACTCTAAAACTTCGAACTTTCACTTCATCTCTTATAAAATATACTGATTAGATTTTATTATACACATACTCTTTGACTCGATTTAAGTTACAATAGTTTTTCTCATCTAAGGATTGACTATGAAAAATAGTATTACTATGATTGACAATAGAACTGGTAAAAGTTATGAATTTAATATTTTAGAAGCGACACGTGGTCCGAGTGTTGTGAATATCTCATCCTTTTTTGCACAAACAGGAATGTTTACTTTTGATAACGGATATACATCAACTGCGAGTTGTAAATCGGATATTACATTTATAGACGGAGAAAAAGGTGAACTAAGATATCGTGGTATTGATATCGAAGAACTTGCCACAAAACATAGCTACCTTGATGTTTGTCATCTACTCTTGAATTCAAGCTTACCAACAGAGCAAGAATCTTTAGAGTTCGATTTAGAACTTCGTCACCGCTCATTTTTACATGAAGGGCTTCGTCATCTTTTTCAAGCCTTTCCCTCCGATGCTCATCCAATGGCAACACTCTGTTCAGCTACCTCTGCTCTCTCAACTTTTTATTTCTCACATTTAGAGATTTGTAAAGAAGATGAGTACCAAGAGATGGCAAGAAGAATCATCGCAAAAATGCCTACAATTGCTGCCTTTGCATATAGGCACTCCATTGGTGCTCCATTTATTCAACCAGATATCAACAGAGGTTTTACTGAAAACTTTTTATATATGTTACGAGCTTATCCGGGAGGAAAAATGCATCGTGGCATCAACGGAGAAGAGAAAATAAAAGAGATAGAGATAAAAGCACTTGATACAATCTTTACTCTTCATGCAGACCATGAACAAAATGCTTCGACAACCACAGTCCGAGGCGTGGCATCCACCGGTGCTCATCCATATGTCGCTATTAGTTCTGGTATCTCTGCGCTTTGGGGACGAGCACATGGAGGTGCCAATGAATCTGTTATCGCACAGTTAGAGATGATTGGAAGTGTGGAAAATGTAGATACATATATAGAACGTGCGAAAGATCCAAATGATCCGTTTAGACTTATGGGATTTGGACATCGTGTCTACAAAAACTATGATCCAAGGGCCAAAATATTAAAAACACTTCAAGACCAACTCAAAGATGAGCTCAATATAGATTCAAATCTTTTAAAAATAGCACATAAAATAGAGACTATTGCTTTAAGTGATGAATATTTTATCAGTAGAAAGCTATATCCAAATATAGACTTTTATTCAGGTATTATCCTCACAGCTCTCAAGATTCCTACCTCTATGTTTACGCCTGTTTTTGTCATCGGAAGAACTGTCGGATGGATAACACAGTGGATAGAGTTTAAAAAAGATAAAGATGCAAAAATCGCTCGTCCTCGTCAGCTCTATCTAGGAGATTAACTTTGTAGGATTATTCCTACGAAGACAAATATCTTAAGAAAGATAAGCTATAATTCCACTTTTAAAACTCCATATGATACACAATCAATGTTTTTTATTACGAGGGAAATAGATGAAACAATCAATATTAATAGCCATGACAATTCTCCTTTTTACAGGATGTATGCCACAATCAACACCACAGCCACCTCAAGCGGCTTGTCTCAACAGTGCTCAGTTAAGTAATTACGGTTACGATTCTCTTGCACGCGTAGCAAATCTGCTTCGTGAAGATAAAAAAAATATTGATACTTTCGATGGATTTATAGGTGCGATGAGAGTCACTGTCAACAACTATGCAACTATGATTAAATCAAGTGTTTACATCAGTAATGTTGTAAGATTTTTGCCTATACCCTACGCCGGAGAGATTTCCAACACAACAAAACTGATCTCAAAAACAGCGCTTCATCTCAGTGTTGCAGCCGATGCATTGGATCATTACAAAAAAAGCTCAGCATCTTTTTTGGATAGCTTTGACAAACTCAGTCCTAATACAGTACAACCTGCTGAATTGGCTAGATTGGCAACTTTTGCTGATTCTGTCTTGTTGCGTGATGCACGGAATTTACAAGTATCTTTGAAACAGATATCATCATCAACGGCGATGATGGCGGCAACAACGCAAAGTATCTCTGACGCGCTTGATACTACAGGAAATTATTTTTCTCAAGCAAAAAATTATGTAGGATTTTCAAAAGCTCCAGAAACTGCTTCTACTTCGGATAAAACGAAAGTCAATGAAAATAGAAACTCTATCAATGCAAAAATGATACAGTTAAATCAAAAAATTACTCTTCTTGAGCACAGTGCGGATACGAACCGTCTCAATATTGAAAAGGCTCGTATTTATACTGATTTAGCAGTTCAGCTAAGTCAGTAAAAGAGTTAGATATTTAAAATCAGTGATCCCATTCCCTTAGACATAGTCCCTAATGGAATTTTAATCCCCTCTTTCATATGATCTGCGAAGATACGGTTAAGCCAAACTCTATTAGTTTGTACTTTTTGTAAGATCAAATACTCTTTATTATCTATCGTAAGTGTCATATATGAACCGATCACAATAGAGAGTTTTTGTGTCTCGCCCTCAGGTGCGAGAATAAAATTCAGTGTCTTTTTCGTTGTATCTACAGTAGCATTCTCAACAGTACCATATCCTCTAGCTTGAAAGTAAAGAGAAACAGCAGAAGTTAAAACTTTAGAACGAAAAGAATCCATTGTAGAAAGATCTGTCGCGCTAAGAGATCCAACGAGAAGAAACACTATTAAAGCAAAGCGTTTTAGCATCAAGTATCCTTATTTTTGAGGCGAATTATATCTTTATTCCTGCCAAAAGTGATAAGAATGGATATAATCCCTATATGAAAACTACGAACAATTACACCCTCCTTATAGTCTTACTCGCGCTTCTCACTTCGGTAACACCGCTTTCCATTGACATGTATCTGCCATCCATGCCTGATATCGCAAGATCTTTACATGTAGATATCAGCAAAATCGAGATGACTATAAGCATCTTCTTGATCTCCTTTGCCATAGGACAACTCTTTGGCGGAGCGCTCTCAGATAGATATGGCAGAAAAAAAATCGCTCTTATAGGTCTAAGTATTTTCACTTTAGCAAACTTTGCGCTTTATTTATCAAACTCACTCCAAGAGCTTTATATCTTTCGCGCGATTCAAGCATTTTCAGGGGGACTTGCCATCGTAAACTCTTCTGCTATGGTAAGAGATATTTTCCACGGCAAAGAAGCGGCTAAAGCTTTTTCATCCATCGCATCGATTACAATGCTCGCACCTATGATCGCGCCATCACTTGGAGCTTTGATTATCTCTTATTTTGAGTGGAACACCATATTTTTATTTTTAGGGTTATATTCTCTCTTTGTCTTAGTTGCACTTTGGTTTAACTTAGTTGAAACTGGCACACCGACAAAATCAAAAGTTTTAGAAGCATATAAAAGAGTTTTAACCCACAAAGACGCTCTTGGATTTATCATCGCTCTTTCATTTGGCTTTTCAGGTATGTTTATCTTCATTGAAAAATCAAGTTTTATCTATATAAGCTATTTTGGTGTTTCAAAACAACTTTTCCCTTTTCTTTTTGGAGTCAATGTATTAGTGATGATCTTACTTACTCGCTACAATATCAAACTAGTAGAACGATATGAACCAAAAAATATTTTAAAAGTTGGACTTTTTATCCAGTTTACTGCGGGAATTATCCTCTCTCTTATAGCATATACAGCTCCAAATTTAATTGCTGTCACATTAGTAATGACCATTTATGTCGGTATCTTAGGAATTATTTTCGGAAATGGAATTGCTACGGCGTTGGAGTATTTTAAAAATGACAGCGGCATCGCAAACTCTGTTATCGGCGTTACCGAATTCACCATTGCCGGCTTCATCGGATTTTTGGCATCTTTGATACATACAGCAGAATTAACACCTATATTTATTATGATGAGTATTACATCTTTGTTTGCTCTCTTAGCACTTAGAATAAAATCTTGATAAGTGTTGTTTTTGTATCTTGTGTATAATTTCAAATCATAAAAGGAGATTACTTATGAAGAATAAAATTTTAGTAACCTTATGCACCTTACTACTTAGCGTCGGGCTTCAAGCTCGAGATGTAGATGGAAGTGCAGTTATTGGCGGTATGATAGGCGCAGGTGTAGGTGCTGCTGTTGGATCAGCAATAGGCGGTACAAATGGTGCAATAATTGGGGGAGGTCTTGGCGGTGCAGTAGGTGCAGCAGCTGGTTCAAGAGATGATTCTTCAAGAGACAGAGGTGTCATATATGATAGAAATTCTCAACCTATAAGAGTTGTAAAAGTAGTACATACTAATGATCGTTATTATAATGAACCTATAGAATATAATAGACAACATCGTTCTCATAGAGATATGTATAATCATAGAGATGACCGTCGTGATTATTATAGAGATGATCGCAGAGATGATCGTGACCATCGTCGAGATGACGACAGAAATCACCGAGATCGTTACTAAAACTACATTTATAAAATTTAAAAAAATCCTATATAAAGATATACTTATCTTTTGTAGGACTTTTTACAGATCATAACTGCCTACTCTTCTATCTGTCTGACAATATGCTCAGGAATATTTTTACTCGTTGCCGCTCCGAGTTTTTCTAACTTTTGAAACTGTGTTGTGATACTTCCAGCGCCTACATGTAACCTGGCATAAGTCTCATCATAACTTTTTTGCACTGTCACTATCTGTTTTCCAAGCTTTTCAACACTCTCTAAAAATCCGACAAACTTGTCAAATAAAAGCCCTGCTCGTTTTGCTATTTCTTGAGCATTTT
>Ga0268283_1000539_pt1 | contig 24140 bp, 24 predicted proteins | sample saktaG_13_FD_190140 | JGI IMG/M metagenome (GOLD analysis project Ga0268283, IMG submission 190140) | Saline water microbial communities from Sakinaw Lake, British Columbia, Canada - sak_2013_06_06_36m | ecosystem: Environmental > Aquatic > Non-marine Saline and Alkaline > Saline ... | reverse complement strand
ATCTTTACCGGCTGGTGGTTCAATTTGAAAACACCACCGAAGTCTGCAATATGAACTCCTATAAACTGCTTGCCAGAGTTTTGAAAGAGCAGTGCAATGTGACGGAAAACACGGCTGTTCCAAAGGCATCTAAAGACATTTCCTCTGACTCCCTACAAAACCCATCTGATCCGGACGCAACTTACAGCGGCCATAAGGGTCAGGGGTTTCAGGTCCAGATCATGGAAACGTATTCGGAAGATAAAGAAAAACCCGTTTTGAATCTAATCACCCATGTTGAGGTGGAGCCTTCCCACAACAGTGATGCTCACGCCTTAATACCAGCCATTGAGTCTGTAAAAGAGCAAGAGATGATGCCGGAAGTGGTGCTGGCTGACAGCCTTTACGGCAGCGATGACAACACCGAAAAAGCCCAATCCATGGCGGTTGAAATTATATCTCCCGTGATGGGCGGCACCAAGGAAGGGGTTCTTCAGGCGTTCAATCTGTCTAAAAATGGCCACATTGCCTCTTGTACCCAAGGGCATATCCCGGAGAAAACCAGAAAAAGAAAGAATCGCTACGGCGCGGCATTCAACAGCCAGAACTGTCAGAATTGCCCGATGAAAGTCAACTGCCCTGTCAAACAAGGGAAAAAGTTTCATTACTTCCACTACACCGATAAAGACCTTCGTGTTTCAAAACGAAGGGCATATGAACAAACCCCGGAGTTTAAGGACAAATACCGGTATCGCTCCGGGGTTGAAGCCACCATGTCACAATACGACAGGCGCACAGGAGTTAAACGATTGAGGGTAAGAGGTTTAAAGGCTGTGCGGTACTGTGCGACCATGAAGGCCACAGCCGTGAATATATTTCGGGCGGCAGTGGCAAGAGCTGCCCGAAGTAGGGCAGATAGAGGCAAATGGCACACTTATTTCTCTCCAAACCGAATTTCTAAAATTGTGAAAGAGCTATTTTGCTTCTTTGAGCCAAATTTTCGTTATGAACTATCCGTAACTACTAAATAGCGTTCATTTCTGATTTTGACTTTTTACGAGTTCATCAAATGTTGTGACATAAAAAACCGTTTTGGGCTTCGCGCTATTTCAAAATTTGTATCCACATGCCGTCATTGCCCTTGTTTATGGTAAATTTCGCAATGCCGGTCTGCTTCATAATTTCATCGTAATCTCGCTTTGGAATATTCCTTGGGCCGTTCCCCCATTTTTCCCTGTCGGGCACATTGCCCATTTCTTTCACTCTGGCGGCAATCTGATCCTGGATTTCAGGCGTGCCCTTGCCGCCGCCCACATAGGCCATCCCTCCCGGCGCAAGAACCCTGTAAACTTCCTTAAGCGCTGTTGCAGGATCTTTCCAGAATGGTATGGATCCACGGCTGATTACAAGATTGACTGATCCATCATCCAGGGGAATACTGTGAACATCGGCAAGCAGGGTTCTCGCTCTTTTTTGCAGACCGTCTTCGGTAATGTGTAACTTTGCCTTTTCAAGCATTTCCGACGATATATCCAGAAATATGAAATCAAGGTCGGTAATCTTTGCAAGGACCAGTCCCAAATACCCGCCACAGGAGCCGACATCAAGACAGACACCTTTTGTCATGCCGGTTTTTTCTTTTATTTTTTCGGCATAGTACGCATACATGGGCGCATTGATGCCGCGTGCTGCATCGTCGTATCTTGAACTATTCATTTTTTTGAAACATTATTTTCCCAATACGGCACCATTGACCACCTAATACGCCAGGGAAATTTCCGTACCAAAGGAACACCCGCGATCCGGATAAAAGCCTGTCACGTATCGGGTCGAGTAATGCTCGTCTGCCAAATTGCGTCCGAACAGGGTCACCGTCAACAGAAGATCCTTTAACTTGAAATCCCGCTGGATATTGGCATCAACCCGGGTATAATTGCCAAGCCCACCAGTTTGGCTCAGACCCAACGGACTGCTGGTGTCCGTCCATTTGTCCACTTTTTTGATGGAAAGATTGGCTCTGTAGGCATTCCATCGATGGCCGAGAAGCAGGGAATAGAGATTATCCGGTTCTGAAACACCGAGTGCATCGGTCGTAACGCCATTGGTGGTGGATTCGTTGTCGATCAAATGCGTCCAGCTCGCTTTGTAGGTGGTATTTTTGAGGATGGTTCCGCTGATCATCAGCTCCAGTCCTCTTCGGATCGTATCCGCCTCGGTGTAGAAATAATAGGTGGCGCCATTAAGGGTGTAGGTGTTGGTCGTTGCGGTTTTTGCATTTTTGTCATCGATGTTGAACCATGTCAGCGCGGGTTTGAAATAGGGCGTATAATCAGCCTCCAACCCGACTTCGATGCGCTCTTGTTTCTCCGGGTGCAGTGTGCCGGTTTGCGCCCGCATATCGAAATCTCCCACCGTTCCTTGGTCACCGTTAAAATAACGGCCATTCAGGGCATAAGTGTCAGTAATCTTCCAGCGGGACCCGAAAGCAAAAACATTCGCCGGTGCTGAATCGACATTGTTGTCAGCACTATTTCTAACTGCACTGGTACTCGAATTGTCGATGTGTTTGATATCCTGACGATAGCCACCATCAAAAACCAGATGCCCGTCAAAAAACTTCTGCTCCACGGACCCCGACCAACCCATGACCGTGGTGTCAAATTTATTGTAACTGTTGCTGGTGTTTGGACCAAATCCCCTGCTGTTTGACATCTGGCCACCCGCTTGAAAGAGGGTGTTTCCAAAGCGGGCGTTGTGGCGAAGGCCGGCACCGCAGGTTTTTTCAGTGTATTCCGTAATGGTTTTTGTTGTGTTGGCAAAACTTTCATCGTGTTCGGTCTGATCATATTCGGTCTCGAAGAGATTCAGAAGTGTTGTCTGGTTGGAGCTCCACTGCATGCCCATATCGCATGAGTAAACCGTTGTTCTTAACGGCTCATAATACCACTTGGAATTATCAAGCGCGCCTGTGGTTGTAACCCCGCGCTGCATGTCAAAACTTCCAGTGTCCGTGTAGCCCATAAAGTTCAGGTTGAATTTACCGAGCTTGAACCCGGCATTGGCCATTCCGCTATTTGAATTTTGAGCATCAAACCAGTCATCATTACTGGGGCGATTCATTTTTTCAACCATTCCACCGATATACCCTGAAACATCGGAATTGGCTTCAACCCGGGTTCCGGCATAAAAGCTCTCTTTCGTTGCTGCGGGTAGATTGTTAATAGGTTTTTCTATAGATCCGGTCAAAACCGCCTGTGTTTTTTGAGGCTGTTTGGTTCTGATAATGATAAATCCGGTATTGAGGCCTGATCCCGATGCGGATGCGCCAATCGGGATGGTCGGCCCCAAGGTCAGTGACGTTGCCCCCCGGACAATCTGTAGCTCTTCAATGGATGCCAGCGGAAGCTTATACAATATCCGGTTGTTTGATGGAGGCAGAACAGCGCCGTCGATGATGTAAGTGAAACTTCCGCCGCCGCGATCCTCGATAAAAAATGGATTTTTACGGCCCTGATAGGTCACGTTCATGCCGGCTGCTTTATCAATCAAGTCATTGACATCCCTGGGTTGAAGATTCTGGATATCTTGCTGGGTAAACACTTCGGTGCCGAATTGGGCACTGGTTTCGACACGGTAAAGATTGGTGGGGCTGTCGGATTTGAGGTCTTCCCGCTGGGAAATATGTTCATCATACACAGTGATCGACTCTAATTGCCAGGGTGATGTTTGACTCTTTTCAGGTTCTTCGGCTGTTGCGATCGCATACGATCCCATGATCAAAGTCGCTACGAACAAAACCGTGCCAATCAATTTTATTGCGTGGTATTTCATATGCCTCTTCCTTTCCAATTCAATCACTGTTTTTCACTGACAGAGAATCTGCCGCAACTCTTGTCCAAAACGTCTTTCCCCCTTATTCCAGCCATCACCAGCGGCAGCATATGCGCTATGTATTGTCAAAAAGTACGTTTAAAACATAAATTGCATGTTAAAAATGACATTTTTTAAACCAATACTGTATGATTTGAGAAAAAGTCAATATGTATTTTGAGAGGAGGGACACCTGATGAGACTGATTTAGGGGGTTGATTTTCGGTGCGGCAAGGGAATGGGGCTTTTACTGAGGAGGTCGCCGGGAGCAAAAAGGTTTTTATTTTGCCTTTTAAAATCCCGTCCTCTGGGCGGGGTCAGAGACAGTCTATTGGTTACCATCAACCGGACAGGTCGGGATGATCTCCAGAGGCTGTCCGCCGGCCCCGGCCCGCTCCAGGAGGTTGACCAGTTTTCGCTTAACCGCCAGAAAGTCTGGAGTTGCCATGACTTCCATCGTGCGGGGACGGGGAAGCTCTACCGACACCTCTTCGAGGATACAACCCGGACCGGCTGTCATGACATAGATGCGTTCCGAGAGGATTAACGCTTCGTCCACGTCATGGGTGATGAATAGAATGGTTTGCGGCATGGTTCCCCAGACTTCCAACAGAAGGTTTTGCATGGACGCTCTGGTCAGGGCATCCAAAGCGGCAAAAGGCTCGTCCATCAGCAGGGCATCGGGTTCGTTAACTAAAACCCTGGCCAGGGCGACCCGCTGCTTCATCCCGCCCGAAAGCTGATCCGGGTAGAACTCGGAAAATCCCTCCAGGCCCACCAGTCGAATGAATCGGCTGGCCTTTTCCCGAATCTCCTCCCGAGAACGGCCCGCCCGCACCAGACCGTAGCCGATATTTTCACGGACGGTGAGCCAGGGGAACAGGGCATCCTCCTGGAAGACCACGCCCCGATCCGATCCGGGTCCATCAACCTCTCTGTTATTTACCAGCACACAGCCGGAAGTCGGCCGTTCGAAGCCGGCGACAATGTTCAGAAGCGTCGACTTCCCGCAGCCGCTGGGACCCACGAGGCAGGCCAGTTGTCCTGAACGCACACATAAATTGACACGCTTCAGAACCGCCAGGAGTTCCCCCCGTCCGTTGGGACTTTCATAGGACTTACTGACCTCTTCGATCACCAGCAGACAGCCCCGATCTCTCAGGCTCATCAAACAATCTCCCTTCTCCAGGCCAGCCTGCCCAGAAGAAACAATAACAGGCGGTCGCTCAGCCGACCCAGCAGGGCGATGGAGATCATCCCGACAATAATGATATCCACCTGACCCAGCATCCGGGCGTCCATGATGACCGCCCCCAGTCCATCCGGGACCCCGGTCAGCTCCCCTAACACCAGATAGGCCCAGGAGAGGCCCAGGGCTACCCGCAGGCCGCTGACCACCGAAGGCATGGCTCCGGGAAGAATAACCGTTGTGAAGATCGTCCAGCGGTCGGCCCCGAGCATAAAGGCCGCCTGCTTCCAGATGATCCTGACGTGCCGCGCCCCTTGGGCACTGTTGACATAAATCGGAAAAAAGCCGGCCATGGCGATCAAAAAAACGGTGGTTTTAGTCCCGATCCCGAACCAGACCATGGCCAATGGCAACCAGCCAATACCCGGTACGGACCGAATCGCCTGGATGGACATATCCACCAGTCGCTCGACATTCCCGATACTTCCGGCGGCCAGGCCCAGGGGGATGCCAATGAAAGCTGCCAGAAGGAAACCTACGGCCACCCTTTCGGAGCTGGCCAAGGCATGCCGCCAGAAGGCCCCGGAATAGGTGGAACTGTGCAAGGTGCCCCAAAAAAAATCCCAGGTGGTCAGAGCCAACGCTCGGGGACTGGGAAGGACATACTCCGGCAGCCCCCCGGGAGCTGTCGACAGCCCCCATGCCCCTATGAGCAGGGCGGGCAGAATAAGGCCAAGCCCCAGTTTTCCGATGATGCCTTTTTTACCAAAGTTGATTGTATTATCCGTCAAAGAACCCCCAATATCATCCTTCCTGTTGTGTGCCTTTCCCTGAGCGCCCGGAAATTTCTCCCGGAACGGTCCAGTTTTGGGGGGTTAAACCTGCTGAACAAACGAGCGGTCGAAAAGTTTATCGTAGTCCGGTTGACGGTCGATCATGCCCAGTGCCTGCATACGCTGTCCCAGGGCCTTTGCCCGACGGATATATGACTCATCCAGCTTCCAGACCAGGGCCATATTCTTAGCCGCCACTTGCAGGATCTCCATTTTGTTACCGAATTCCTCGGCTCGCTTCAGCCAGACATCCGGATGTTCGATAAGATAATCGGTGGCGCGGGCATGGGCGTTAACTCCCGCCTGCACCAGATCGCGCCGTTTGGCGATCAGTTCCCGGGTTACAATCATGCCGGCGTTGATCGGACCGATTGAGTCATCAAAATATGGATAAGCCAATATTTCTCCATACCCCTGGACTACGGCCTGGGTTGGATAGGGCTCCCCGCTCAAAAAGGCGTCGATATTCCCCTGGGCCAGAGCCTGACCCATGTCGAAAAAATCGATGCGCAGCAGGGTAACATCCCTGGCTGGGTCAAGCCCGGCCTTGATCAGGGTTTCTCGCAGCAAAACGTCATGCATGGTGCCGGGGACATAGCCGATTTTTTTCCCCCGCAGATCGGCCGGCTTCTGAATCCCCGCCTCTTTTTTGACCACCAGAGCCGAGCACTTGTCACACAAAGAACACACTATCACAATGGGCTCCCCTTTGGCGGCCGCATGTATAGCATGAACGATGGTCGTCCCGGTAATATCCAGGCTCCCGGCAAGCAGGGCTGTTTTTTGATCCCCCGGGTTGGTGAAGGGAAAGACCTTGACGGAACTTCCCTTGGGGAGAAACTGCTCATAAAAATACGGAGTAATGGTTTGGGCCGTTTTCCAGGTGCCGGCCCGCAGGTCGAACGATTTCCCCGGCTGAGCGGATGATTCGGTGTTGATCAGGGACAGAATCGCGGGGCTGATCAGACCGGATAAGGACAGTGCCAAAAATTGGCGTCGGTTCATGCGCTTCTCCTTTCACGATTTAGTGTTACAGCAGGTCATAGCCGGCTTCGGCTAACAGGGCCTTTGCATCCGGAATGGTAAATGCCCGCCACTCGGACACGGCCTTTTCCATCTCCCGGGGGACCGCGCCTGTTTCCACCACGACGGTATTGGCTCCGGCCATCACACCGGACCGGGTGGGGGGGTGGACACAAATGTCACTAGCCCGCGGTCCGGAGGCCAGACGGGTTACGGCGATCACCTTGGCCAATTCGCGCTCCGGGAGGGGTCCGGAGTCTGCCAGGGGTGTGCCGATAACAGGAACGCGGGCCATGGCACCCGTTAAGCTTGCCCCGTAGGCCAGAGCCTGCAGCAAGCAGTCGGCAATCTCCTCAGGCCGGTGTTCCACGCCGATGGGCTCAACTAAATGCGCCAGTTTCAATCCCGACTCGTGCACGGTCTTCATGGTGGACAGTCGGGTCTCCACCGACAAGATCGTATCAATTCCCTCCCGAATTCGGCAGGAATGATAGACAGAAGTAAAGCCTGCAGCCTTCAATTGTCCGGCCTGGGGTATCGTCAACTCGCCGGTATTGGCGACCATTTCCACCCGGCCCTGCGTGGCCCGGATTACCCGCCGGCAAAGATCGACCAGTCGATCGATGGAGTAATCTTCGGTCGTGCGCAGGGTAATCCAGTGAGCCCCCTGGTCGGCAAACTCAACAGCCTGGGCTTCGATCCGCTCGGGAGACCATTCCATCCGGGACTTGATCAGGCCCCACGCCTCCCCAAAAGAGCAGAAGCGACAATTCATGGGGCACGGCTGGTAATCCACCCCAATGGCTGCCCAGACACGTCCCTGGTTGTTGCTGAAACGGCGAGCCGCTTCCCGTCCGGCCTGAAAGAGCGGTTCGACTGCCTCCGTGGCGGAATCCAACGAGAGGAGCGTGATTACCTCTTCCCTGGATAATGATTCTTCCTGCAATGCCTTATCCAGAATTTTTTGGATCGTAATATCCATGGACTTATCCTTTCATGGCTTTCTTTGAACCTTTACCCATCACAACCTTAGGGAGCACGGCCTGGGGAAACACCAGACGTGCCTCATCCAGGAATTTTCCGATCAGGATCAACTGGACACCCAGTGTCCCCAGCCAGCGCCACAGGCATTCCTTGCCAGCTTCGGTAAGGAAATACCGGCGCCTGGCCGGTCCCGGCTCTCCGGTTTCCCATGTCGAAGTGAGCATGCCGCGCTTCTCCAACAAGTTCAGATGGCGGTACAAACCCGCCATATTCAGCCCCAGGTCCATTTCCTGCAGCCGGTTTAATATGATCTTTTGGATTTCATAGCCGTGGGTGCCAGTATGATGATACAGGGTGAGGAGAATCCAGGGGCCTACGAGGGTGCTCATGTTTTTGCCCGAGCAGGGACAGGCTTCAAAGTCGGTGATGGACATAATTCATCCTTGTCATCTATTCTACTTGGTAGAATATAAATTAACATAAGCATAGATAAAAAGCAAACATTTTTGGAAATGAACATGCCTGTTCGTCTGAAACAGATGCTCAGTGTTGCCGTATAGCCTGATGACCGAAATGATGATTGAGGCTAACACCGATACCCGAATTAAATACCGCTCATACACAAATATTTGATTTCAGAATACTCCTCAATACCGTATTTTGATCCTTCCCGTCCTATGCCGGACTGCTTCACACCTCCGAAGGGCGCAACTTCGGTAGAGATAGCTCCCGGATAACCAAAAGACGGCTTTCTTTTTGGTGAGCGAGAATGACATCTCCGTAAATTCGTTTGCCTTCTTCAGCAAACCACTCAATAAAGGACGCGGCATATGCAATTTCTCCCCTTGGATTCGGTAAGCGGTTTACCCTGTTCGGCAGTCATCAGAACAGCCAGATCATCACGGTTTTCCATGACAAGTTCATACCATCGCCTCAAAATGATTGAGCATTACAATACTTTAAAGAGCTGAATTGTGTTGTGCATGTTTGCCTTATATTCCCTTTCCATTGTCTCCTTAATGCGGCAAGTCGTTCCAATTCACGTCATGCGTTCGATTTGAATGCAATAGCTGGATAACCTCTGTTTTACCTCTTGCCCTTACAAATGACTTGGTCTCCTTATAGGCCTGTAAGTAAGCTTTCCCCACATCTTGACAAGAAGAGAGATCCTTCCACAACTCTTCCATGGAGTACCAATTTGTTGACCGCCTGATATTCTCATTGCAATATTTTTGGAAATCAGGATTCAGCTCACCCTGAACTAATTGACATAGCCCTTCTTCCAACCACATCGGCAGATCGGCAGATTCCTTGCGTTTCATTGTAAGGTTTGAGGCGCCGGAAATCTCCCGAATTATGTGATGAGCTATTTCATGTGAAAGAGTTGCTGTCAGACTGTTTGGGCTCGCATTCTTTTGACAAGATAGCGGTGAAAGAAAAAGGATGATTTTTATTCCGTTCTGGCTACCGGGAGCACAGAAGAAGTTTTCGTCACAAGAAAGGCATGTCATATATTGCAAATCAATAAGTTCGGGTGCCATCCACAAGGCAAATGCAATATCGCGCTGGTAGCCAAACCAGTCTTTGACATACCTATATGCCCGAAGAAAAGATTCCCGGATCAATGGGAGGATGGAATCGTCCTGGACAGCATGACAGATGAGGAGATGATCCGACACGAAACACTTCTCTGTAATATTCGGTGATTTTGCGAATCGTTCAGAAATATACTGAGTTTTTTGAAGCTTAAATCTTCGATCCAATAGGAGTTGATCTATACAATCCATGCCTTAATTCTTTGCACCAATCAATATCAAGCCATTTAAGCCCAAAGACTATTTCAGGGTCTGCCGGTTAACGATTTTATCCTCGGCCGACTTCACCGATGAGTTTACCGGTGCAGGAAGCGTCGTAGCCCGGAAGGGAGGACAATTCTTTACGCATCGCTTGAGTTTGCAGAACATCCAGCAGAATTTTTATTGCTGAAAGATCCAGCAGGTCGTACGGAATGACAAGATCACAACGAACCGCCTGAATGGGGACAAAATTGAGTCCATGGGCAACAGCCACGGCTCGCAGCCCCAGAGCGGCATCCGCCAGCTTGTATGCGACCATCTGCGCCCCCTGGCTGTGGCTCGATACCAGATTGTTGTAACCGCTGACAGCATCCGTGGGCACATCGGCACGGGCCAGGAAATCATCCAGCAATACGCGAAGGGCGGCTCCGGTTTCCCGGTTGACCAGCCGGATATCACTCCTTGCCAGATCGTTAGCGGTACGAATGTTAAGAGGATTTCCCGGCGCCACCATCAGTCCTTCTTCAAACATTGAAAAAGCAAAGACCATGACTTTTGTACCGGTCAGCATTTTTTCCACAAGCGTGATATTGGATTCGGCGGCATCCGAATTATGCATATGGGTTCCCGCCGCATGCGCCTGGCCTGCCGCCAGCGCTTTGACAGCGGCATGGCTTGAGGCAAAACGGCAATGAACCCTGGCATCGCTCGCATGGCGTGAAACATGTGAACTCAGTAAGGCGAATGCCGGATCACAGCCCAGCAGCAAAATGTTTTTTTTCAGGGATTCCTCTGCCTGAAGCAGTTGAACCGTGCTGCCGTCCTTACTGATCATGCCGTCGGCAGCCTGATAACCATCGCCATGCAACCATTTGCCATCCAGGGGATAGGCAACGAGGCGATTGCGGATGCGGACAACGGAAACCCTGCCATCTGTAAACCCAGCCTTTTCCGCCAGTGTGACGGGCTGTCCGTTTTCCGGTATATCCAGAATGAAAAGATCCTCGACCCTGCAATCCAGTTCCTTTGCCAATCGAAGCGCAATGAGGGTATTGGGCATATAACGACCGGACTCCATGTCGTAAATGGCTTGTCGTTTGATACCCACCCGCTCCGCCAGTTCACTCTGGGACAGTTTTTTGCGAACACGGGCCGCTTTAAGGTTACAAATCACCCGATCTTTGGCGTCTTCCATGGCGGACCTCCTTACCTTGTCATATTGAAAATCCTTTCATTACATTTTGTTACGATTCTCCCTGGTTCGTCAAGGTATATTTGCGTCCGCAAGCGATAAAATGCGGGGTTCCGCCGTCTTCCAGAATGGTGCGGCGCGCGCCGGACATATCAATGATCCCGGTTCCCGAAATTGTTGGTGTTGCAAGTGTCGTTGTAGGCATATGCAATTTCTCCCTTGGATTCGGCAAGCGGTTTACCCTGTTCGGCAGTCATCAGAACGGCCAGGTCATCACGGTTTTCCATGACAAGTTCATACCATCGCCGCAAAATGATTGAGCGTTCTTTAGCCGTTTTTGTCCGCCACGGTTGCCATGCGGCTTGAGCAGCCTCAATTGCCCGTCGGGTTTCGATAACACCCATTTCCGGGACTGTTCCGATACGCAAGCCGTCAGCAGGATTTGTAACAACCATACAGGTTTTTGAGTCCGCATCCGTCCATTTCCCGTCAATATAGCACTGCTCACGAAACAGTGCCGAATTTCCAAGTTCCAACATCGTCTGTTCTCCTGTTGAAATACGCTAAAGATATGATAAACAGTCCATGATTCTAATAACTTGTATTTCTCAACGTGTTCTGCCGTCTGCATACTACAGGACATGAAAACCTTGCAGAAAGAGGGCGAAGAAATACCACATCATCTTCATCTCTTGCCCGATATTCGGGATGCCGTTCATTTCGGACTTTGTACAACCCAGGTTTGAAATTCCATATCATTGTATTCAGCATCGGCGCTTTCCGCCTGCTGTTCTTTTGTTTTATGTCTTCTCAGAATGAAATTTTTCTCTTCATTCAGGGAGGATTTCAGTTTGTTGTTCAATTCAGCGCTATTCACCGTTCCATCCGCTTGCAAGGGAATATAAGATTTGTACCATTCCTCATGGACACGCATGACTTCATCTCTGGCGCCGGATTCGCTTATGTCCTCAAGTTCTTTTTCATTCAACTTCATATCCTCTGTCAGCCGGATGATTCCCTCATGAAACAGGTAAGCATAGGCAAGATTTCCCTGAACTCTGCGTCCTTTCGTAACACATTTGTAATACATGCCGAGTTGCATCTCGTCATTGATGATCAGACACGCGCTGTTTTCACGGGTGACATAAGGCAAAAGCGCAAACAAGCTTCTTTCTTGCAGATCCAAAGCGGCCGGTGGTTTGGATTTCGCCTGATATAGCACGAACCACTCTTTTGGAGACGTCATTAAAATTTCCTCTTTTCATCATAAAGAATTGTTTGATAGAGCTATTACCGACGACGATTATCTTCATATTAAGCCAAAGTATTTCAGGGTCTGCCGGTTAACGATTTTATCCGCGGCCGACTTCACCGATGAGTTTACCGGTGCAGGAAGCGTCGTAGCCTGGAAGGGAGGACAATTCTTTCCGCATCGCATGCGTTTGCAGAACGTCCAGGAGAATTTTTATTGCTGAAAGATCCAACAGGTCGTATGGAATGACAAGATCGCAACGAACCGCCTGGATGGGGACAAAATCAAGTCCATGGGCTACAGCTACGGCTCGCAACCCCAGAGCGGCATCCGCCAGCTTGTATGTAACCATCTGCGCCCCCTGGCTGTGACTCGATACCAGATTGTTGTAACCGCTGACAGCATCCGTGGGCACACCGGCGCGCGCCAGACAATCATCCAGCAATACGCGCAGGGCGGCTCCGGTTTCCCGGTTGACCAGCCGGACATCGCCTCTTGCCAGATCCCTTGTGGAACGAATGTTGAGCGGATTTCCCGGCGCCACCATCAATCCTTCTTCAAACATTGAAAAAGCAAAGACCATGACTTTTGTACCGGTCAGCATTTTTTCCACAAGCGAAATATTGGATTCCGAGGCGTCCGAATTATGTAAATGGGTTCCCGCCGCATGCGCCTGGCCTGCCGCCAGCGCTTTGACGGCGGCATGGCTCGATGCAAAACGGCAATGAACCCTGGTATCGCTTGCATGGCGTGACACATGTGAACTCAGCAAGGCAAATGCCGGATCACAGCCCAGCAGCAAAATGTTTTTTTTCAGGGATTCCTCTGTCTGAAGCAGTTGAACCGTGCCGCCGTCCTTACTGATCATGCCGTCGGCAGCCTGAAATCCATTGCCATGCAACCATTTGCCGTCTATGGGATGGGCAATGAGGCGATTGCGGATACGGACTACGGAAACCCTGCCATCCGTAACCCCCGACTTTTCGGCCAGCGTGACGGGCTGCCCGTTTTCCGGCACATCCAGAAAGAAAAGATCCTCGACCCTACAATCCAGTTCTCTTGCCAATCGAAGCGCAATGAGGGTATTGGGCATATAACGACCGGATTCCATGTCGTAAATAGCCTGTCGTTTGATACCCACTCGCTCCGCCAGTTCACTCTGAGACAGTTTTTTGCGAACACGGACCGACTTCAAGTTACAAATCACCCCATCCTTGGCGTCTTCCATGGCAAGCCTCCTTGTTTTACTCAAAAATGATCTTTTTCTGTTTACCCTCCAGGTAGTCCGACCAATGCCCGCCCGCCATCTGCTCAAGCACCGCCGGATGTGTAATCGATTGACCACGTCTGACGGAAAACAGTCTCACACCCCCGAAACTCAGAATCAAAGGGGAGGTAGACATTTCAGTATCCTTTCCGCATCCTCGTCTGTTATTGTTTTGCCGTATACTTCGAAATAGAAGGTTTTCATCTCCCCTATCATATCCCAGTCTTTGAATCGATCGGGGTGAAACAGCTTTGCCATGTATATGGCGAGCAGTACGCTTTCGCCGCTCGCGTAATCCCACGCAAAGATCCCGTTCGGGATAAGATGGAGCTTTCCGGTTTTTACGGCCCTCAGGGCCGCCCAGTTTGGGTTTTCCTTTACGCTTTCAAGCGTGTTGCCCCATCCGCTGATCAGGATGATATCCGGATTCCATAACAATACCTGCTCCATGTTCACTTCTGTAAAGTTTTGGTCATGGGTCTGCGGCAAAAAGGTGCCGCCCGAGACTTCGGTCAGCCAGTGCATGACGCTGGCCTTGCCCTGAGTGTTCAGGAGATTCCCGCTTCTTCCGCCATAGTAAACGGCAGGCCTGTCGTTCTTGCTGAGTTTTGAAGTTATGGACAGGATGCTGTTAATCTTTTTGTCGAAATACTCGCAGTACTTATCCGCTCGAGTTTTGGCTTCCGGACCCAGAAGATCGCCAAAAAAAATCACCTGACGCTTGAAGTTATCCATGAAGTCTTCCAGGGTTCTCGGCCTTTTCTGAGCCGAAAACCCACACGCCGTTTTTATTCCTGCCGCCCTGTACTTTTCTGCTTCACCCGGGAAGGGTGAATAGAGTACAAGATCAACCTTGAGATTCAACAGTCGCTCAACATTACCGGTAAAAGGCGGCTCTGTGGTCTGTACATTCCTTATTTCGGGATAGAGCTTGTAGGCCCAGGGGGACGGCTTCATCGTCAAGACCAGGCTGTTGCCTTTGCCGAGCATGACGATCCTGTCCGAGGAAACGCCGTGCATGCACGCGATTCGCTGAGGATTGACCGGCACCTCGATTTTGTTGTCATCCATGTCTGTGACAATTCTGTAATCATTGGCATGAACCGGTGAATTAAGTCCAAGATATCCGGATAAGAGTACTGTTAATGCCAGCCGTAACACGTTGTGCATCATCTTTAGTCCTTCCATTGCCTGGTTTGCTTCATAAGAAGATACCCCAGAAGCGGGGCGCCAATAAACGATGTGACGATGCTTATCGGTATTTCTCCGGTAGGCAGGATTCGTACAATCGTGTCCGTCAGAAGCAAAAACACTCCTCCCAGCATGGCGGCAAAAGGGATCAATCTGCCGTGGTCCGGGCCTACGATCAGACGGGAGATGTGAGCGACGATAAGGTCAACCCACATGATGATTCCACAGGATGAACTTCCCGCAGCCACGATAAGGGTACCGAAGAGCATGAAAAGGATTCTTGCAAGTTTGACGTTCACTCCCATGGATAGCGCCTCTTCGTCCCCGAGAGCCATGAGATTAAGCTTTCCTCTGAATATGCAGATCCCGATGATTCCGATTGAGATAATGACCAGAGCCCTGATGACGTTCTTCCAAAGGATGTTGTTCAGCCCACCCATTGTCCAGAATATGATGGCAGGGAGCTGTTCGTAAGGATCGGCTATGTATTTCAAGGCCGACCCCGCCGCCATGAAGAAAGTGGATACAATAACCCCTGCGATTACCAGCGTGGTCATGGTATTTATGCCGCGGTTACCTATTACATGGACCAGCACAACTGCCGCTATGGCCCAGAAGAAGGCAGCGCTTTCTATGGACAATGCCGACTTGCTGAAGAATATGATGGCGATCGAGGCTCCGAATACGGCCCCGTGAGTCACCCCGAGAAACGAAGGAGATACAAGGGGGTTCTTCATAATTCCCTGAAACACGACCCCGCCGACGGAAAGTGCAGCGCCGGCCAGGATGGCCATGAGCACCCGCGGCAGCCTCACAGACCATAAGACCATGGCCGGAATGGCAAGATCGTCATCCGGAATGTGTCCGGTGAGCTTTAGAGATAGTATCTTCCCTATTGTTGCAAGTTTGATAGAGTATTGGCCTGTGGTAAGAGCCAGTATCACACTAAGAATCAGCAAAACTCCGATGATGATGAATGCCCCGTTTCGTCTCATTGTTCATATGCAGGGAGAACATATTCCGCCCCCGTATCCGTATGTCCCATCTTTATCCTCATGTCGTAAACCGACTCAAGGGATTCCACATGGAATACCTTATCCCGTAAGCCCTGATGACTGATGCGGCCGTTATTCAGCATAATGAGTCTGTCGCAGTATCTTCCTGCCGTATTGGGGTCATGAAGGGTCATAATGGTGGTGAGATGCTTCTCTCTTGTTATCTTTTTTATCAGTTCCATGATGACGTGCTGGTGTTTGAAGTCGAGGTGTGAAGTCGGTTCATCAAGAAGCAGAATTTCTGCTTTCTGGAATAACGCCCTGGCGATCAGCGCCATTTGTTTCTCACCGCCGGAGAGTTCATTGTATCGCCGCTGGGCAAGATGCACTATGCGGAGTTCTTCGAGGACTTCGAGGGCACTCAAATGGTCTTTCTTCTTTGCTACCCCCGAAATGCCGAATCTCATACTGCCCGCCATCAGCACAATCTGCAGGACCGTGAAAGAAAAGACGATGGTTAATTCCTGCGGTACAACCGCTATCAGTTTGGCTATTTTCTCGCGGGAAAGCGCTGTGATGTTCCGGCCATGAATGGTTATGCTCCCGGTCTCATTATTCAGAATCCTATTGATGCACTTAAGCAAGGTCGTTTTTCCGGAACCGTTGGGACCGAGAAGCCCGCAAATCTCTCCTTTTCTCACCGAGAAACTGATGTTGCTCAGCGTTTTTCTCTCGCGGTAACTGAAATCAACATTCTCTATCACGAGGATTTCATTGTTTTGCGTCATAACCCTTATGCTCCCGGTTATCCGGCTCTGTGGGGCAAATCGTTCCAATTCACCTCACGTGTCCGGTTCAAATGCAATTGCCGGATGATCTCTGTTCTGCCTTTTGTCTCCGGGAGAGGGTACGGATCCCGGCCAAGTCCTCGTCTTCGTATCAGCAAGATCTGTGTAACAACATACATGTTGACATTTCCGCGTAAAAGACTACAAATTATTAAATACGGTTTTGATCTTTTTATCTGCCCCCTGTGAGCAACGTAAATTGATTCACCCGTCAACAATACAAATCAAGGAGAAACGGCAATGAAACTGAGCACCAGAAATATCATCAAGGGAAAGGTCGTCGATCTCAAGGAAGACGCACTTATGGCTAAAGTTAAGATCGATGTCGGCAACGGAAATATTCTCACGGCCGTCATCACCGCGGAAGCTGCCAAAGACCTTGGTGTCAAGGTAGGCGAGGATATCTGCGCGCTGATCAAAGCTACCAGCGTGATGCTGGCAAAAGAATAGAAAAACAATCCCGTGAAGATTCTTGCCGGCGGTTGATATCCGGACCACCGGCAACTTTTCCGGGCAGTTATTTTTACACCTTCCGGATACTCTATAATTTCGATTCCCCCTGGTTCGTCAAGGTATATTTGCGCCCACAACTGATAAAATGCGGAGTTCCGCCGCCTTCCAGAATGGCGCGGCGCGCACCGGAGATATCAATGATCTTTGTTGCCGCAACCGCATGAACACCACGCCTGAACGCCGGGTCCGGAAGCCAGCCGGCCGATGGACCGACCACGCCGATAAACCGTGCGGATTTTGCGCACTCGATGACCTCATCGAAATCACCCACGGCCGCGGATGATCCCGTAATGATCAGTACATCCACATCCGCCAGGTCCGCGATATTTCTGCTGATGATATAACCGTTTTCCTGAAATCCCGGGTACAGAGTGGGATTGTTGTCGACGATCGTCAGGGAAGAGGCATGAGTCAGCAGAAATGGGACAAATGGGCCGATGTTTCCCACCATGCCGACTTTAAGCCGCTGATCGCCAAAGGGCAGAAGATTCAAAAAATCCGTCTCTGCAAATCGGTAATGGTCCGGCTCCTGATCCATGATCATCTGTGAAACCGCGTTGACAGCCGCAATCCCCACGCTTTTTTCCAGGGGATGCGAGGAAAGCATCAGTTTTGTCAACTCGAGGATATGTTTTTTGGCCAGAGTTCCGGCCCTGGGATAATGCGCGCAGGATTCGCTGTCGGATCGGGGGGTAAAACAAACTCCCATGGTTCCGTTGTCCAGTTCAACAAAAGTATATCCAAGCGATATCGCCACCATGCGAATTCCGGGAAGGTCTTCCAAGGACGCGGAACGTTTTTGGACTTCTTCAACAATTTCTTCACTCAATGTGGTCATTCTATCCTCTTGGGTCGTATAGCTACCGAAATCATGACTTCACAATAAATCACCGACGCTTATTCTTACTCCAACACCCCGCTCAAGGATTTATCATCCAGGTCAACGCCGAGAAAAAGCTTGTAAAACTTTTTGGTTTCTGATGGCACATCCAGGGAAAATCGGTCCGGATAGAGGCAGTGGGTCAGCCACTGGATACCGAGAATGCGCATGAACGAAGGCGGACGGTCAAACCAGTTGAAAGGATCACGCGGAATCAGATGAACATGTTTGTTCCTGACTGCGCGGATGCTCTGCCATCGGGGATCGTGAAACACGTTTTCGACAAACGTTTTTTCCTGAGCAAGAATTACTTCCGGATCATACAGCATCACCTGTTCGATGGAAATTTTTTCCATCCCGTAACCGTCCTTGGGTGCGCACCGGTAAACGTTCTTTCCCCCGGCAAGCGGAATCACTTCCGTATGGGATGACCGATCGCATTCGGTGCTGAGCCCGTCCACGCCTTCGGCATAATAAATGCTTTTCTTTTTTTCGTCGGGAATGCCGGCCACGATGGTTTCAACGGACTTCAGCGCCTGCTCCGTATAGTCGCTCAGCATACGTGCCCGCTTTTCCCGGTTCAACAGTGTTCCCATGAATCTGAAAGCCTCCGCATAGTCGCTCAATTGGTCGATCCGGATGTAAACCAATGGCAGCCCCAATTGCCTTGCAACCTGTTCGATTTTGTCGTTGGTTGCCGACGCGCTCCGTATACTGGCAATCATGACATCGGGCTTGACTTGTAACAGTGTTTCCTGATTAGGAATTCTTCCCTGGCCGAACCAGCCGCCGATTACGGGAAGGTTTTTTACCTCGGGGTTCAAATACTTTTGCTCCCGCGTGCCAATGGGATCGTTGAGCCCGGCAATGAGCCGCGGATCCATGGCATAGATCATGTGTGTCGTCGGCGGCGATGCGCCGTACACCTTGGTGAGGGTATCCGGGACGGATACGCTGCGTCCGGACATGTCCACGATCTCCCGCGCATGGGAAGACCCGTGTACAATGACTGATAATGCCAGAATCCAAAAAATCGCAGGACTGCCTCTTCTCAAAAAATTCAACATTACTGTTTCCTTCCCCAAATAGGCTTCATTCTTTTTCCCACCACAGCACGGCCCAGCGAACCACACGGGAATACGGCAGGTTCCATCCTTCGGGGTTCCGAACAAGGTTTGCCTCAAGATGACTGGTGAGCCGCGCTTCTTCTTCCGGCGTCATGTCCTGGATCATCCATCGCAGGGAATTGACGGCGTCCTCCACATCCGTGAACAGTTTTTCTTCCTTGTTGACGGTAAACGCGACATTGGCATAGCGTCCCATCTGGCGAAGAAGATTGTAAACGACGATATAATCGGCGCGCGGCCCAAATGTTCGCCCAACGGCTTCGACCATCCGGCGGTCATGGGGACCGTCATCCACCATCGCTGACAGATACACCCGTTTTCCGGCACGGCTTTCCAGTTTCAGGATGGCAGAGCGCAGATCCTCCATAACCAGCGAGCGGGAGGCGATGGCAACATCATGCACGCCGATATTAAGCGCATCCCAGTCATCCTCCCACCTTCCCTCGACCCTGCGGATGTTGGTGATGTCCTGCAGCAGGCAGCGTTCATCGAGCAGGGAAATCATCGTTATCGAGGAATCAAGAGCGGTAACCGATCCGACAAGCGAGGACAACGGCACGGCCAGGGTGCCGGCCGCGCACCCGACATCCAGAACACTCCAGGCGGGATCGGGTTTCATGATATCGATAAACTGCCGGACATAATCGCTTCCCGATGCATGCCGAGCGAACGATGGGGCCCGTTTGTTCCAGAATTCGGGATTATGCGTCGAATCATGTCGGTTGTCGTGGATTTGCTTCCACACGTCGTTCCAGTCAATGGATGGCACGCTCATTCGTTTCCCCTTATCTCTTCATAATATGCTTTTTTTTCGGCACACGGCCGGCACAGTGCCTTGCCTTCACAATAGGTTTCTCGCATGTCCCTCACCGTCTCGCCACAGGATGTACAGATCGTTGAGTTCAAAGACTCTCCGGGAAGGTCCTGGGGCCTGATTGAGACACGGACCGGCCGGGTCATCAGAAGTTCTTTTTCGGGTATGGCGGTCAATGCTTCAATAGTGGCCGATTTTTCATCTTTTTCCGGCATGCGGCACTGCTTCATTTCCGCGATCTTTTGATTGGAATCCGGCCGGATGCTGACCCTTACGGCTCTGCCGGTTCCGATATTGACAAAGGTTGCCGCCATCTTGCCGTAGTCCATGATTTTGATGCTGCGCTTGCCGGGAGTTCGTCCGGTGACGGATATGATCGCATCCGTGGCGCATCGGTCAATCTCGATAAATATGACCAGATCCCGGCCTTCACTGCTTCTGGGATCCTCAATACCCAGTTCCCTCAAACCTGCCATGGCCATTCTGACTCCCACTACCTGTCCGCCGCACAAATGCCCGTGGAACTTTACGGCATGATCCAGATGCCGGTTAAACGCCGTACTTGTCATCTCATTCATCCTGGTCTCCCCAATTCCGTTATCGGAACAATAACACCTCGATATGCCGCAGATCTCTCACATATCGCGAACCCGCGTAATAATCCTGAGCAGAAATCAAATCAATACGGTCCTTCGTTTCACCCAGCGGCTTGCCATCCCTTTCGGTTAAAACAGCCACACCACCGCCTACCGCGGTGTTGAATATCTCCTGCCATGAAAAGATGACCTTGTAGCCATCATCGGCCGTTGCGATAATGATCATCTTTTTTGTGTCATTGTGTTCCTCTTTAATCACATCGGCTTTCTGGATGATTTTTTCGATCAGCACGCCCCGGCAGCGCTGAATGCAGTCCTTGGGAGTGCCCGAACCACATACGATGAACAAATCCTGAAATTCTTCCGTTTCCATGTCCCGGATATCCGCCATGTCGAGCATCAGCGGGTTGCCAACCCTTCCGGTTATCTGGAGCGCAATATTATCCCCAGGTTTCGACAGCTCACATGCCGTTGTTCTCGTTTTTGTAATCACAACAACCTCCTTTCAATTTTGACTTTTACCGCAGTCTCTCTCCTATCGGGACAGCCGGAACTGAACGGGCAGAATCACCCATGTCGCCACGGCTTTTCCCTGATAAATGCCGGGTGTGAAGAGCCACTTGCGGATGGCGTCCAGCGCGCTTTGATCAAACAGCCCTTCAGGATTGGCTTCGAGTATGGAAGCCTTGATGACACTGCCGTCAGCTTTGACCAGAAATTTTATCATCACACTGCCAGAAACGCCCAATCTGCGTGCGGCAGGGGGAAATTCCGGATCGACTTTTTTAATGGGAACCGGCGGCTGATCGACCTGTTTCAGGTTGAATTCACCACCTTTACCGCCCTTTCCTGCTGAAGCTCCGCCGGCACCCGATCCGTTTCCCCAACCATTTCCTGATCCATTCCCCAAGCCGTTTCCCGATCCGGATTCGTTTTCGAAAGGTCCCTGAACGGCCGACCCGCTCCCCCTGTTGCCCGCATCACCGGTGCTTTCGCTGATTTGTGAAGGCGCCGGATTTTGGGATGTGGAAGTATCAGAAGGCGCGGGCACGGAAGCTGTCTCGGGCTCAAGTCCGGAGGTTTTTCCGGAGATGTTGACAGGCCGCTGACGTTTCCCGTCTTTTTGGGATTTCTGTATACGATCAAACCGATCCATCGCAGGACGTGTTTGAGAAATCACGGGTTTGGGAGAATGGATGATATCGTTGGACCCAGCGGCAGCTTGTGGCGTCTTTCCGTTTTCGATTCCAGGAAAAGGCTCGGATCCGACTGCACTGTCCGCCGCCAATTCTACCAGATGAACGGTTACAAACGGGGTATCGAGCGCGCCGTGAGAGGCTGAAAACATCGTCAACAGCAGCATGGACAACAAGCCCGCCGCGTGCATCCCGATCGAAATTCCCAGCCCCAGCATCCCATCTTGCCGTATCCCATCACATTCAAGGATTTCAATGTCGTTATCAGTATTTATACGATACATTCACAAAAAAACTACGTCCTTCCAGAGGAAATCCTTCTTCCAGCGCATAATTCTCATCGGTAAGGTTATTGACGCCGCCCTCAATGGAAAAGCCGTGGGACATTTCATAAATGGCTTTGGCGTTTACCAGCGTATACGAATTCGCAACGCGAACCGCATCGGAAGAACTGTACCGGTCCCCGTTGTATTCGACGGAACCCAGAAGACTCAATCCATTTAAGGGAAGAAAATATTGCAGATAGGTAAACAGCTTATGGTTGGGGATATTCAGCAGTTGGTCTGTTCCGCTTTTGTTTTGATATTGAAGGTATGTGTAGTTGAAACCGCCTTTGAGGCTTGTCAGCAGTTGTCCGGATATGCCGAATTCAGCACCGTATTGATAAATATTGCCGATGTTTTGATTCTGGTTGATCGTTTTTCCGGGATTGCTGGGATCGGGAATCGTTTTAGACAGTATGAAATCCGAGACATCGCTGAAGAACACATTTGTTTCAATCGTGAACTTGTCAAGGAGAAAACCCAGATAACCGACTTCATAATTGATGGATTTTTCAGCTTTGAGGTCAGGGTTGGGCAAAGCGGTTCCCAATTTATAGGAATACCTGTCCTTGATGGAAGGCAGCCGCGATTTTTCCGCCACGGACGTATGAACCGTGTCGGTATCGGTCAGCTTATAGAAAAGTCCTGCTTGTGGATTGAATGCCGAGGTGTTGCCGGTGGGGAAATCTTTCACCGTTTTTGTCTTGGAATCCAGATCCTGGGCTTCTATCGTATTTACCATGTCATAACTGGCGCCAACTATCGTGTAGAATTTTTTGGTAATGTCGATGGTGTCTTCAAGTCCGAATGACATGATTTGATCTTCAAAATGTTGAACCGGAAAGCCTTCATTATGTTCCCGGTGAACATCCTCTTTGAAATGGAATGAGCCCTTGATCTGGTTGTTGGAAAAGAATCGGGTGCCGAGTTCCATCGAACCGCCATAGGTAAAATCATCATACCAGCTCTTGAATGAGCTTGGTTTCTTCATCGTGCTGTAGGTTGCATCGTCAAAAGCAAAGAGCGAGTTTTTGAAGGTGTCGTAAAACAGCCTGGTCTTGATGTAGTTGCTGTCCCAGACGGATGTTTTGGTATTTAAATAGACGCTTTCCTTGTTCCAGTAGGGCCATTGCCAGTATCTGGGTGTATTGCGGGGATCGGTCCCCGTATACGGCGGAACCCCTTTTTCTCCCTGCTGATTGATGTAGCTGATGGCGTATTCATCCGTTTCGTTTGGGGTCAGTCCCAATTTTACATTTCCTTTTTTGTCGGTCTGGTAGGAGTTGACCCTTTCTCCGCTTCCCTGTACTTTTGTTGGTGCAAAATCCTGGGAAACGTCGAAATGGTCAGTGGTACTGTATGCTCCGCCTCCCTGAACATACCAGGTTTCCTGATTACTTCCAAAATTGGCATAACTCTGGAAAGTATCCCCCGAAGCGTAACCCGCGCCGGCGCTGACTTCGAATTTCTTGACAGGTCTGCGGGAAACCATATTGATAGCGCCTCCCATGGTGTTGGGACCGTAAAGGACGGATGTGAACCCTTTGGAGACAATTATTTCCGACAGGTCAAACGTGTTGAAACGGGCCAGGTCCGGATAGCCGTCATAGGGAACATAGATGGGAATGCCATCCATGAACATGGGGACATGCTTAATGTCAAAACCTCGAATGTATATCATCTTTTCGTTTCTTGCGCCCGTCTCGGACAGCGTGACACCCGGCAGCAGGTTCACGGCGTCGGCCAGATCATCCCTGTTGAAGAGCCGCATTTCGTCGCCATAAATCCTTTCTGTTGTAATGTTTCTGTTTTCTTCTGCAGCGCCGACAACTTCGACTTCACCCAGGGTGAAAACCTGATTTTGAATGATGTCATTTTCATTTGCCGATTTTTCCGCTGCCGCTCCCGGCGCCATTTCCGCAAGAATCAGTAAACCAATGGCCATCACTACCCTGACACACCAGATGTATCGCCTGATCATTTTCTTCTTCCTCCTCTTCCTGTATAAAAAATCCAGATTCTTTAAAACAATATCCGCATATCGCCATGATAGGTTACATTTTCATGTGATCCACTTACAGGTGTTCTGTGTCGGGGCTCCGGAACTTTCCGGCCACTTCAGAAAAAACCGGGCGCTACCATCTTGGGTAGTGTCTGTGTTTCGTTGACATAAATCCATAATTACGTGATAAATCGATAGGTTGACTTAAACAAGCAAAACCATAAAACATCGAGAAAACGGTCAGTTGCAAACCGTGTCAACTATATACCG